>Ga0209231_1001041_pt1 | contig 11740 bp, 7 predicted proteins | sample Deesub45470m_DNA_FD_188086 | JGI IMG/M metagenome (GOLD analysis project Ga0209231, IMG submission 188086) | Deep subsurface microbial communities from North Pacific Ocean - 450_OLKR46/470m Metagenome (SPAdes) (version 2) | ecosystem: Environmental > Terrestrial > Deep subsurface > Unclassified ... | reverse complement strand
CCGGCAGGTTACGCGGATTCACCCATGTTCGGCGCATGCGCTCTTGCTCGATGGCAATTGCTTCGCGTTTTTCTTCAAATGCCTGCCATCGCGCATCATCTACCAGGCCCAGCTCGCGCCCCTTCTCCGTCAGGCGTAAATCGGCATTGTCTTCACGCAACTGCAAACGATATTCCGCGCGACTGGTGAACATACGATAAGGCTCAGCCACTCCCTGGGTAATCAGATCATCTACCATCACCCCCAGATAGGCCTCATCCCGGCGCGGACACCAGGCTTCCTTTTCCTGCACTTGCAGCGCCGCATTCAGACCGGCGAGCAAACCTTGCGCTGCCGCCTCTTCATAACCGGTTGTTCCGTTGATTTGTCCAGCAAAGAACAAACCCTGTATAGCCTTTGTTTCCAAAGAACTTTTTAAGCCGCAGGGATTAAAGTAATCATATTCAATCGCATAGCCCGGCCGCAAAATATGCGCGTTTTCCAGACCTTTAATGGAACGGACCAACTCCAGCTGCACATCAAATGGCAAGCTGGTTGAAATACCATTCGGATAAACCTCGTGGGTAGTCAAACCCTCCGGCTCAAGAAATATTTGATGTGACGCCTTATCGGCAAAGCGCGTGATTTTATCCTCGATAGAAGGACAATAACGCGGCCCCACGCCTTCAATAACGCCGGTAAACAAGGGTGAGCGATCCAGCCCACCGCGAATGATGTCATGTGTGCGCTCACTGGTTTCTGTGATCCAGCAAGGTAATTGCCGTGGATGTTGCGCTGCATTTCCCATGAAAGAGAACACCGGAACGGGGTTGTCACCCGCTTGTTCCTGCAATAAGGAATAGTTGATAGTACGGCCATCAATGCGCGGCGGCGTGCCTGTCTTCAGCCGCCCCACAGGTAGCTTTAACTCGCGCAGGCGGTGCGCCAAACTGAGCGAAGGAGGATCACCTGCGCGTCCCGCCTGATAGCTTGCCTGACCGACATGAACCAATCCGGCCAAAAAAGTCCCTGCGGTCAGCACGACGGTTTTTGAACTGAAGCGCAGGCCGAGTTGGGTGACGACACCCGTGACCCTATCCTGCTCCACCTGCAAATCGTCAACAGCCTGCTGGAACAGCCACAGATTGGGTTGATTCTCCAGTGCCGCTCGGATGGCTTGCTTGTATAAGATACGGTCGGCTTGCGCCCGCGTTGCCCGCACCGCGTAGCCTTTGCTGGAATTTAGAATACGAAACTGGATGCCGCCCACATCCGTCGCCATCGCCATCGCTCCACCCAGCGCATCCACTTCTTTGACCAGATGGCCCTTGCCTATCCCGCCTATGGAAGGATTGCAGGACATTTGTCCCAGCGTCTCGATATTGTGGCTAAGCAGCAAAGTCTTGCATCCAGCGCGCGCGCTGGCAAGGGCCGCCTCAGTCCCGGCATGCCCTCCTCCCACTACAATCACATCGAATACATCAGGAAATTTCATCTTGCCGCTGAGCTTAAAAGGAGGCGCATCATACAACAGACCGGCCTCAATCCGAAATGGCGTGTTTCACGTGAAACAGCTACTTTCCAATACAAAACCGGCTAAATATCTCGCCCAACAAGTCGTCAGCGCTAAATTTCCCGGTGATGCTGTTCAATGCGTGCTGGGTTAAGCGCAATTCTTCGGCAAATAATTCAGGCTGCGTCAACAACGCCGAGGCCAGTGCGAGATGTGCTTGTGCAAGATGCAAGGCACGCAGGTGGCGTTCACGAGCTATGAATGTGCCGCTTTCCTGATTGCGCCAGCCTATTAATTCGAGCATACGGTCGCGCAAAGCCTCTAGACCATCTCCGTTTTTTGCAGAAATGCAAATCCCCTCTCCCGCTACAGTCGTTTTCTCAGACAGCAAATCGGCCTTGTTGTACACCAGCAAATGGGGGATATCAGCGGGGAAACCGGAAATGATTTCCCGCTCTTCTGCGTTGCATCCGTTCGCCGCATCCAGCAGCATCAAAATTAAATCTGCGCGCTGAACTGTCTGATGGGTGCGCGCCATGCCCAGATTCTCGACCTCATCCTGCGAGACACGCAGGCCCGCCGTATCCATGATATGCAAGGGAATGCCACGTATCTGTATCGCCTGACGAATGACATCGCGAGTCGTTCCCGGCACATCGCTCACCAAGGCGACCTCTTCACCGGACAACCGGTTTAACAGGCTTGATTTTCCGACATTCGGTCGCCCCACCAGCGCAATATGCGCCCCTTCACGCAACAAACTTCCTTGTTTTGCGCGCTCCAGGGTCTGTTGCAGTTTAGCCTGAACATTTTGCAGTATCGAATCACGCAGACGGGTGTCAGCAACGTCGATGTCTTCTTCCGGGAAATCCAGCATTGCTTCAACCAGCATACGCAAACGCACCAGTTGATCAACCAGAACGTTGATAGCGGCAGAAAACTCACCCTGCAATGAACGCACTGCGCTGCGGGCCGCCTCGCTCGTGGTCGCATCAATCAGATCCGCTACGCTCTCAGCCTGTGCCAGATCCAGCTTGTCATTAAGGAAGGCACGCTGCGTGAACTCCCCCGGTTCAGCCAGACGCACACCCAAACTCAGACAGCGTTGTAATAGCAAGTGCAGCACGGCAGAACCGCCATGTCCCTGCAATTCCAGTACATCTTCGCCTGTGTAGGAATGCGGTGCGGGAAAATACAGGGCGATACCCTGATCGATGACTTGCTCATTCCCATCCAGAAAATCACTCAGGGTGGCATGACGCGGTGCAGGCAACCTACCCAATACCGAGAGTGCGATGGCCGCAATCCCCTTGCCGGAGATTCTCACCACCCCTACACCTCCGCGCCCTTGCGCGGTGGCTATTGCGGCTATCGTGTCAGCGTTTGGCTGCAACGGCCTCAGCCTCTAAGCCGCGGGTGATGTACCATTGCTGAGCGATAGACAATGCATTATTGACGATCGAGTACAACACCAGCCCCGCCGGAAAGAAGAAAAATATAACGCTGAAGGCAATCGGCATGATTTGCATCAACTTGGCCTGCATGGGGTCCGGCGGAACCGGATTCAGCTTGGCCTGAATATACATGCTCGCCCCCATAATGACAGGCAATATGTAATACGGATCAGCCGTTGACAGATCGGTTATCCAGCCAAAAAACGGTGCGTAACGCATTTCCACACTGGCCAGAATAGACCAGTACAGCGCGATAAATACCGGGATCTGAATTAAAACTGGAAGACATCCACCCAGCGGGTTAATTTTTTCGGTTTTGTATAAATCCATCATGGCACGATTCAGCTGCTCACGATCATTGGCGTGCTGTTGCTTGATTTTTTCCAGCTTGGGCGCGACCAAGCGCATTTTTCCCATGGAGCGATAGCTCGCTGCTGACAAGGGAAAGAACAGGATTTTAATCAGTACGGTCAGCACGATAATCGCCACGCCCCAGTTCTGCACCATGCCATAAATAAAAGTCAGCACCCAAAACATCGGGGTGGCAATAATCGTCAGCCAGCCGTAATCAACCGTCAGACCCAGTCCGGGTGAAATATCATTAAGACTGGATTGAGCCGGACCCGCGTAAAGCGGTACGGTTATGACCGATTTTTGCCCTGCCGCAATGGCCGGTACGGCCAGAACGACACCTGCCGAATACAGTCCGTTATCCAGCTTACGGGTAAAGAATTCACGATTTGATTTTTGCTCAGGGATCCAGGCGGCAACAAAATAGTGTTGCAACATACCTATCCAACCATTATCGGATTCCTTGGGATAATCAACCTTGGCTTTATCAATATCCGAAAATGCAACTTTCTGGAATTTTTCCTGTTCCGTATACACTGCTGCCCCGGTATAAGTAGGCAACATCATCGAATCGCCAACCGGAGCAACGCTATCGCGTATGAACTGGTAATAAGCAGATGTGTTTAATGCAGCAGCCGTACCATTTTCAATTTCATACGTAATATCAATAACATAACTATTCTTATGAAAAGTTATCAGCTTGACAACTTTAATACCGTTCGACTCTTCTGCAGTCAGTCTTATCTGAAGCTGATCTGCATTGGGTGCTAACTCGTAGCTATCCTGTTCAACAGTAAAAATACTGTTGTGATTAGGCATACCCTCGCCCAACAAACCAGATTGTGCTGCATAGCTGTGGGTATTCGCACCCTTTGCAAACAAAACAAAATGCTTATTTTTGTCTTCGCCATCAGGGTGATTTAAAAAATCCAGGCGCTGAATATCACCACCTACGCTACTGATCTCGGCTTCCAGAATATCTGTTTTAACCTTGATTACTTTTCCTGCCACCTGTTTTTCGGGCGCCTGAAGCATTGACGCTTGTGCAGCGACATCGGCGGCCTTGATTGTAGCCACGGGTAGATCTGACTTTGCTGTATTTGCCTGCTGAACAAGCGGTGGTTGCTGATAACGTTGCCAGCCATCCCAAATCATCATTAGTGAAAATGAAAGAATTAAAAACAGGAAAAGTCTCTGAAAGTCCATGGTGGTATTTTTATTGATTAATTATGGTGCCGGATCGTAACCGCCTGGATGCCAGGGATTACAGCGCGCGATACGCTTGATACTCAACCAGCTACCCTTGATCAGGCCATGTCTGGTTAAAGCTTCGCATGCATAGTGGGAACAACTGGGAGTGAAACGACATGTCGGCGGGCTCAGCGGGCTAATGAAATACTGGTAGCCATGAATAATTTTAATCAGGATTCTGCGCATCGTATTGCCACCCGATTAAAAAGTTTACTCAAGCCGTTAATACATGCAGTCTTATCTGTACGCTCTGAGTTACGCGCCATCACGACCAGATCGATGCCACATCGCTTGATGTCGTGGATACGAAAAAGCTCCCTGATCTCACGCTTAAGCTGATTTCTATCCACAGATTTTGGTATATATCTTTTGGCCACAACAATACCCAGCCTCGCATTTCTTGTGTTATTTACCACAAAAAAAAGCTTGAAATATTTGTCTGAGAGCACATGCGACTTCAGACACGGGCCATAGCCTTCGCTGCGCGGAATGCGTTGCGCAGCTGAAAAGCTATTTTGCTGCTTACACAGCGAGTTTTGCACGACCCTTGGCACGACGGGCACGGATCACTGCTCGGCCACCGCGTGTTTTCATGCGAACTAAGAATCCATGAGTACGTTTTCTTTTCGTTACGGAAGGTTGGTATGTGCGTTTCATTCTGAATTATCCTTGGGAAGTCATAAAACGCGGTATTACAATGCGTTAGCTACTTTGTGTCAAGATATATTTGCTTTATTGCCTGTGGATAAGTTTTGCTATCATCTGTAGAATACGCGAACACTCATGCTAATTTGCACTTCCAATTAGGTATATATGCAAGAAAACGCCTTCTGGGATACCTGTTTGCGCTCTTTCGAAAAGAGCCTCCCACCCCAACAATTTAATTCCTGGATCAAGCCTCTTAAATTAACGGATGACAATGGCCATCTGGTTTTAACTGCGCCGAACACTTTTACATTAAAAATATTACAGGATCGTTTTTTTCCTGAAATAAGCCGTCAGGCAAAGCTGGCATATGCCATCGTCCCTCAATTTGAATTCCGTGTGGTGGAAGCAAGCACCACCAACTCGCCTCCTCCACCTCCTGTGCCGGAGACGAAAAAAGTTGCCGTTGAAACTAAGCCCAAGATCGAAACTTCCTTCAGGGGCTATGGAAAACTTAACCAGAGTTTGACTTTTGATAATTTTGTTATTGGTAAGGCAAATCAGTTGGCCTTTGCAGCAGCGACACAGGTTGCCGAATTACCCGGTATTTCATACAACCCGTTATTTATTTACGGGGGGGTGGGACTTGGAAAAACTCATTTGGCTCAAGCCATTGGCAACCAAATTTGCATCAACAAACCACTGGCAAAAGTTTGTTATATGCATGCTGAGCGCTACGTTGCTGACGTGGTACGTGCTTATCAAACTAACAAATTCGAGGAATTTAAGCAGTATTACCATTCTTTGGATGTATTGCTTATTGATGACATTCAATTTTTCGCCGGAAAAGCCAAGACGCAAGAAGAATTCTTTTACGCTTTCAATACCTTGGTTGATTCACACAAACAGGTAATATTGACCAGCGATACATTCCCCAAGGAATTAACGGGTCTGGAAAGCCGTCTGGTTTCCCGTTTTGGCTGGGGGCTTACCATTGGTATCGAACCCCCAGAATTGGAAATGCGTGTTGCAATTTTGCTCAAAAAAGCTGCCATCAGTGGTTATTCACTCGATGATGCTGTTGCTTTTTTTATTGCCAAACATGTCAATTCCAATGTACGGGAGCTGGAGGGAGCGCTAAAACGCGTTGAAGCCTATACCAAATTTCACAAGCGTATTATTTCAGTTGAAACAGCAAAAGAAGCATTAAAGGACATCCTGGTTGCACAGAGTCGGCAAATTTCTATTGATAATATTCAAAAGACGGTTGCAGATTATTACCGCATCAAAATTATTGAGTTGCTGTCCAAAAAAAGGACCCGAAACCTTACCCGCCCCAGACAAATTGCCATGAGCCTGGCGCGTGAATTAACCACTATGAGTTTGCCGGAAATTGGTAATGCATTCGGGGGTAGAGATCACTCCACCGTGATTCATGCATGCCAAACGGTAGTTACATTAAGGGCAAGCGATACAACCATTGATGCTGATTACAATATTTTGCTGCAAACACTGACGGGATAAGGTTATAAACCTCAATACGCGACTATAGTATGGTAAGTGTTTTAGAATGGCAAATCATAGCCAATATTCTTCAGACAATTGGGTATAAAGTTATGGATACATTGTTAATAAACTGTGCATAACTCTTGGAATGTTGTGATTTATTTATTTATCCACATAAGACCTGCCGGTAACCAACAGTAGCAACACAACCAAGTTTGATAATCAAGTTATTGTTTTTTAAATAATTTTTACAGTTATCCACTGTTTTTAAAGACATTATTAGTCTTATTAGGAATTTATATTATGTTTATTAAAAAGATAAGTAAGGAAGTTTTGCTCAAACCATTACAGATAGTTGTTGGTATCGTAGAACGTAAACAAACGATGCCCATATTGTCCAATGTATTGATTGAAAACGAATTTGGCAAAATTCGCTTTACTTCTACTGATCTGGAAATTCAAATAACCACCACAATACAGGCAGAATCCGACAGTGATACCGCTGAGGCCATAACGGTCGGCGGAAAAAAACTACAGGAAATATTGCGCATACTTCCCGACCAAAGTTCAATCTCGATTGAAACCAAGGAAAATAAGACTCAGATTAAATCCAACAAAAGCCGGTTTAATCTGCAGTCTTTGCCTGCACAGGATTTTCCAAAACTAAATATTGAAATTACAAATTCAAACAAATTGAAATTAAGTCAAACAGCGCTTAAAACGCTGTTAAGCTCAGTTCAATTTGCCATGGCTCAACAGGATGTTCGTTATTATTTGAACGGCGTTCTTTTTGTCATCGAAGATAATAAATTCAGGGCAGTTGCAACAGATGGGCACAGATTGGCTTATAACGCGATTGATATTGAAAATTCCTCAGAAAAACAGGAAATTATTATTCCGCGTAAAGCAATCATGGAATTGTCAAAATTGCTCAGCAATGACGACGATGATCAAATTGAAATTGAATTTTCGTCTCAACAACTTAAAGCCACTTTTTCAAATACAGAATTAATCACTAAATTAATTGAAGGAAAATTTCCTGATTATCAAAGAGTTATTCCTAATTACAGCAATCACTTGAGTATCAACAGAACATTGGTTCAACAGGCTTTACAGCGTGCGGCTATTTTGTCGAATGAAAAATTCAGAGGGGTTCGCTTTGTACTTACTGAAAAAAATCTGTGCATTATAAGTAGCAATAGTGAGCAGGAAGAGGCTCAGGTCGAGATTGAAACTGATTACCATGGCGAAGCCATTGATATTGGTTTTAACGTAAATTATTTGCTGGACGGATTGAATAACATCAGCAGCGAAACTGCCATTTTTTCCTTTGGCAGTCCTAATAGCAGTATTTTAATTACCTCTCCCGATGATCTGGACTTCCGATATGTTGTGATGCCCATGCGTATTTAATTTACGGGATAAATGCGAATTTTCCGACAATTTTATGTAATGTTTCACGTGAAACAAACCAATATCAAGAAAGAAACCGATGAGTGAATATGATTCCAGTAGCATTAAGGTACTTAAAGGCCTAGAAGCAGTCCGCAAACGTCCCGGTATGTATATTGGTGACACCAACGATGGTACTGGTTTGCACCACATGGTATTCGAAGCAGTAGACAATGCAGTAGATGAAGCATTAGCAGGGCATTGTAATGAAATTAATGTGATTATTCATGCAGATAACTCTATTAGTGTCAGCGACAATGGTCGTGGTATTCCGACTGATATTCATAAGGAAGAAGGAAGGTCGGCTGCTGAGGTCATCATGACTATCCTGCATGCAGGTGGAAAATTTGATAGCAATTCCTACAAAGTTTCAGGCGGTTTGCATGGAGTAGGTGTCTCTGTGGTTAACGCTCTGTCAGAATGGCTCAAGCTGACTATTTACCGTGAAGGCCAGGAGCACTTCATTGAGTTTCGCCATGGTGATCCGGTAGCGCCCCTCAAAATAGTCGGCCCTTCAAAGAAAAAGGGTACGCTGGTGCATTTTCTGGCTGCGAAAGAAACTTTTGGTTTGATTGAGTTCCATTTTGATATTTTGGCCAAGCGTTTGCGTGAACTGTCGTTTCTGAACAATGGCGTAAAAATCGCTCTGATTGATCATCGTAATGGCAAGGAAGAAAATTTCTCATTTACCGGAGGGATTAAAGGTTTTGTGCAATACATGAACCGCAATAAGACTGCGCTGCATCCAACTGTTTTTCACGCTATTGGCGAGAAAGATGGCATGACAGCTGAAATTGCCATGCAATGGAATGATTCTTATCAGGAAAATGTACAGTGTTTTACCAATAATATCCCGCAACGTGATGGTGGTACGCATTTGACTGCCATGCGTGCGGCCATGACACGTACCTTGAATCACTATATAGAAACTGAACAATTAGCGAAAAAGGCTAAGGTTGATCCGACCGGTGATGATATGCGCGAAGGCTTGACTGCTGTATTGTCAGTCAAGTTGCCTGATCCGAAATTCTCCTCACAAACCAAGGATAAATTAGTTTCATCTGAAGTTCGTCCTGTCATTGAAGAATTGATCGGTCAGCAAATGAGCGCGTTTCTGCTGGAAAAACCTAACGACGCAAAAATCATCGTGGGAAAAATTATCGAAGCGGCTCGCGCGCGCGAAGCGGCTCGTAAAGCCCGTGATCTAACCCGTCGTAAAGGTGTGCTGGATGGCATGGGATTGCCAGGTAAACTGGCGGATTGCCAGGAAAAAGATCCTGCTTTATCCGAGTTGTATCTGGTCGAGGGTGATTCTGCGGGAGGTTCAGCCAAGCAAGGTCGTGACCGTAAATTTCAGGCCATCCTGCCGCTTAAGGGTAAGATTCTAAATGTGGAAAAAGCACGTTTTGAAAAACTTATTAGCTCACAGGAAATTGCAACGCTGATAACTGTATTAGGTACAGGTATCGGCAAGGATGAATACAACGCCGACAAATTGCGCTATCACCGCATTATCATCATGACCGATGCGGACGTTGACGGTTCGCACATCCGTACCTTGCTGCTGACCTTCTTTTATCGTCAGATGCCGGAGCTGGTCGAACGCGGTCACATCTACATTGCACAGCCGCCGCTGTACAAAATCAAGCAAGGCCGGGATGAGCGTTATCTCAAAGATGATCTGGAAATGAAGAGCTATTTGCTGGGTAATGCGCTTAAAGATGCATCGCTTTATCCGTCGCTGGAAGCAGCGCCGATTCAGGGTGAAGCACTGGAACAAATTGCCAGAAAATATTTCCTCGCTGAAGCTGTGATTGATCGCTTGTCTCATTTCATTGCACCGGAAGCCAGTCATGCTTTGTTGATTTTACCTACCCTGTCACTGGAAGATGCAGAGCAGGCAAACAAGAGTGCGCAACTGCTGGATGCTGCCTGCGGTGGCGTTATCAAAGTGACAGTCGATAATGATGAAGAAGGTGAATTGCGTCTGCGTCTTGAAAAACTTTATTACGGTAACTATTCAATTAGTTATCTGGACAAAGATTTTCTGCAAGGCAGTGATTATCGGCAGATTCGTCAAACCGCAGATGCACTGAGCGGACTGATTGCTCCGACAGCATATGTGTTACGCGGTGAGCAGAAGCGCGGTGTTTCCAGTTTCAAACAGGCCATCGAATGGTTGCTCGAAGAAGCCAAGCGCGGCCTCAGTATTCAGCGCTACAAGGGTCTTGGTGAAATGAACCCGGAACAATTGTGGGAAACCACCATGTTTGTTAAGAACCGTATTCTGCTTAAAGTGCGTATCGAAGACACTATTGCAGCCGATGAAATCTTTACCACCCTGATGGGTGATCTGGTTGAGCCGCGACGCGCGTTCATTCAAAATAACGCACTGGGTGCAAAAAACCTGGACGTGTAAATTTAACCGGGCGTATTTTTCTAAGGGCTACGATTTTCGTGGCCCTTTGTATTTATGCTCCGGGTATTAGCGGGATAGTTTTCCGCTGATATGTCAATCAGCGTCCAATACTTTCCACCTGTCAGCGTCCAATACTTTCCACCTGTCAGCGTCCAATACTTTCCACCTGTCAGCGTCCAATACTTTCCACCTGTCAGCGTCCAATTTTTTCCACTTTTTCAGCGGGCTGAGAGCGATTTTTACGCTGCTTGAAGCGGTAAGAATCGTTGCCGGTTTCGAGGATTTCGCAGTGATGGGTGATGCGGTCTAGCAAGGCCGTCGTCATTTTCGCATCGCCAAATACCTGTACCCATTCGCCGAACGACAGATTCGTGGTGATGATCAGCGAGGTCTTTTCGTAAAGCTGGCTGATCAGGTGAAACAGCAACGCGCCACCCGATGCCGGAAACGGCAAATACCCCAGCTCATCCAGAATGACCGCATCCACCAGGCAAAGCTGCCGGGCCAGATAGCCGACCCGCCCCAGCGTTTTCTCGCGTTCCAGTTGATTGACCAGATCGACAGCATTGAAGAATCGTACCCGTTTGCCGTGATGGATCGCAGTCACCCCGATGGCAGTCGCCAGATGAGACTTCCCGGTGCCCGTACCGCCTACCAGAATCAGATTGTGCGCAGTTTCCATGAAGGCGGCACTCGCCAGTTGCTCGACAACTGCCTGCGACAGCGGCGTCTCGGTCCAGTCTATGCCGATCAGGTCACGGTGGATCGGGAAGCGAGCCGCCTTGAGCTGATAGCGTAGACTCTTGAGCTGGCGATCGGTCTGTTCTGCCGCAATCATTCGTTCCATCCAGACTTCCGGGCGATGTACCTGTTTCGGTTTCTCGGCCTGCAATTCCCCCCAGGCGGTGGCCATGCCGTACAGTTGCAGCGCCTTCAAATTGGTCGCGTGATCAATGGACATTGCGCGCTCCCAGCAGATGATCGTAGCGCTGGCAATTGGCCAATGGCTCCGTCGTCAGGGCGATGCCATCCGGCACGTTGTTTGCGAATTCCGGAGCAAACTGGACAGCGATTCCAGCGCAAACTGGACACTGATTCCACGGCAAACTGGACAGTAAAATAGAGATGTAGCGCTACGCGGGATAACCGTGGCAACCTCGGCGATTTTTA
>Ga0209231_1001039_pt1 | contig 11746 bp, 7 predicted proteins | sample Deesub45470m_DNA_FD_188086 | JGI IMG/M metagenome (GOLD analysis project Ga0209231, IMG submission 188086) | Deep subsurface microbial communities from North Pacific Ocean - 450_OLKR46/470m Metagenome (SPAdes) (version 2) | ecosystem: Environmental > Terrestrial > Deep subsurface > Unclassified ... | reverse complement strand
CCTCTGCCGCTGCAACGTGGCGGTGGCCGACATCGAGACCCGCCGCGCCGGACTCGAGGAGGTCTTTCTCAAGCTCACCGGCAGCGCACGGCCGGCACCGGGAGGGGACGAATGAACGAGCGCCCCTATCTCCCCTGGCTCCCCTTCTACACCCTGCTGCAGAAGGAGGTGCGGCGCTTTTTGCGGGTCGCCTCGCAGACGGTGATGACCCCGATCATCACGGCGTCTCTCTATCTCTTTGTCTTCGGCGCCACCCTCGGCGACCGCATCAGCGTGCTTCCCGGCTTCAACTACGCCCAGTTCGTGATCCCCGGGCTGATTCTCATGGGGGTCATCAACAACGCCTTCTCCAATACCGCCTCGTCACTCTTCATGTCCCGGTACCTGGGGAGCATCGTCGACCTCCTCGTCACCCCGGTGACCCCCTCCCAGTTCATTTTTGCCTACACCCTGGCGGCGATGATTCGCGGGCTGCTGGTCGGCCTGGTGACCTGGCTCATCTCCCTCTTCTTCGCTCCCCTCCCCTGGGTCCACCCCCTGGCGGCGGTGGCGATGGCGGCTCTGGCCAGCTTCCTGTTCGCCCAGTTCGGACTGATCGCGGCGATGTACGCCAGCAATTTCGACTCCCTCTCCATGTACACCAATTTCATTCTCCTTCCCCTCATCTATCTCGGCGGGGTCTTCTACCCGATCTCCATCCTCCCCCCTTTCTGGGAGGGACTCTCCCACCTCAATCCCCTCTTCTATCTCATCGACGGCTTCCGCCACGCCGTTCTCGGCGTCGGCGACATCTCCTTCGTCCTCGCCTTTGCCGTTTCGTCCCTGATGGCTCTTGGCCTCTTCGCCTGGGCCGCCTTCCTCATCGGCCGCGGCAATCGGCTGCGCAGCTGACCTCCTGATTTTTCGCCAATATAAAAACCACGTCCAATCATCTCACGCGACGCCGCAACGACGCAACGCAAAGCAGGACCTGAAAAATCCCGGACTCCGATTTCAACCCGATTGAACAACCTCCGGGTTTGAACATCCTGACTTCTGGATTTGACCCGCGTTGTGTCGTCGCGTCGTCGCCTGAGGCCGCCCTTGATTTTTCAGGTCCTTGGCCATGTCCTGGCCCTTCTCAGCGGACTCCGCGATCTCCGCGGTGCAGATCGCTCGTTCGCTTGTGCTCATTCGAAGACGGGGAGAAAAGCAGAAAAGAAGGGGAGTCTACCCCGCGGCGGCGGCCTGCCGGGCCTTGATTCTGCGGGCGACGGGGCGGAAGAGGGAGGGGTAGAGGATGCTGGCGAAGAGGGCGGTGAGGATGAGGGCGCCGCTGTGCTCCGGCGAGAGGATCCCCATCTTCTCCCCGAGGGTTCCGGCGACGACGATCATCGACAGGGGGGCGGAGAGGAGGAGGGACATTCCCGTCGCCTCGAGGAGGGTCAGGCGCAGCGGCCGGTGGAGAAGGAGGGGGTAGAGGTTGCTTCCCAGGACCATCAGGGTCAGCAGCGCCGCGATGCCGACGGTCCCCGGCGAGGCAAGAAAGCGCAGATCCAGCTGGGCGCCGACACCGATGAAGAAAAAGGGGATCAGGAAGCCGAAGCCGAGGGCGTTGACCTTTTCGTCGAAACGGCCGCGGCTCTTGAAGACGTGGCTGAAGATCATCCCGGCCAAAAACGAACCGAGAATCGGTTCGGCGCCGGCCGCCGCCGCCAATAGTCCTCCGGCGAAGGCCACGGTGACCACCGCCCGGATCCCCTCCTCGACGGGGTCCTCGCTCTCCATCACCTTTTCCACCCGTTCCGGGTGCCACCAGGCCGCCAGGTAGAGGAGTTTGAGCACCAGGAGCGCCAGGCCGAAGAGGAGTGCCAGTTTGGTCAGCTCGAGGGCGGCTTCGAGGGTGAAGCCGTGTTTCTGATGGGCATCGATCAGGGTCAGGGTCAAAATCGACAGGAGCTCGCCGGTGAGGGCGACGCCGACGATATCCCGCCCCAGAGGGGTCTTGATCAGCTCCGACTCCTTGAGGACCGGGATTACGATCCCCGCCGAGATCATCGCCACCGCCACGCCGAGAAAATAAGGTTGTCCGGCGGCAAAAAAGAGGAAGGGGGTGAGGCTGAAGGAGAGGGCCGAGACCAGAAGGTACCACCCGACCTTGCCGCTCTTGCGTACCGGTCCGAGTTCAAGCTCCATCCCGGCGATGAACATCAGATAAATAAAACCAATTTCCCGCAGCACCGTAAACCATTCGGGGTGGTGGTTGACAACGAAATTGAAGAGCAGGGTGCCGTAGACGATCTCGAGGGCCGCCGAGGGAAGACGGACGCGCCGGGCCAGAAAAGGGATGACTGCGGCTCCGAGAAGGACGAGAAAGATGACGAGATGTTCTTTGTTTATCAAGTCGGAGTCCTGAAGGGAGCAGGGTGAAAAGGGCGGCGGAACGCATCGCCTCAGGCGATGATTTCCATCGGCGGGATGAGCAGGGTCGACAGCGGCGAGCGGCGCACGGTTTCCCAGGCGACATCGGGCTGCAGCAGGGAGGTAAGCCAGCCGCCGGGGCGCCAGCTGCCGATGTCGTTGACCAGCAGGTTGTGGTCCTCCAGGGCTTCGGTCAATCCCTTGATGGGGTTTCCCTGCAGCTCGCTGTTGCGGATGCTCGTCTTGTAGACGAGGCTGAGATCCGAGACGGTTTTTTTCATTTCGGCGAGGGCCGAAGCCTCGTCCTCGGAGCCGATGTAGCGGGAGAGGCCGACGAAGAGGGTTTCAATCTGGTAGCTGATCGCCGAGGACATTTCGAGCGTCGTCTCCAGGGCGTGCTGCAGGGAGTCCCTGTCGATACAGGGGACGGCCACTCGGGCATAGGGGAAGGAGCCGCCGGCCAGGAGCACCGGGCAGCCGAATGCTTCGGAGAGGTTGCGCAGGAATCTCTTCCCCCGCGGATTTTTCAGGCGTCCCCAGGAGGGGCGCACGGTCGCCTCCTTGGGGAGAACAATGATCGCCACGCGCCGGCCGAGGCTTTGCTGAATGACGCGAAGTGTTTCGATGACCGGCCCGGCGGGAATTTCCTCGATGTGGAGCCCCTGCAGGATGCGGGTTTCCTCCAGGTTCCGCAGACGTCCGGCCAGGGCGTCCGAGTCGGGAGGGAGGAGAAACATGGCGTTTTTGAGGGGGAAGACGCTCAGAAGGTAGGCGATTTCATTTAAAAAGGACTCTTCCTCGCCGTTGGTGAAGAGGGCCACCAGGGTGTCGCCGTATTCGAGGGGAAAGAGGGTGAAGCGGAAGGTAAGGAGGTCGGTGACGGTGCGCAATACCTTGGGATCGCCGAGGATGACCACCTTGTCCTTGGGGCGCAGGATCGTGTCGCCGCCCGGGATCAGGATGTTCCCTTCCCGGTAGACGATGCCGACGTGCCAGCTCTTGGGGTGAAGGGCGGCCAGCGGCTTGTTGGCCAGGCGCGAGTGGGGATGAACCTCCACCTCGAGGATTTCCCCCTTGCCGAGACCGATGCCGTGCACCGCCTTGGTCTTGTGCTCCATGCGGTTGCGCAGCCCCGTGGCGCTGACGGTGAAGATGCTCTCCACCTCCACGCCCAGGGACTCGAGGTGTTCGATCCCCTTCTGGGTGATGCCGATGGAGACGACCCGCGGAACCTGGAAGTGTTCGTGGAGGATGCGCGCCACCTCGATGTTGACCGCTTCGGTGGTGGTGGTGATCAGCACCGTGTCCGCCTCGGCGACCCCGGCCCGCTCCAGCACCAGGCGGCTGGTGGCGTCCCCCTGGATGACGGTCAGGGAGTCGCCGCGCAGCTCGAGGGCGGTGTCGAGGGTCTTCTGATTGCCGTCGATGCAGACCAGGGCAAAGTCCCGGGAGAGCATCTTGATGAGTTGCAGGCCGATGTTGCCGAGGCCGATGATGACGCAGGTGCCGTTTGCCATTGTTTCCTCGCTGAAGACGGGGCCGTCGGGCGCCCGGGTGCTCAAGTTTAGAAATAAAAGAAGGGGAATGCAAGGTGCAATTGCCTTCCAACTCTCTCTCTTTGACAGCGGGGCACCCGGCGGTCTATACTCCCCTGTGTCATTAATCTACTCAGCAAGGACGCCCTTCCCATGGATATCGCCATCGATCAGCGCCTGGCGCAGATCACCGACAAGATTCGCGGCTACGGCAAGGAAAATCTCGAGGACATCCTGCACGTCCTGGTCGAGGCGATCAGCCTGATCACTACCCGCAACCGCTGCCGGGTTTATCTCGAAGACCTCACCGTCGGCAGCCTGATCTGCGCTGCCGCCACCGGGCTCCAGGCCCGATCCATTCGCGAGCGCTCCTTTCCCATCAACAGCACGGGTTTTCTCGTTTCCCGGGTCTACGTGACCCAGGAAGAGGCCCAGATCGAGGACGCCGCGACGGTCTCCTATCCCCAGGTCCGGGAGCTGGCCGAACGGTTTGCCATCCGCGCCAGCTACCATCTCCCCCTGATTCACCAGGGTCGGTCCGTGGGGGTGCTGTGCGTCGACAGCAGCCGCAAGGGACAGATTCCCACCGACAGCCAGCGTCAGAGGCTCAAGGGGTTTCTCGCCGAGGTCCTGCCGCTCATCGATCACGCCCGCAAGTACCACCAGCAGATCGTCATGGCCCGCCGGGTCGACGAGGCGAAGAAGAAGGAGGCGGCCTTCACCATGGTCAAGTCGGCCGTGCGCCTGATCGACAAGCTCTCTCTCGCCTCGGTCCTCGTCCCCTCCCCCCTGGCTCCCGGAGCCGGCGAGGAGGGGCTGCAGATCCTCGCCTCCTACTCGGAGGAGAAGGAGGCCAAACTCCTCTACGAGGACGAGCGACTGATCAGTCTCGGACCGGGGGAGTCGCTGTTGTCGCGCTACATCAACAGCTCCGGAGTGATCATCGATGACACCCTCCTCTCCCCTCTTTATATCCCCGACCTCCCCTCCGAGCAGCTGCAGAAGCGTTATCTCACCGAGCAGCTGGGGCTGAAATCGCTGTATGTGGTGCCGCGGTACGAACCCCTCACCCGGAGGGTGATCTGCCTGGTCAACTACTACACCACGGAAAATCACATCTTCAACGACTTCGAAAAGGGGCTTCTCGAAGCGCACGCCGAAATGGCCCAGCGGGTCATTCAGGAAATCGGCGACGAGCACATGGAAATCCAGGTCCTCTCGGAAATCAACGACCTGCTGCAGGAGCGCTTCGAAGGGGTCCAGCCCTTTTTGACCCGAATCCTTTCCAAAGCCACCGAGCTCATCGGCGCCGACACCGGAAGTATCGCTCTGGTTCGCGAGCACGGGGGGGAGCGTTGGCTGGTGGTCGAAGAGCCTGACGGGCGGCTTGTGGGGGCCAAGAGCAAGGAGTGGATGAAGAAGAATATTCCGCCGATCCGGATCGGCGGCAAAAACCTTCCCGCCGAGGAGCGCAGCCTGACCGGCTACGTCGCCTATACCGGCCGTCCCCAGCGGGTGGACGACACCGCCGAGGAGAAGCGCAACGGCGGTTTCTATCGGGAGATTACCGAGGTGATCAAGAGCGAGATCGCCATCCCGGTGGTGCGCGACGACGAGGTGCTGGCGGTGATCTGCCTCGACAGTCAGAGGCCCTACCATTTCACCGACGAGCACAAGCGGATCCTGCTCATCATCGAACGGATGATCTCCCGCTACATGTCCGACCTGCAGCGCATCGAAAAGCTCACCACCGAAGTCAACCGCCTGCGCTCCGATGTCGGCTACAAGGACCCGAAAATCTCCTCCTACAAGCTCGGTAATATCATCGGCAATTCGGCCAAGGCCAACGACCTGGTGGAGTTCATCCAGCGCATCACCCCGCCGATCTTCAATCGCATCGCCACCTGGAATCAGACCGACGTCCAGGAGGCGACCCTCGGTCTCCCCTCGATCCTGATCACCGGCGAGACCGGCAGCGGCAAGGAGTTTCTCTTTAACAACATTTTTTCCCGGCTCAACGAAATCTACCAGGTCAAGTTCAAGGGGCGCGGCGAGCTGCCGGTGAAAAAGACCAATATCGCCGCCTACAGCGGCGAGCTGACCTATTCGGAACTCTTCGGTCACAAGCGCGGCGCATACACCGGCGCCCATACCGATCGCAAGGGGATTCTCGAAGAGGCTCACGGCGGCGTGGTTTTTCTCGACGAGATCGGCGACGCCGATCCTAAAACCCAGGTGCAGCTCCTGCGCTTTCTCGACAACGGCGGCTTCGTGCGCCTCGGCGACAACCAGACCCGCTATGCCCGGGTCCTTTTCATCGCCGCGACCAACAAAAATCTCGGCAAGCTCATCCAGCAGGGTCTGTTTCGCGAAGACCTTTACCACCGCCTTTCGGAATTGACCGTCGAGGTCCCCTCTTTAAACCAGCGCCGCGAGGACATTCCCGATCTGGCGACGCACTTCATGGGGAAGCTCTTCCGGGTCTACAAGAAACCGGAAGAGGGGGAGGAGGACACGCCGCCCATCACAGGCAACGCGCAGAATCTTCTGGCCCGCCATCACTATACCGGCAACATCCGCGAGCTGCGCAGTATTCTGCTGCGGGCCCTCTTCTTTCGCACGGCGCCGATCATCAACGAGGAGGATATCCGCCGGGCGTTGGAGAATCTCGGTGCCCGGGTCGAAGAAGGTGCGGCGGAAAAGCTCACCGGTCAACTCGCCCAGGAGATCTTCGCCGCTATCGGCCGGGGGGAGACGGATTTCTGGGACGGGGTGTACGCCCCCTACAGCGAAAACCGCATCTCCCGCGACGTCGTCGCCGCCATCATCGATCTGGCCAGGAACAGGGGCGGGACCAGCATGCCCAAGGTCGCCATGGCCCTGCGCGCCTGCGATCCGGCCAGCGACCATGACGACGACCGGCGCAGCTTCTACAAGTTCAAGAACTTCCTCTACAAGACGATCCGCATCGGCTGAGGACAAGCCGACATTGATAAACAAAGAGCCCGGAACGGTCAGACCGTCCCGGGCTCTTTGTTGTGATTCCGACTTCCGGGGGAATCTTTACCATCCCAACGGAGAGTCGCGGAGAAAGGTGAGGCGGAGAGAAAACCTGACCAGAAATTCACCCCTGTTTTTGATTTTCCTCTCCGTCTCTGCGCCTCCGCGTTGAAGGCCATGCTTTGGTCCCCGCTCCTCTTAACCCCGTTTGCGAAAGCCGTCGAGGAGTTTCTCCACCGTCCTGCGGTCGGCGGTGCGAAAGGGGCCGACCACCGCCAGTTTGAGGTCGCCGGGGAGAAAGAGGCTGCCGGCCGTCTCCAGCAGGAGTTCCGGCGTGATGGTGGCGATGTCGTTTCGGTCCTGCTCCAGGGTGCGCAGATGGTCGACCAGTTCCCCCCAGCCGTAGCGCACCGACATGTCCTCCGTATGGTCGCGACTGAAGTCGAGATCGTAGCGATAGCTCCTGACCACGCGCTGCAGTTCCTCGTCGCCGACCGGTTTCGTGCAGAGGTCTTCGACGATGACCAGGACCTCCCGGACCGCCTGCACCAGGTTGTTGGGCGCCAGGGAGAGATCGATGGTGAAACAGCCGCATTCTTCGAAGAGAGAGAGATTGGCCTCGACGCTGTAGGTCAGTCCGAGGGTTTCGCGCAGGCGCAGCATCAGGCGGGAGGTCCCCCCCCAGGACAGGATAAAGCGCAGGACCCGCAGCGCCACCGAGCGCCTGTCGCGGCGACCCGGCATGCGGAAGGCGAACTGGACGTTGACCTGGGAGTCCGAATCCCTGACCCAGGTGGCCTGAGCCGTCGTCTCATTCCCGGAAGGGGGGACGGGAATCTCCGGTTGCCGAAAGGCCTGCGGCCAGTCGCCGAAGGCCGCCGCCACCGCCGCCACCGCCTCGGCCCGTTTCAGATTTCCGGTGACGGTGACCACCGTCTCGGCGGGGGAGTAGCGGGCGGCATGATAGGCGCGCAGGTCGCCTTCGGTGATGCGGCTGATCGATTCCCGGGTGCCGATGGTCGGCAATCCCAGGGGATGGTCGGGCCACAACATCCGGGCGGTCAGGTTGTCGGGACTGATTTCCTCTCCCTTCTGGTTGACGTCTTCCAGGGCTTCCTCGAGGATGATCCGCCGCTCGAGGTCGACTTCGGCGAAGCGGGGGCGCAGCAGCATCGAGGCGAAGAGGGCCGCCCCCTCGGCGAGGCGGGAGGGGTGGAGGCGGGAATGGAAACAGGTGATCTCCGAATCGGTGGAGGCGTTGACGGCGCCGCCGATTTCCTCAAAGGCGCGCTCCAGTTCGAAACTGCTCGGATATTCGGTCGTGCCGCGGAAGACGATATGTTCAAGAAAGTGGGAGATTCCCGCCAGTTCCGCCGTTTCGTGGCGGCCGCCGGCCCGGACATAGCAGACCATCTCGGCACTGTGGAGGTGAGGCATTTCCACGGTCACCACCCGCAGTCCGTTGGCCAGGGTGTCTTTGTAAAATTCGCTCATAAGCTCCGATCGGGAAAGGAAAGTTGCCTCAGGGGAGTTCCTCGGGAGGGGGGTGTTGCGGGCCCGCCGTGTACAGGATGTCCCGGCCCCCCAGACGGGGGCGGCCGACGGCCAGGAGGTGGACGAGGTGGGCGACGAAGAGGGCCATGAAAAGAAAGACCGCCCAGGCGGGGATCGCCCCCAGGGCCCCCTGGTCGAGGTACTGCCGCCAGCTCAGGGCGGCGGTGGGGTGCAGCTTGATTTTCAGCAGCCAGCCGGCGAGAAGGACGGCAAAGAGATAGATGTAGTTGGCCTTCAGCCGGCGTCCGAGGGCATAAAAGCGTCCCATCTTGTACTGGGGATGAAGGAGGTCCGAGGCCAGCTCGGCGAGCCAGAAGGCCCCCTCCTTGAGGTCGAGACGGCCGGTGAGGACGCCGTAGATGAAATTCTGGTGCAGCAGCCGCACCCGGTACTCGTAGGCGTCGTAGAAGCGGTAGCGGCGCGCCTCGACGTAGAGAAGGATGTAGGTGATCGCCAGGCCGAAAAGGAAAAAGGCATGGGTGATCTCCGGGTGGGAGAAGCCGAAGCCGAGAAAGGCCGCCGTGGTACCCACCGCCCAGTTGGTGGTGCGGTCGAGGCGCTCGCGCCAGGCGAGGCTGCGCGCGCTCTCGGCCCGGTAATAGTGGGCCAGGGCGGTGATGGTCTCGGCGTGGGTCAGCTTTTGTTCCTGGGGTCCCTTATCCATGCTCCCCCTTTTCCTGCACACCGTTGCCATAAAAGTATAGCAGAGGCTCAGGCGACTTGTCTGTCCTGGCCCAGGGGAGAGCCAGTCAGGGATAGGAGTCTACCTTTTCAGCACCTTCGCCGCGTCCTTGGCGTGGTAGGTGATGATCAGGTCGGCGCCGGCGCGCTTCATGCCGAGGAGGGTCTCCATCATCACCCGCTCCTCGTCGATCCACCCCTTGGCGGCGGCGGCCTTGATCATGCTGTACTCGCCGGAGACGTTGTAGGCGACCAGCGGCAGATCGAAGCGCTCCTTGATGTCCCGGAGGATGTCGAGGTAGGCCAGGGCCGGTTTGACCATGAGGAAGTCGGCGCACTCCTGCACGTCGAGGGCCGCCTCGCGGAAGGCCTCGCGGCGGTTGGCCGGGTCCATCTGGTAGCTTCTGCGGTCGCCGAACTGCGGCGTACTCTCGGCGGCGTCGCGGAAGGGGCCGTAATAGGCGCTGGCGTACTTGACGGCGTAGCTCATGATCGGGATGTGGGAGAAGTCGTTGGCATCGAGAATTTCGCGGATCGCCGCCACCCGTCCGTCCATCATGTCGGACGGGGCGACGATGTCGGCGCCGGCGCGGGCGTGGGAGAGGGCCTCGGCGGCGAGGAGCTGCAGCGTGGCGTCGTTGTCGACGTCGCCGTTCTTGATGACGCCGCAGTGGCCGTGATCGGTGTACTCGCAGAGGCAGACGTCGGTGATCACCGTCAGCTCCGGGACCGCCGCCTTGATGGCGCGGATCGTCTCCTGGATGATGCCGGTTTCGCTGTAGGCGTCCTGGCCGACGGCGTCCTTGGTCTCGGGAATGCCGAAGAGGATCACCGCCGGGATGCCGAGGGCATGAACCTCTCGGGCCTCGGCGACGATGTGCTCGATGGACTGCTGAAAAATCCCCGGCATGGAGACGATTTCTTTTTTGATGTTCTTGCCGAAGGCGGAGAACATCGGGTAGATCAGGTCGTCGACCCGCAGATGGGTCTCGCGGACCATGCGGCGCATGGTGTCGTTGCGGCGCAGGCGGCGGGCACGGTATTCGGGGAAGAACATGGGTCACCTCCGGTGGTGAAAGGTTGCGGATCTGCCATTTGGACAATTTGGCTTGAATAGATGGCTTGGTAAAAATCAAGGTTTACCACTGAGGCACAGAGGACACAGAGGTAAAAGGCAAAGTGCATATGTTCGTGCCCTTAGAGCCTTTTCTCAGTGTCTCTCTGTGCCTCTGTGGTGAACGCTTTTCCTTGAACGTCAACTTTTAGAAAATGCGCAACCATCGTCTCGACCATCGCCTCGAGGGTCGAGGGGTCCGACTCGGCGGCGACGCTTAATCCGTGACGGGTCATGGTCTGCGAGGTCAGCGGCCCGATGGAAAAGAGCGGTATTTCGCCAACCAGGGCGGATGCATCGGCGCCGACCAGGGCGACGAAGTTGTCGACGGTGGAGGAGGCGGTGAAGGTGATGGCGTCGATATCCCCGGCGGCGAGTATCTCGCGGATCCGTCCGCCGTTCTCCGGCGGTCTGCTGCAATAGGCGACGGGCGAGAGGACCTCGGCTCCGGCGGCGGCGAGGTCCTTCGGAATCAGCTCCCGGGCCAGTTCGGCGCGGGGGTAGAGAATCCGTTTGCCGTTCACTCCGTGTTCGTTGAGGATTTGGAGGACCCCTTCGGCGCGGAAGTCCCGGGCCACAAGGTCAGGCTTGAGTCCGTAGAGAGCCAGGGCCTCGGCGGTTTTCGGGCCGACGACCGCCACCGCCGTGCCGTGCAGAGCCCGGACATCTCTGTGACAGGCTTCGAGGCGGGAAAAAAATGCCTGCACCGCGTTGGCCGAAGTCAGGACCAGGTAGTCGATGCCGGAGAGGGCGGCGATGGCGTCATCAAGCTCGGTGGTGTCGGAGGGCGGGTAGATCTCGATCACCGGGCAGGCCAAAGCCTCGGCCCCCTGCTCCTCGAGGAGCGCGGAGAAACTTCCTGCCTGCTCGGCGCTGCGGGTGACCAGAATCCGTTTGCCGAAGAGGGGGCGGTTGTCGAACCAGCGCAGCTCGTCCCGCAACTTGACCACCTCGCCGACGATGATGATGGCCGGCGGCTTGATGCCGCTTTGGCGGACCTTCTCCACCAGGGTGCCGAGGGTGGCGACCAAAGTCTCCTGGCGCGGGGTCGTGGCCCAGCGGATCACCGCCACCGGCGTGTCGCCTGTGCGGCCGTGGGCCATGAGCTCCCCGGCGATGAGGGGGAGGTTGGCCATCCCCATGTAGAAGACCAGTGTGCCGACGCCGGTGGCGAGCTTTTCCCAGTCGAGACTGGAGAGTTTTTTCTCCGGGTTTTCGTGGCCGGTGACCAGGGCGAGGCTGGTGGTGAAGTCGCGGTGGGTCAGGGGAATGCCGGCATAGGCCGCGGCGGCAAAACTGGAGGTCACCCCCGGAATCACTTCGAAGGCGACCCCGGCGCGGTGCAGGTGCAGCGCCTCCTCACCCCCGCGACCGAAGACGTAGGGGTCGCCTCCCTTGAGCCGGGCCACGGTCTTCCCCTGCCGGGCCTTTTCGACGAGAAGGGCGTTGATCTCTTCCTGGG
>Ga0209231_1001038_pt1 | contig 11760 bp, 11 predicted proteins | sample Deesub45470m_DNA_FD_188086 | JGI IMG/M metagenome (GOLD analysis project Ga0209231, IMG submission 188086) | Deep subsurface microbial communities from North Pacific Ocean - 450_OLKR46/470m Metagenome (SPAdes) (version 2) | ecosystem: Environmental > Terrestrial > Deep subsurface > Unclassified ... | reverse complement strand
CTGTCGACTGCAGTCGCTGGCGACATTCTGCGTTTATCTCCCGGCCGTCGGCAGCGTCACTGGCTGCTTCCGGTCGTCATATTCGTTGTCATCACCTTGTTGTTGGCTGTCACCCTGGTGCTTCTGTTGCCGCCGACTCCCGAACTTGAGACGGTTGCCACTCCGTTTCCGGTCGCACCGTTGCCAGTCGTTATACCCCCTCCAGCCACACCCATGACGCCTGTTGAATCTCTGTCGCCTGCCGCACCCTCCGTCCCGTCACTTCCAGCTGATCTGCCGGTGCTGTCCGGTATCGTTTACCAATCAGTACGTGAGTCGCGCATGGCCATTCTCAATGACTTGCCGGTCATGGAGGCAACCGATATTGCCGGTTATCGTCTACTCGAAATCCTGCCGGATCGGGTTGTCCTGATTCGAAACGGGCGTCAATACGTACTTCGTCTCTCCTCCGCTCGCAACTGATTGCCGCTCCTGCTGTTTCTATTGCTGTAGAATAATCTACAATCTATTGCAGGATATTCTTCATTAATACGATCAGACCTGATCGTGTAACCCCCTTTATTTGAATAATCGACGTAAAATCAGCTAGTTACTTTTTTGGCATGCGTTCTGCTAATAAAGCGATAACGCATAAATTCTATTTCTTAAAAACAAGGAGTTTTCGATGAAGAAAGAGTTGATTGTCGGTAGCATCGTCGTTCTGGCTGCAATGGCTGTTCTGTTACTGACCGCGACGGCCAAGGTCCCTTCGCCGCCGTTGTCAAAAGCTGCTTTTGCTGTTGAGCGCCTGACTTGTGGTGCCTGTAGCGAGAATGTCCGCAAGGCCCTGATCAACATCAGCGGTGTGGCCGAGGTGCAGACCGATGTTGGCCAGGGCCGTACGATGGTCACGTATGACGCAGCCCGTACCAATGTTGTTACCATCGCTCAGGCGATTACCGCGGCTGGTTACCCGGCCACGTCCATCGCGCTAAATACCTCGGCAGCGGTGGCACCGGTCGAACGTACCGGCTGCGGCGGTTCTTGCTGCGGCACGTCGGCACCGCAACCCAAATAACAAGGAGTCCACTACATGGATGCACGTCAGGAAAAGAAGCAACAGTTTGTCGATGCAAAGAAGGGACGCGGCAAGTCGCTGATCGTTGCGGTCGTTTTCGGAGTTATGTTGCTGGTCGCGGTCGGAGTTTTCGTTGTTGGCGGCAATGCCGTCGTTGCCGATGATTTTGTGATTGCGCAAAACGGACAGGTTTCACTCCCTCTGGCCGATGTTCAGGACGGCAAGGCGCAATATTATAATTACCGCACTGCCGACGGAGATGTGGTCAAGTTCTTTCTACTCAAGAGCCACGATGGCGTCGTTCGCGCCGCTCTTGATGCCTGCGATGTCTGTTACAAGTCACTGAAAGGTTACCGGCAGGAAGGTGACTTCATGGTCTGCAACAACTGTAATCAGCAGTTCAGCTCCGACCGGATCAACGAAGAGAAGGGGGGCTGCAACCCGGCGCCTTTGACCCGCACTATTCAAGGTGATCGCGTTTTGCTCAGTGAGCAGGAGTTGATGGCAGGCCGCAGCTATTTCCCCCGTAGTTAAGTTTTAAGGAGTTGTCATCGTGACCCTATTTGGCATCGCAATTCGCAATCTTAAACGCCGCAAGGCTCGTATGGCGTTTCTTATTGCTGGCTTAATGATCGGAGTCGCCACGGTTGTGACTCTGTCGTCGCTGACTGTCGCTATGCAGGAGGACATTCAGCACAAGATGGAGAACTATGGAGCCAACATTCTGGTGACGCCGGTGCGCAATGAACTGTCGCTCAATTATGGCGGCATCGCCTTGGGCGGAGTCTCCGTGCAGGCACAGGAGCTGCGTCAGGCCGACCTGCCACTGATTGCCACCATCCCCAATGCCCGCAACATCGCCGCCATCGCGCCCAAGGTTCTCGGTACGGTTTCGGTCGATGGCAAGACGGCACTGCTGATGGGGGTCGATGCCGAGGTTGAATTTCACCTGAAGCGGTGGTGGCATCTTGACGGTGCCCCGCTGGCTGCGGCGAGCGATCTGGTTGCCGGCTCGCGTGCGGCGGCAACCCTTGGTCTGGCAGTCGGTGGTGTGGTGGATATCCAGGGGACGACGTTCCAGGTCAGCGGTATCCTGCAACCAACCGGCTCCCAGGATGACGAGCTGTTACTGGTCGGGTTGGCACCGGCGCAGCGCCTGCTGGGTAAAGTCGGCGTGGTCAGTTTTGTCGAAGTGGCAGCATTGTGCGGCGACTGTCCGGTCAGCGATATGGTTAACCAGATCTCCACCGTGCTCCCCCAGGCCCAAGTTGATGCCATTCAGCAGGTGGTTCAGTCGCGCATGCACGCCCTGGAGCAGTTTCAGTCGTTCTCTCTGGTCGTCTCCTTGCTGGTGCTGTTCGTCGGGTCCCTGGTGGTCTTTGTCACCATGATGGGTTCGGTCAACGAACGTTGCCACGAGATCGGTATCTTCCGGGCACTCGGTTTCCGCAAAAAACATATTGTCCGGCTGATTCTTACTGAATCGGTCATTGTCAGTGTCATCGCCGGTCTGGCCGGATTTGTGACCGGTCTCGGCGTCGCCTGGTTACTATTGCCGCATCTGGCCGACAGCGGGCATGGCGCGCATATCGGTTTCGATCCGCTTCTGGCCGGCAGCGCCGTACTCATTGCCATCGTCGTCGGCGCCCTTGCCGCACTCTATCCGGCACTGCATGCCAGCCGGCTCGACCCGGCCGATGCGCTGCGGACTCTCTAGTCGGACGCACAGGAGAAGACCTTATGTCGTTTATTGAACTGGTTAATCTGCAAAAAGCCTACGGCAGCGCCCCGAATCAGGTCGTGGCTCTGGATGATGTCAACCTGACGGTGGAAGAGGGGAGCTTTGTCGGTATTGTCGGCCCCTCCGGCTCGGGTAAAAGCACCCTGCTGACTTTGCTTGGTGCTCTGGCCGAACCGACCGCCGGAAACATGCGTATCGATGAGATCGATGTCTATGCCCTCGGTGAGGAGCAGCGCGCCGATTTCCGTCGCGAATACATCGGTTTTGTCTTTCAGGCATATAACCTGATCCCCTACCTCACCGCACTGGAGAATGTCATGCTGCCACTGGCGATGACCTCGACCCGCGCCGCAGAGCAGCAGCGCCTGGCGACGGTCGCTCTGGAGCGGGTCGGTTTGGCCGGACGGCTCAAGCATCTACCCAACCAGCTCTCCGGTGGCGAGCAGGAGCGGGTCGCCATCGCCCGTGCTCTGGTTAACCGGCCGCCGCTGCTCCTTGCCGATGAACCGACCGGCAGCCTCGATTCCACCACCAGTGCGGCGATTATGGAACTGTTCTGCGAACTCAACCGTGACGGCCAGACCATTTTGATGGTGACGCACAACCCGGAGAACCGGCGTTATTTTCATCGCGTCGTCACCCTGCGTGATGGCGGCATCGAAGATGATAGTGAGCTGCGGCCAACCCTGGCTGTGGCCGCGGGCAGGTAAATCATGCTTCTACTCAGTGTTCTGCTGCTGGTGATTGTTCTGCACCTGTTTTGCCGGTCCCGACAGGGACAAAATTCGACGGTGGAGGAACAGTGCCGCCGTTGTGGCAAGACCGTAGCAGCCGACGATCTGCTCTGCAACGGTTGTCACACCCTGTTGCAGAACCACTGTCCGACTTGTGGCCGTGCCAAAGGGGCTGAACACCACTTTTGTCCCTGGTGTGGTGCCGAACAGTTTATGGAGCAACACCATGCGTAAGTCGCACCTGATTCTTCTGCTTGTGGTCAGTCTGCTGCTGATTGTCGGCTATAATCTTTACGCGCTGCAATGTGGCAGTTGCTGCTGCAACGATTTTTTAGCCACGGGACCGCTGCTGGCCGTCGGTTCTTTGCTTCTTCTGGCCGGACTCGGCCTCTGGCTGGCGCTACGCCGCCCGACGAACGATCTCTGTACCTGCCCGAAATGTGGTCGCGGTTGCAACAACACCTGGCAACATTGTCCCGATTGCGGGTCTTCCATCGGTGCCAAGGAAATGGATTAATCATGGGAATCAGAAATCTTTCAGAAAACGGCGATTGGTCATTGTTGCGACAAAACAGTTATTTTCGATGGTCGCTGTCTGTTTTGATCTGCATCCTGTTTGCGGTGCCGGCTGTTGCTGCTGATATTGATCATTGGGTGCAAGAGGCCCTGACAAACAGCCCTGAACTGCAGGCCTCGTCGGAGCGCTGGCAGATGGCAAAACACCGGGTGGTGCCAGCCGATTCCCTCGCCGATCCGCAGTTGGCCCTGTCGTTCCAGAACTACCCGATCAACTCCCTGGCCCGCGACGAAACGCCGATGACCGGTGACGAGATCCGTCTGTCCCAGACTCTGCCGTTTCCTGGGAAACTTTCCGGAAAAAAAAGCTCCGCCGCGTCTGAATCCGATTGGTATCGCTACGCCCATGATGAGACCCGACTGACCCTGACCGCACGGGTCAAGGAGACCTGGTACCGGCTCTATGCCCTGGATCAGGCCATCACTCTGGCCCGCCAGACCTTGAAGGCGGTGGAGGATGTCGGTCGCATCAGCGAGACCCGTTACGCCACCGGTCGTGGCAAACAGCAGGATGTGCTACGCCTGCAGATGGAGAGGTCAACGGTCGCTGAGCGGTTGGTCGCCCTGGAACAACAGCGCAGCGCAGCCCGCGCCAACTTCTCCAGCCTGATCGGTCGATCGGTCAGCGAAGAGCTTGACTTTTCCGGTATCGCAGAAGCGCCGCTTCCGACCGTTGACCTGCCACAACTGCTTGATGGCTTGGCTGAGCGCCGCCCCCTGATCTCCGGCTACCAGTCCAATATTGATCGCTCGCGTTCCGAGCATCATCTGGCCGAACTCGATTATTATCCTGATTTCTCTGTCTGGGCGAGTTATCGCCTGCGCGCCAATGTGCCGGGCGACCCGGTGCAGGGCGAGGATTTCCTCAGCGCTGGTATCAACGTTACGCTGCCGATCTATTTTGCCAAGCGCCGCGAGAAGGTTGCCGAGACGAACAGCGCCGTACGCATGGCCGAAGCGCAAAAGGCAGATGCCCTCAATCGTGCCTCTGCCGCGGTGACAGATGCGGCGTCAGCGCTGGAGAGTAACCGTGAGCAGTTGCGCCTCTACCGCGATGGTTTGATTCCGCAGGCTGAAATGACTTATCGCGCCACTCTGGCCGCTTATCAGGTCGATACCGCCGATTTTGCCACCCTGCTCGATGCCCTGAAGAACCAGTACCGGGTACAGACCGATTATTATCGCCTGCTGGCCGATGCCGGCCGCAATCTTGCGCGCCTTGAAGCCGAAGCGGCCGTCGATCTGCCCCGGACGAATGTTCCGCAGACCGAAGCTGTCGTGAACCCTGCGCAACCGAAAGTGGTGTTACCATGAAGATTCTGATCCAAGCCATCCTCCCCGCACTTATGCTGATATTACTGGTTTTTGGCCTGTTCCCGCTCTCCACCGGTCCATCTGCCGTTGAAGCGCTGCACCTGCTTCCGCATGCCCATGCCGACGAGAAGGGGACCAAGTATACCTGCAGCATGCACCCGATGATCGTTATGGACGAGCCCGGTACCTGTCCGATCTGCGGCATGGATCTGGTGCCGATGGCCAATCCGGACAACGAGCCGATCCCAACCGGCGAGCGCAAGATTAAATACTGGGTGGCACCGATGGATCCGACTTACATTCGCAAAGAGCCGGGCAAGTCACCCATGGGGATGGATCTGGTGCCGGTTTATGAGGGGGACGGGCCCGTCGGTTCGACCATCCGCATCGACCCGGTGACCATGCAGAATATGGGGATCCGTACCGCACCAGTGCTGCAGCAGAATCTGGAGCGCACCATCCGCACCGTCGGCATTGTCGGTTATGAAGAGCCACGCCAATATTCCATCAATGCCAAGGTCGACGGCTGGATTGAAAAACTCTACATCGCTGAGACCGGGCGTGCCGTACGCAAGGGGGAGCCGCTGCTGGAGCTCTACAGCCCGGCTCTGGTCAGTGCACAGGAAGAGTTTCTGCTGGCGCTTGCCAACCAGCGTGCGCTGAGCAGTTCCTCATTGTCGGAAGTCGCCGGCGGTGCCGACCGCTTGCTTGATGCCGCCCGCCGCCGACTGAAGCTCTGGGATATCTCCGATCGTCAGATCGCCCGTCTTGAACAGACCGGTCAGGTCGAGAAAAACATGACTCTGTACGCCGACTACAATGGCGTCGTCACCCGCAAACAAGTTCAGCAGGGGCAGTACATCAAAAGTGGTATGGAACTGCTGCAGATTGCCGATATCTCGAATGTCTGGGTTTATGCCGATATCTATGAGTACGAGCTCCCCTGGGTTAAAGTCGGACAGCAGGTGGAGGTTGTCCTCCCCTTTGTCGGTGGCAGAACCATCAGTGGCAAGGTGAGTACCATCTACCCGTTTGTTGAGGCGAAAACCCGTACGGTCAAGGCGCGTATCGATCTGGTCAATACCGACCTGACTTTAAAGCCGGATATGTACGTGCATGTCCGCTTGCAGGTTGAGTCGCGTGGACTGGTTCTGACCATTCCGGCTGAGTCGGTGCTCTACACCGGTGAAGAGGCAGTGGTTTTTATGGCCCTGGCTGGTGGTAAATTTGAACCGCGCCGGGTCAAGGTCGGGATGAAGGATGACAGTGGCCACATTGAAGTCATCCAGGGCCTGCTCGAAGGCGAACAGGTCGTCACCAGTGGTCAGTTCATGCTCGATTCCGAGAGTAAATTGCGTGCGGCTGTGGCCAGGATGACCGAACCGAAGTCGACAACTGTGGAACCCCATGCCCATTCGGATAAAGAACCGGCCGGGGCGCTGTTTGGCACCGGCGGCAAGAAAAAAGAGCTTGATGATCTGTTTAAGTAACATGCCGGCGTGGCAAAGATTGGTTTTCTCCCCCGGCATCAAGGATAACGATCATGCTTGAAAAAATAATCGACTGGTCCATCCGTAACCGTTTTCTTGTCGTGATTGCGACCATCCTGATCGTCGTCGGTGGCATCTATTCTTTAAAGACGACGCCGATCGATGCCATCCCGGATCTTTCCGATGTGCAGGTGATTGTTTTCACAGAATATGCCGGCCAGGCGCCGCAGGTGGTCGAAGACCAGGTCACCTATCCATTGACGACACAGATGCTCGCCGTTCCCGGTGCCAAGGTGGTGCGCGGCTACTCTTTCTTCGGTCTGTCTTTTGTCTACATTATTTTTGAGGATGGTACCGACATCTACTGGGCACGGTCGCGGGTGCTGGAGTACCTCAACTACGCTGCCCGCAAGCTTCCGGCCGGGGTGACGCCAAGTCTGGGGCCCGATGCCACCGGTGTCGGCTGGGTCTACGAATACGCCCTGGAGAGTGATCGTCACGATCTGCAGCAGCTGCGCTCGTTGCAGGACTGGTATCTGCGCTACGAGCTCACCGCAGTACCGGGGGTTTCCGAAGTCGCCTCCATCGGCGGTTATGTCAAGCAGTATCAGGTGGCGGTCGATCCCGACCGGCTGTTGGCCTATCACGTCACCATCCCGCAACTGCGCAAGGCGATTCAACGCTCGAACAACGATGTCGGTGGTCGCCTGGTCGAAATGGCCGAGACCGAGTACATGGTCCGCGGCCTCGGTTATATCCAGTCCATCGATGATCTGGAGCAGGTGGTGGTTGCCACTGATAAAAACGGGACTCCGATTCTGGTCCGCGATCTGGCCCGGGTGAGTATCGGGCCCGAACTGCGCCGCGGTGTTGCCGAGCTTGACGGGCGCGGAGAAGTCGTCGGCGGGGTGGTGGTCATGCGCTACGGCGAAAACGCTCTGCAGACCATCGAAAACGTTAAAAAGAAACTGGCTGAACTGCAGGCCGGGCTGCCGGAAGGGGTGAAGATCGTTCCGGTCTACGATCGTTCCGGGTTGATCTTGCGGGCGGTCGATACCCTGAAGGAGAAACTGATTGAGGAGAGCATCGTTGTTGCATTAGTGACGATCCTGTTCCTGTTTCACTTCTCCAGTGCTCTGGTTGCCATTATTACATTGCCGGTGGCCATATTAATCGCTTTCACCATCATGCATATGCAAGGGATTAACGCCAACATCATGAGTCTTGGCGGCATCGCAATTGCCATCGGCGCCATGATCGATGCGGCGATCATCATGATTGAAAACGCGCACAAGCATCTTGAGCGCGACGCCGGCAAGTTGCCGCACTGGCAGATCATCGCCAATGCAGCGCGTGAAGTCGGGCCGGCCCTGTTCTATTCCTTACTGGTGATCACCATCTCCTTCTTCCCGGTCTTTACTCTCGGTGAACAGTCCGGACGCATGTTCAAACCCCTTGCTTACACCAAAACCTACGCCATGGGTGCCGCCGCGCTGTTATCGGTCACCCTGGTTCCGGTTCTGATGGGCTGGTTCATCCGCGGCAAGATTCCGAGTGAAGAGAAGAACCCGCTCAACCGGTTGATGATCCACCTGTACCACCCGGTGGTCGATTTTGTTATCCGCTGGCGTTGGCAGGTTCTGGTGGTGGCGTTTCTGGTCATTGTCTCGGCCGTCGTACCCTTAAGTAAAATGGGCTCGGAATTTATGCCGCCCCTGTACGAAGGTGATCTGCTTTATATGCCGACCACCCTGCCAGGAATCTCCATCGGCAAGGCGACGGAGCTGCTGCAGCAGACCGATAAAATCATTCGTCAGTTTCCTGAAGTCGATCGGGTTTTCGGCAAGGCTGGTCGGGCAGAGACCGCGACCGATCCGGCCCCCCTGTCGATGCTGGAGACGACCATTGTCCTCAAGCCGGAGGAAGAGTGGCGCAAGATCCATAAAGAGCGTTTTTACAGCGACTGGCCTGACTGGAGCAAGGCACCGTTGCGCCTCATCTGGCCGGAGCTGCATACCATCACCATCGACGAGCTGAAGGACGAACTGAACGAGTCGATCAAGTTTCCCGGTTTGACCAACGCCTGGACTATGCCGATTAAAACCCGTATCGATATGCTCTCCACCGGGATCAAAACCCCGGTCGGCATCAAGATTATGGGCGATGACCTGGAAACTCTGGCGCAGCTGGGTGTGGAGGTAGAGGCGGCGATCCGCACCGTCCCCGGCACCTTGAGCGCTTTTGCTGAACGGGTCACCGGTGGCAACTATCTTGATTTCGATATCGACCGCTCTGCCGCAGCCCGCTACGGTCTCACCGTCGGTGATGTCCAGGAGGTCATCGCCTCGGCCATCGGTGGTATGAACGTCACCCAGACCGTCGAGGGTCTGGAACGCTACCCGGTCAACATCCGCTATCAACGCGATTATCGTGATGATATCCAGTCGCTGCAGCGGGTGCTGGTGCCGTTGCCGGACGGCACCCACATCCCGATCTCGCAGGTGGCCGATATTCATATCCGCAAGGGGCCACCGGGGATCAAGAGTGAAAATGCCCGGCGCACTGCCTGGGTTTATGTTGACCTGCGCGGGTCGGATATCGGTGGTTATGTCGAAGCGGCGAAGAAAGTCATCGCCGAGAAGATCCAGCTACCGGAAGGGTACAACATCATCTGGAGTGGCCAGTACGAGTACATGGAAAAGGCCAAATCGACGCTGATCGTGGTCATCCCGCTGACGTTGATGATTATTCTGCTGATCATCTACATCAATACCAAATCGTTTATCAAGACCGGCATCGTCTTTCTTGCCGTACCGTTCTCTCTGGTCGGGGCCTTCTGGTTTCTGTATATGCTCGATTATCACATGTCGGTCGCGGTCTGGGTTGGCCTTATCGCTCTGGCTGGCCTCGATGCCGAGACCGGGGTGGTCATGCTGCTCTATCTCGATCTTGCCTACTACAGCCGGCGAGACGCAGGGCGGATGCTGAATCGCGGCGATCTGCTGCAGGCGATTCATTACGGAGCAGTGAAGCGTATCCGACCGAAGGCGATGACCATTTGTGTCATTATCGCCGGCCTGGTCCCCATCATGCTCAGTCATGGGACCGGTGCGGATGTGATGAAACGGATTGCGGCGCCGATGGTCGGCGGCGTTGTGACCTCAGGGGTGATGGAGCTGTTGGTCTACCCGGTGATTTACTTCCTCTGGCGGGGAAGGGGCTTGTCAACCAGCATGGTTCCGTTACAATTTGACGAACAGGATAAACATTAGTCGCCCGGACGAGCCGGGCTTAACACCAACAGGGAGTATTAAAATGAAGAAACTTAATGTAACTGCTGTTGTCACCGTACTTTTTGCCGTATTTGTGTTGACGGGTAGTGTCCTGGCCGCCGAGCACGGTATGTCGGGGATGTCTCACGATGGTATGGCTGGCATGGATCACAGTAAGATGAACCATGAGCAGATGGAGGGGATGATGGCCGGCATGATGCCCCTTGGCCACGTGACTGTCGATGAGGTGAAAGCGACGGCGCAGATCAAGGATGTCCGTGCGGCGATGAAGGAGCACGGCATGACCGAGACCCATCATGTCATGGTGCATTTTTCCGGTGCAGCGAATGACGTCGCCCTGAGCAAAGGCACCGTTGCGGTGCGGATCATTGCTCCTTCCGGTAAAAGCACGGAACCGGTTATGATGATGGGGATGAATGGCGATTTCGGTTCCGATATCACCTTGGCTGAAAAAGGGAAGAACACGATTGAAATTGCCTGTAAGCTCGAAGATGGCAAAAAGCGTCAATTCAAGTTTCAGTACGACGTGAAGTAATGCGTAAAAGCGGTCGGATCGTTCCTCGATTCGACCGCTTTTTTCTGCAGAATCTACGTGACTTGAATGGCGTGGAGTTATCAATTCGCTCCAACAGGGAGTGGTTCAACCACCGCAGCAATGCATAAACTGCAGAAACCTGTTCCAATCGAACCCCGGTTGGTTATAATGACTCCTCTGCTATCAGGAGCTTTATGCCAACGAATCGCCAAACCCGTATCTATCTTTTTCTCGGCCTGCTGATTTTTTGCACCGCCGCAGTCATTGTTCTGTCTCTGATCCGTTTGCCGACCCGGACCACGTTGTTTTCCGGTCAGGATAAAATCGGACATTTTGCCGCCTACGCCCTGATCTCCTGGCTGGCTGCCCGTGCGTTCAGCTGTTTTTTGTTGCGGCGGCTGCCGGTTTTGGCCAGCGCTTTTTTTTATGCGGCCCTAACCGGCGCTCTGCTTGAATTTCTGCAACCCATTTTAACCAGCAGCCGCCAAGCCGAAGGGCTCGATCTGCTTGCCAATCTCATTGGTGCGCTGGCAGGTTGTGTCTTATTCTGTCTTATCCCCGGGTTCTCCTCCATTCATGACCACGACCGCTCCTCAGATTGATCTGATCGCCGCCTTGACGCGCGGTATCCCCGTTGTTACGGTGAACCGTCGTTTGCGACGTAGCCTTGAAATGGCATACGATGTGCACTGTCGTTTGCAAGGCCTGACGGTCTGGCCGCGCCCGCCGCTCTACACCAGAGAAGCGTGGTTGCGCGATCTTTGTCGTCAGCTTGACCAGCCGCCGGTGATCCTGAGTAGCGCTCAGTGCCATCTGATCTGGGAACAGATCGTGCGCGCCGATATGGCCCGAACCGGGCATGCCCTGCTGCAGGTGCCACCGACAGCGCGTGCGGCCCGGTCAGCGGCAAACCTTCTCCAGCGTTACCAGGTATCGTTTTCCAACTCAGAGGCGGCTCCGGATCAGCGGGCTTTTTTGCGTTGGCATCAGGTTTGGCTGCGTCGTGCAGGCGCAGAGAGC
>Ga0209231_1001036_pt1 | contig 11769 bp, 10 predicted proteins | sample Deesub45470m_DNA_FD_188086 | JGI IMG/M metagenome (GOLD analysis project Ga0209231, IMG submission 188086) | Deep subsurface microbial communities from North Pacific Ocean - 450_OLKR46/470m Metagenome (SPAdes) (version 2) | ecosystem: Environmental > Terrestrial > Deep subsurface > Unclassified ... | reverse complement strand
CAGGCACAAACATTTCAAAACCAACTGATGGCTCTGAAGTATCTACAAGCAAAGCGTCCGTTTGAAAAACGGTCCAATTTGTAGTAACAAATACGGCGGCAACTATGTTATTTGCTGCATGAAAACCCAAAGCAAGTTCAGTTCCTTCATCCATCAACGTAAAAATTCCAAGAACCAACCCTGTTCCAATATAATACACCATACTAATCCATCCCAATTTTTCAACTTCTGGATTTAAACCGTGTAATAATCCAAAAATGACAGAAGTTAGTATTAAAGCCACAAATGATTTTTTAAACCACGTACCAAATCCTTGCATTAAATAACCTCTAAAAAGCAGTTCTTCCATACTGGTTTGAATTGGTAAAAATAAAAAAGATACAAGTACCAAAATAAAAAAGGACATCGGTTTAAAATTCCAAACATAGTCTTCAGGCGACAAAAAATAACCTAAGGTTATCATAAAAATACCCATACATGCCCAAATAGAAAATGCATAAAAAAATCGATTCCAATCCATTTTTTCTCTACTTGTAATTAAGGTACTTATTTTTCTTTTATGTATTAATTTTACTCCAAAAAACAAGAAAAGTAATCCAAATAAAAAAGATAATATGATGAGTAATAAATATAAATTTGAATCTATTCCAAGTGTTGCAAAATTTTCGTTGGCTGAAGAAATAAATTCCCCCATATTTTCGGAATATAGATATGCTACACTTACCAAAGGAACAACTCCAATAAATTGCCAACCAATAAATAATAGTAGAATTGTAACTAAATAAGCCCACCACTCGTTTTCGCCTTTGTATGCTTGTTGTATAAATTTCATATTATTTCTTTTGATGAGATCCTGAAATAAATTCAGGATGACGGTAAATTAAAATTCCATTTTTTAGTATTATTATATAGCAAATGCCCCTTTTCGACTTCTAATGGGCTCTCAAAATTATTGGTATACAAACCACCTGTTCCCAAACCTTGCGGCATTTTATTGTTTAAAGTGTATGTCCACTGTGCTATGGCATTTAAACCGATATTACTTTCTAATGCTGATGTTATCCACCAGCCAATTTTTTGTTTTTCAGCAAGTTGAATCCACGCTGAACTTCCTTTAAAACCACCAACCAAACTTGGTTTTAGAATGATGTATTGCGGCTTTATTATTTGTAGTAACTCTTGCTTTCCTGCCCGTCCGGCAGGCGGGGTTATATTAAAAACACCAATTAATTCTTCATCTAAAGCAATTGGAATAGGAGATCTTGAACATAATTCTGCCATTTCATTTATTTGACCTTGTCTTATGGGTTGTTCTATTGAATGAATTTCAAATTGCGATAACATTTTTAGTTTTTCTAATGCTTCTAAAGGATTAAAAGCTCCATTTGCATCAACTCTTAATTCAACTTCTTTTGAAGAAAAATCTTGTCTTATACTTTTTAATAATAAAAGTTCAGAATCAAAATCAATGGCGCCAATTTTCATTTTAATGGTTGAAAAACCAGCTTTTAATTTATCAGAAATCTGTTGCTTCATAAAGGCTTCATTTCCCATCCAAATTAAGCCATTTATCAAAATTGCATCTTCAGATTTGGTAAATTTTGAAGGAAATAATTCAAAAGAATCTTTACTTTTTAACGATAGAATAGCTTGTTCTAATCCAAATTGGATGGAAGGAAACTCAGTAAGGTCAACCAATAATTCATCTAAATTTCTATGAATATTATCACAAAGCCACTTTAGTTTTTCCACATAATCTGGTCTATCATCAATACTTAATCCTCTAAAAATTGCACATTCTCCAATACCCATTTTATCACCTTCAAGCAATTTTATAAAAAACGTTTCTTTGGTTTGTAAAACGCCTCTTGATGTACCACTTGCTTGCTTAAAATTCAATAGATATTTTTGGTAAACTGCTTTCATTATTTTTATAAAGCTGAAAGGTACAACTATTTGAAAATTTATTTATATTGCTATTCGAAATATTATAGTATGGAAATTCCACAAATACCAAATTTAATTTATTACGCAATTCCATTTTTTATAGTGACAGTCATTTTTGAAGGAGTCGTTATTTACAGAAACAAACCTGAAACCTATAACCTTAAAGATACTTTTGCTTCATTATCAATGGGAATTGGGAATGTTATTGCAAACTTATTAAGTAAATTATTTGTAGTTGTTATAATCACTTTTTTATATGAAAATTTTAAATTTGCAACCGTTCCATTTGTTTGGTGGGCTTGGTTATTCATTTTATTTGCAGATGATTTTTGTTATTACTGGGCACATAGAATAGGTCATGAAAGTCGATTTTTTTGGGCTTCACACATCATTCATCATTCATCGCAAAAATATAATTTAAGCACTGCCTTACGTCAAACTTGGACTGGTGGATTTTTTAGTTTTATATTTTATTTAATACTTCCTATTCTGGGATTTCATCCATTAATGATATTTACACAAATGAGTATTAGTCTTTTATATCAGTACTGGATTCATACTGAATTGATACATAAAATGCCTAAATGGTTTGAAGCTGTTTTTAATACACCTTCACATCATAGAGTTCATCATGGTTCAAATCCAATATATTTGGACAGAAATCATGCTGGTATTTTTATAATCTGGGATAAATTATTTGGCACTTTTCAGCCAGAATTAGAAAATGAAAAAGTTATATATGGGTTAACTTCCAATATCAACACTTTTAATCCTGTAAAAATTGCTTTTTTAGAATGGATTGGAGTTTTTAAAGATGCTTATACATCAAAAACTTCATTCGTAAATAAATTAAAATATTTTATTAAACCACCAGGTTGGAAACATGATGGAACTGGAATTTTATCAGATGATTTAAGAAAGGAATGGTTAAAAAATAGAAATTAATCCTTTTTCCAACGTTCTAATTTTGGAATCCCTCTTGAAAAAAGGCTGGCAAAAAGTTTCATAAATCCACCCATTTCTTTTAGCTTTCCCTTTACAAAAGCTTGCATTTCTTCAGCTGTTATATCTGGTTGTAAAAATTCACCATTTTCATAACAATAACTGCAATATTTATAGCTTGGTTGTCCGTCAGAATTTTTACCTCCACCAACACCATGCGGGTCTTTACTTAATGGCATTGCGCAACTTTGACAATTTTTGTAAGTTTTCATACTATTAAAATTTACAATTTTAAATGTCCCCCAATTGGAACTAAAATTAACTCTTTTTTTGCTTTTGCGAATTTTTCAAAGGCTTCTTTATGATTAATCTTAATATAACCAAAAGTATCAAAATGGTAACCCAATACTTTATTACAACTCAAAAATTTACTTGCTTTAATGGCTTCATCAATTCCCATTGTAAAGTTATCTCCAATTGGTAAAACTACTAAATCAAGTTCTCCTATTACATCAGGAATCAGCTTCATATCATTTGTTAAAGCAGTATCTCCAGCAATATATATTCTATGATGACTTGTTTCAATCACAAAACCTCCTGGTTGTCCACCATAGCTTCCATCAGGAAAAGAACTTGAATGAATTGCATTTGTGTAATGAACAGTTCCAAAATCAAATTTCCATTTTCCCCCAATATTCATTGGATGACCTTCGATTCCTCTATTCTCAAAATAGGTGACAATTTCATAATTTGAAATTATTTTTGCTCCTGTCCTTTTAGTTATAGCTTCAACATCTAAAATATGGTCTTGATGAGCGTGTGTTACTAATATATAATCAGCTTGTAGTTTATTTATATTAATCTTTTTTGCTAATTCATTTCCTGAAATAAAAGGGTCAATTAATAACGTTTTGTCTTTTGTTTCAATACTTAAACTTGAATGTCCTAAATACGTTATTTTCATTATGAAGTGGTTTTAGATTGGTTTACTGCAATTTAATGAAATTATTTTATAAAAAAACTCCATTTATATTGTAAATTTTAAATATTTAGATTGAAATATTTTTATTGAGATAATAACAATCCTAATCCAAATAAAAGTGAAAACACGAAGGTACTTATTGCTAATTTTTTCAACTCAGGATCCAATAATTTCGGCATCTTGTTCATATACACTGTTCTAAAATGTTTCGCTATAGGAATATATGCTAAAACAACTATAAACTGATAACTTGATTTGTATTCAATAGTAGTATAAAATACTGCAAATAAAAAGGAAAAAATTAATAAAATATAATGGTAAAATTTAGCGTTTTTAATACCCATTTTAACGACCAAAGTATTTTTCCCTGACTTCATATCAGAATCTCTATCTCTCATGTTATTAAGGTTTAGTACTCCAATACTTAAAAATCCAATAGAAAAAGCTGGTAAAAAAATAGAAAAATTTAATTGCTTTGTGTACAAATAATAGCTTCCACAAACACTTAACAAACCAAAGAATAAAAATACAAATACATCTCCAAAACCACTGTATCCATAAGCTCTTGAACCCATTGTATATTTAATGGCTGCTGCAATACTTGCAATTCCTAATAAAAAGAAGATAGCCAAATTTAAAAAATCATCTTTTCCAAACGATATGTATATCAATAAAAGTGCAATTATAAATGTAATTGCTATGAAGATTTTAATGGTTTTAAGCATTTGCGTTGGAGAAATAACGCCACTTTGGATAGCCCTTTTTGGGCCAATCCGTTCTTCATTATCAGTTCCTTTTACACCATCGCCATAATCATTTGCAAAGTTTGAAATAACCTGAAACCCAATGGTTGTCAATAAAGCTAATAAACAAATGAACCAATTAAAAAAACCTTCTGAAGCCGCTATAAAACTACCTGCAATAATTCCTGAAACTGAAAGTGGTAATGTTCTTAATCGTGCAGCTTTTACATAGTGTCTTATCATTTTAATAAAAAGGAATTAATACACTAAAAAATTATAAATTATTAGCATTTGCAATTAGTTCGGCAATGTCAAGAACTTCTATTTCAGTTTCTTTGTTGGTTATTTTTACACCATCTGTCATCATGGTATTACAAAACGGGCAACCCGTTGCAATGATGTTTGGCTTAATATCAATCGCCTGTTCAGTACGCAATACATTAATTTCTTTAGTTCCTTTTTCAGCGTCCTTAAACATTTGTGCACCGCCGGCGCCACAACATAAACCATCTGATTTGCAATGTTTCATTTCAACTAATTCAGCATCTAATTGTTTTATGAGTTCGCGAGGTGCTTCATAAATATCATTTGCTCGTCCTAAATAACAAGGGTCATGAAAAGTAATTTTTTCACCTTTATATTTTCCACCTTCAATGGTAAGTCTACCTTCATCCAATAAAGATTTTAAGAGCTCTGTATGATGTACAACTTCATAATGACCACCAAGTTCAGGGTATTCATTTTTAAGTGTATTGAAACAATGTGGGCACGCTGTAACTATTTTTTTTATTTCATAAGCATTTAAAACTTCAATGTTAGTCATTGCCTGCATCTGAAATAAAAACTCATTTCCTGCTCTTTTCGCAGGATCACCTGAGCAACTTTCCTCAGTTCCTAATACGGCAAATTCAACATTGGCATTGTTCAAAATTTTAATAAACGCTTTTGTTATTTTTTTTGCTCTGTCGTCAAAACTCCCAGCACAACCTACCCAAAATAATACTTCTGGTTGTTTTCCTTGTGCCATCATTTCGGCCATTGTTGGTACATTCATCCTAAATTAGTTTAATATTATTTATGTTGACCATCGTCAAAAACTTCAATTGTAACCTCTTTTACAACTAAATCTGTAAACTTTCCCCTGTAACGCGTAGCTCTTACTAAATGGTTATCTACCCAATGGTAATTTCCTCCTCGTGGTTTTCCCATTAACATGCTATGGTATTTAAATCCGTGTTTTTTCAACCAAATTTCAGTATTTTCTCTATGCTCCTCAGTTCTTGAAGTGAAAAAACAGATGATATGACCTTCATCGTGCCATTTGTTTAAGGTAATTAAGGCGTCTGGATACACTTTTGCAGTCAGCATTCGTTCAGGCTCTTCATTTGGGATATCATCACATATAGTTCCGTCTATATCGATTAAATAATTTTTAATTCCTTCGGGTAAAATTGGACTAATATGAAGTCCTTCTTCAACTTTTGCATGTAATAATTTGTCTACATCTTCTTTATTCATATTATCAGTTTTAATTTTTAAAAATTATTCATCTTTCCAATTAAGCCTATCCATTTGGTTATACTGCCAAGGCGCTCCATTGTTTTCAATATTGGTCATCATACTGTTTAATTCTTGTGGTGCTGCTGATTGTTCCATTACTAAATAGCGACGCATATCCATAATAATTGACAATGGATCAATATTTACAGGACATTCTTCAACACAAGCATTACAACTGGTACAAGCCCAGATTTCTTCAGGCGTTATATAGTCATTTAATAATTGTTTATTATCAGATACAAACTCACCGTTTTTATCAATGTTTTTGCCAACTTCCTCCATTCTATCGCGTGTTTTCATCATAATTGCACGTGGTGAAAGTTCTTTTCCAGTTTGATTTGCTGGGCAAGCTGAAGTACATCTACCGCATTCTGTACAGGTATAGGCATTCATTAATTGAATCCAATTTAAATCGGTCACATCACTTGCACCGAATTTTTCAGGGGTTTGAATTTCCGTACCCTCTGGTAATGCAGCAAAAGGATCTATGTTAGGATCCATCATCATTTTAACCTCATTGGTTACCGCTTCTAAATTATTCAATTTTCCTATTGCATTTAGATTTGCGAAATAGGTGTTTGGAAACGCCAATAAAATGTGAAGATGTTTTGAATAATATAAATAATTTAGAAAAATCAGGATACCTGTAATATGCAACCACCAAGCTGCACGCTCAATAATATGAAGAACTTCAAAATTTAAGTTGTAAAAAATAGGTGCTAAATACTGACTAATTGGGTTGCCTAAATTTTGTGTTTGAAAATGATTGTCGGTTGCATTCATTATTAAAAATAACGACATTAAAACCATTTCAAAGTATAAAATATAAAGTGCATCATTCTTCGGAAAACCTTTCATTTCCTTGTTCCAAAAACGAGGAATTTTCAAAATCATTCTTCGAATCCAAAATATAGTAACGGAAACTAAAACCAATAATGCGAGTATTTCAAAAGAACTTATTAAAAAATAATAAATGCTTCCTAAAAACAATAAAACTCTATGCGTACCAAAAAGTCCATCTATGATTATTTCAAGGACTTCAATATTTACAATAATAAACCCGACATAAACAATGATATGTAGAATTCCTGCAATTGGTCTTTTAACCATTTTTGATTGACCTAAAGCTACTCTGGCCATATTTTTCCAGCGTTCCTTTTTGTTATCGCTTCTATCAATTTTTTTACCTAGCTGAATATTTCTGGATAATTTATTTATATTTCTAACAAAAAACCCTATTCCAATAATTAGTAAAACTGCAAATACTACGTTGTCGAGATATATCATTTTTAATGTATTGATACCAAGAAAATTTATTTATGTCATTCAATTTTTGATTCAGTTTCTGAACTGTACCCTTTTTCTTTTTTCCCAAATAAGGAAAAATGAACAAAACGCTTAGGATGTAATTTCATTTCGCGCAAAAGTTCTTCCAACTCTTTTGAAGCATTTGTTAAATTATTGTACATCTTTTCATCACTCATCAGTTTCCCTAAAGTGCCTTCCCCTTTTTCTACACTTGCTAAAATTTTATTCAAATTGCTTGTTGTATTCTCCAAGTTTCTAATGGTTACACCTAAGTTTGCATTCACAAGTGTATCCGATAATTTTGCTAAATTAGAAGTCATTAATTCTGCATTTGTTAATGTGTTTCCAAGTTTTTGCTCATTACTTTTCAATAAATTGTCAAGGCTTTTTGAAGTGTTTTTAAAATTTAAAATGGTTTCATTTAATTGAGTTTTTAAATTTAATCTTGTTTTTGCATCAAGAATATCATTTAAGCCAACCAATAAAGAATCTGCACTAACAATTACATTTTCAACTTTTGCTTGAAGTGGTGTCAATTTCTCAGATAATGAACCGAAAATATCAGATTCTATTTCCCCTTTCAACATATCCCCGGGCTTTGCTGTTTCTCCTTCATATGACGGTACAACAGCCAATGATTTACCTCCCATTAAACTTGGACTATATATTTTAGCAACACTGTTTTTGGAAAACTTAAAATCTTTAACAACACTAAATTCTACAATTAAGAGTCCTCTTTTTTCAGGTTTATTATGAAACTTTATATCCACAACTTTTCCAACTTCAACACCATTTATGGTTACAACACTCGCTGTGTTTAGACCTTCAACATTATTGTATTCGGCATAATATGTATTTAAAGGTCCGTCAAATAAATTAAGGCCTTTTAAATAATTAAATCCCCAAATAAATAAGGAAATAATAACAACGGCAACAACACCCGTTTTTAATTCTCTGGTAATTTTCAAAATAAAATTATTTTAGTATAGCAATATTACTAATTATTATTGGGAGTGTTTAACAAACCCACTATGATTTTTTTAAAACATCTTCAATAGCTATTTTTTCACCATTTTTAAATGCTAAAATAAATGCATCTGTATATCCTTTAGATTTAGCTAATTGTTGTAATTCCTTAATTTCAGTATAATTAGATGTTTTCCCAAGATAATACTTATAATTTTTTCCAATTTTAACTCTTTCAATATTATTTAAGCCATTAAAATTATAGTCTTTTGTTTCTATTTTACGTGAACTAGCCGCTATTTGAACTTTAAATTCAATGTCATTATAAACATCTGCGGAGTTATTGGATGCATTCATAATGCTCGTATTTTTATCTTTATTTTGATCTTTAACAACTACACTATTTCCAACAGTATTTAAATTTAATTGCTTAATGTATTTTACAATACTTTGATAAATTGACTCGGCAAATTTTTCTTGTCCAATTTTTGAATTCAAATAAGTACCTTCTTCATGATTTGTTATAAAACCAGTTTCAATTAGTACGCTTGGCATATATGTTTGATGCAAAACAACAAATCCTGCCTGTTTAACTGATCTATTTACCCTTTTTAAATTAGTTGTAAATTCATCTTGTATTATACTAGCCAATTGAATGCTTTGATCTAAGTATTCCTCTTGCATTAACGTTAGTCCTATTACCGATTCTGGTGAATTAGGGTTGAAGCCCTTATAATTTGCCTCATAATTATCTTCTAATAAAATTACAGCGTTTTCCGCTTTTGCAACTTCAAAATTTTGACGGTTTGCGTGGGTTCCCAATACCCAAGTTTCAGCACCCATAGCTTGTGTATTGTGTGCATTACAATGTATAGAAACAAATAAATCAGCATCAGCCTTATTTGCAATTCTTCCTCGCTCCCATAAATCTACAAATACATCTGTTTTACGCGTAAAAATAACTTTAATTCCTCCAGTATTTTCTAATAACTCTCCAACTTGTAAAGCAATGTTTAAGGCAATTTCCTTTTCTTTGCTATTATTATAACCAACTTTTCCAGGGTCTTTTCCACCATGACCAGCATCTAAGACTACTGTAAACTCCTTTTTTTGAGCAAAAATTACATTATTGTTCAAAAGAAATGTAATTAAAAATACCAAAATCAAGCTGATTTTAGTTGTTATTTTAATTTTAGGAAAGTGTAGCAAGTTCATCAATTATTTTAATTATTTTTGGCGTCTGTTATTTGGTGAAACAATTATTGAGCCATACATTTACAGGCAACCATAAAAATGGTTGATTTATCAATAGGCTAAAATAAAAAATCTTATGATATCAACCCAATTTATAACCTGTTTTTATAAAATATTTCATTATTAAAAAACATCTTAAAAATAGCTATAATTTTATGCTCTTGGTACTTGCTTTCTGCAGTATCAATTCATTTATATATTCTCAAGAAATCAAACAAAAAAATGCTATAAACTTACCAGCTAAATTATTAGATACTATTAAAATTCCTGTAAAGGACTCAATTATAGTAAAACCTAAAGATACTATCAAAAAGCCTGTTGAGCTTCTTGAAAGTATAATTGACCATGATGCGGATAGTTTGATTAGACAAGATTTAAAAAATAATAAAATTATTCTTTTCAATAAAGCACATATACATTATTTAGATATAGATCTTACAGCTGGTTATATTGAAATTAATAACAATAATAATGTTGTTTGGGCAAAAGGAATTAGGGATAGTATTGGTAAATATTCTCAACTTCCAGTTTTTAAACAGGGTAATGATGAAACTACACAAGATTCTATCGCTTTTAATTTTAAGACTCAAAAGGCCAAAATATGGGGACTGAGAACTGAGCAAGATGGTGTTATTATTAAAGGTGAAGTCACAAAAAAAGAAAATGATTCAACTATTTATGTTCGAAATATAAAGTTTACCACTTCTGAAAAAGAAAACCCTGATTTTTATATTAAAACGTCTAAAGCAAAAATAGTTCCCAATAAAAAACTCGTAATTGGGTTAAGTAATTTAGTAATTACAGATGTGCCAACACCTTTATTTTTACCTTTTGCTTATATCCCTTTAACAAAAGGTACAGTTTCTGGTTTTTTAATGCCCACTTGGGGTGATAATAATCAGCAGGGATATTTTTTACAAAATGGTGGCTATTATTTTGCAATTAACGATTATGTTGATTTGGCTTTATTAGGTGATATTTACACCAATGGAAGTTGGGGTTTTAGAACTGAATCAAGTTATGCGTTCCGATATAAATTTAGCGGTAATTTTAGTTTTCGGTTTGAAAATTTAATAAACAGTATCAGAGGTTTTGATGATTTTTCAAAAACAAGTAATTATAATATTAGGTGGAGCCATAGCCAAGATGCGAAAGCAAGCCCTAATTCAAGGTTTTCTGCTTCTGTAAATTTAGGAAGTAGCAAATATTATAGAGAATCTTTAAATGAATACAATACCAATTCCTTTTTAAACAATACCTTAAGTTCATCTGTTTCTTATTATAAAAAATTTGTTGGCACACCCTTTAACATGTCGCTTTCTGCTACACATACACAAAATACAAATACAGAAAGTATTACAATGACCTTACCCTCAATGCAACTGAATATGGATAGAATTTATCCTTTTGTTTCAAAAACTGGTGCTAAAAAGAATGCTATTCAAAAATTAGGACTTACTTATTCTTTGCAAGGTGATAACAGAATTAATACAACTGATGAATTTTTCTTTAAAAAAGAAATGTTTCAAAGCGCAAAATCGGGTCTTCAACATAATGCATCACTAAGCACCAATATGAAAGTAATGAAATACTTCACATTATCTCCAAGTACAAGCTACAAAGAAGTATGGTATTTCGATAAGTTAAATAAGTCTTACAATGCTATAGATAATATTATTGAAACTGATACAATTAATGGCTTCACTGCATTTAGAGAATATTCTGCAGGAGTTTCATTGTCTACTACAATTTATGGAATGGTTAATTTTAAAAAAGGAAGATTACAAGCCATTAGACATGTAATGCGACCAACTGTTTCTTATGGTTATCGACCAGATTTCAGTTCATATTACGAAGAAGTTCAGCAAAGTGCTGATCCAAATGATTTACTTGAGTACTCTCCTTTTGCAAACGGTATATACGGTAGTCCCGGAAAAGGGCTTTCAAATAGTTTAAACTTTGGTTTAAACAACACTTTTGAAGCTAAAATGATGTCAAAAGATTCAACCAAAACAGAACCAGAAAAAATTACTTTAATCAATAATTTAAATTTTTCTACAAGTTACA
>Ga0209231_1001035_pt1 | contig 11783 bp, 7 predicted proteins | sample Deesub45470m_DNA_FD_188086 | JGI IMG/M metagenome (GOLD analysis project Ga0209231, IMG submission 188086) | Deep subsurface microbial communities from North Pacific Ocean - 450_OLKR46/470m Metagenome (SPAdes) (version 2) | ecosystem: Environmental > Terrestrial > Deep subsurface > Unclassified ... | reverse complement strand
TGTACCACCGGATGATTTCGGTGCTGAACCTGTCGATCGCACGGGTCGTGGTCGAAAGCGCGGGCTGCATCACCACCTTCGTGCTGATCTACACCATCCTCATCCTGCTTGGCATGGCCGAACCGCCAGCCCGGCCGCTCTGGGCGATCGGCGGCGTCGCGGGCATGATCTGGATATCGTTCGCCTGGGGGCTGAACGTCACCGCGATCACCTTCGACAAGCCGACGCTGGGGCGGCTGGTCCATCCCATTTCCTATTTCATGATGCCACTATCCGGCGCATTCTTCGCCGTCGAATGGATGCCGACGTCGCTCCAGAATGCCGCCAACTGGTTTCCGCTGGTGAACGTCTTCGAGATCACCCGCTACGGCATGTTCGAACTGGCGTCGGACAAGCATCTCTTTCCCGCCTATCTCATCGCGAGTTGCGCGATCTTCACCTATACCGGCCTCATCGGCATTCGGCGGGTTCGCAATCGCATCCACCTGCACTAAAGCCTGTCAGCCAGTTTAATCGGACAATCGATGCACGGAATCATCAAGCCCCAATCCAGCCAGGAAACCGTCGAGGATCGCAGCTTCGCGACCGCTCTGCGCGGATGGGCCTATCGCAACAAATGGTTCGTGATCATCGTGATGGTGCCGACCCTTCTGGTCGCCGCCTATTATTATATCCTGGCCGCCGACCAATATCAGTCGGAGGCGCATTTCATCGTCCGTACGTCCGACAGCTCGCCGATGCCGTCGAGCGGGTTCAGCCAGCTCCTCGGCCTGGGCGGCGGTTCGTCGCAGTCGCGGAGCGAGGCGATCAGCGTCAACGACTATCTCGATTCCCAGCAGGCCGTCGTCGCACTCAACGACCGCGTGAACCTGATCGATCGCTTCCGTCGTCCCGAGGCTGACATCGCGACCCGCCTGTGGTTCGCGGATCCGACGCCCGAGATGCTGATGCGCTATTACCGCAAGCAGGTGAACGTGCGCTTCAATCAGGAGAGCGGGATCACGACACTTCGCGTCCGCGCTTTCCGCCCGAACGATTCCTTCGCGATCATCAACCAGCTGCTGGCCATGGGCGAGGAGCGGGTCAACATGCTCAACCGTCGTAGCCAGACCGATGCTCTGAAGAACGCCCGCCGCCAGCTGGGCGAATCCGAACAGGCGCTGCTGGACATTCAGCGCAAGATGACCTCCTTCCGCCAGCTGCGCGGCGACATCGATCCCGAGGGATCGGGCAAGGCCCAGCTCGGCCTCGTCACGACGCTGCAGGGCCAGTTGAGCAACGCACGCGCGCAGCTCAGCGCCATGCAGGGGATCATCGCACCGAGCAGTCCGCAATATGTCGCGACCGCCGCGCGCGTCCGCGCGCTCGAGGCACAGGTTTCCGGGCAGGCCGGCAAGCTCACCTCGGGTGGAAGCGCCATCGCCGCCCGCCTGGGCAATTACCAGGACCTGCAGATCCGGCAGGAGTTCGCCGCCAAGCGCTATGAGGTCGCTGCCGCCAATCTCGAGAAGGCGCGCGACACGGCGACCAAGCAGCAGCTTTACATCGTCCGCGTGGTCGACCCCAACATGCCGGTGAAATCCGAATTTCCGGAGCGCGGCAAGGTGCTGCTGACCGTCTTCCTGTCGCTGATGATCGCCTATGGAATCGGCTGGCTGCTCATTGCTGGCGTCCGCGAGCATTCACTGTAAGAAAGATTCGGAATAAATGCTTGCTCGGCGCGTATACCGTGCGGCGCAATTGTCGATGATAGCAGGGAGCAGGGTTTGGAGCTGATCATTCTCCAGACGTCAGATGCGTTCAAATACAATCGCATGCTGAGGGCCAGCTCGCGCACAGCGATCGAATATTGTCGCCTCAACGGGTTCGCCTATGAAAGCTTCGTGGGCATCAAGCGCGGCGTGCATGGCGCGCAGGCGGCGTTCAACCGCATCTTCATGCTCGATGAGCTGATTGAACGCGGCTATCGCGGCTGGGCGCTGTACATGGATGCCGATGCTTATGTTCATGACCTGGCTTTCGACCTGAAGGCCTATCTCGCCGACAAGCAGGATCGGTCGGCGATCATGACGACGATTCCGGGCGAAGCTATCCCCTGGCATATCAATTCGGGCGTGCTGTTCTTCAACCTCGGCCATCCGCAGGCCGCCATGCTGGTCCGCGAATGGAAACGGCGCTTCATGGTCATTCCGGACGAGCGGTTGCTTACGCTGACCTCCGTCTGGGACCAGGACAACGACCAGACGATGTTATATCAGGCGCTCGATGAAGATCCCGGTCTGCGTGAGTCCGTATCCTTCGTCGATCCGATGCTGTTCAATCATCACGAGGGCCGGTTTATCCGGCAAATCCTGAACTCGCTCGATAGCGATATAGGCAGCCGCACCGGCAAGATCGAAAAGGCGGTCGCCGCCATATTAGGGGATGACGTAGATCGACCTCCGACAAGCGTGGAAGAGGAGGTCGTTTCCAATCTCTACCGCATAATCCTGAAGCGTGACGCCGACCGTGGAAGCGCCGGCTATTCGCAGCTCATAGCCGCGAAAGGACTGGACCATGGCATTCCAGAGGTTGTCAGCTTGTTACTCAACAGTCCTGAATATCGGACGAGGCTTCGTGCGGAGCTTGCTGGGGACAGCCAGACCCCGCTTGAGACATCGGAAAGCCGACATGATCAGCCGTGACGACGTCATCGACGGCTATCGCGAGGTGCTGGGCCGCGAACCCGAAAACGACCTGGTGATCGAGCACCATCGGCAGTTCGCGACGCGGATGGACCTGTTCGCCGGGTTCATGCAATCGAACGAATTCAAAGACAGTTTTCGCGACCGGTTCACCTCGGAAAAGTCGTTCACGCTCGACCAGCTAGACGACGTCGCGCTGGATTTCCAACGGGGAGATCACGAGCGCTGGCGCGGTTATTCGCTGAGCCTGCCCGATTGGTTCGACCCCGCAATCGCCCCCGACAGCACGGCCTACCGGGATCAGATGCTGCGTCTCTGGGAGGTGATCACCGAGCGGTCGGGTTATGACCCAGCCAGTAACGAAGACACGCCGGAGATCGCAGATCTGGATGCGATCTTCAAACCCGCCTTTTTCGCGACCGGCGACACGCAATTCGCTGGTGGCCAGTTGATGGCGATGGGCCACATACTGCTACGGAGCGGCATCGCCCCCGGGCAGCGTGTGCTCGAATATGGTGCAGGCTTTGGGCTGACCGCTCTGAGCCTCGCCCGCCTCGGGGCAAAGGTCGATACCGTCGACATCAATCCAGCATTCTGCCGCGCGGTGCAGACGTCGTCGGATCGGTATCAGGTCGATCTTACGCCCCATGTCGGCGAGTTCGGGTTCAATCCCGCAGGTGTGCCCAACGCCTATGATCTGATCTTCTTCTACGAGAGCTTCCACCATTCGCTCGACTTCTCGCAGTTGATCGCGACTTTCCGAAGCCTTTTGACACCCACAGGTAAGGTCATCCTCGCGGGCGAACCGATCTTCGACAATCTTTGTGCTGATATGCCCTATCTGTGGGGATTTAGGCTCGATTGGGAAAACGTCGCTGTTATGCGGATCCGCGGGTGGATGGAGCTAGGGTTCCAGAAGAGCTTTCTGATCGGCCAGTTCGACAAAGCGGGACTAGACTGCACGATTCATCGCGATCCCAATTCACATTGGGCGCAGGTTTACGAGTTTCGCCAGCGGAGTTGAGCTGCCGCCTGGCGGAACAGTTTGTGATCGAAATGGATCAGAGCGATTTTCCAGAGGCTTGCTGACGGCGTCCTACTGAAAGGGCGGAGGCTTGCGTCCGCCTGTAAATCACCTGGCCAAGGAAACCTTCTCCTCGACCCGCGCTACATCCTCCGCACTGCGTAGAGGCAGAATCTGGATCGCATGCACCATTAAGTTGGCTTCTGGACCGACCGTAACACGCACCTCCAGATCGTCGACATCCTCCTGCAGCTCGAACTGCATCTCCGAGATGATGCCCTTGCAGGGAGCCTTGAACACCGACTGGTGTGCTATCGGCACCTTGAAGCCTCGATCGGTCGCCACGTCGACCAGAATTGTCAGTTCGGTTTGCCCCTCCGTAAAACGCACGTCGCCCATGATGCGCGCTCGGTACCGACCGGCCGGAACGTGAATATAAGGACCGAACATGAGTCCACCGGATGTGCCGGTCGAAACGATTCCGAGTGACGTCTTCCGGCCGCTGGCGGTTACCAGCCGCGGATGTTGCGCCGGCATGTAGATACCAGCCCCCTCATCGCCAATCTGCGAATGTTGGTCTACAATAATTTCGCCAACGCGTTTCTTCACGGCTGCCAAACGGTCGGAATAAGTGGGGAAAAAGGAACGAAGGAATTGGGCGATGAATGGCCCGTTATTCACATAGCTGTTATTCGCCCGTTCGAAAATAATGTCATCGGCTAAGCCGAGGTCCTCAACATAGCCTTGGAGGATTTGCCAGAGCAGATGTTGGTCATTGGCAAGGTCACGCTGCCAGTCGACGGCATCGTTAAAAATGTCAGAAGAAACCTCGGCAACGGACCGATACCAGTCGAGCACGATGGCTTTACCAATCGGATGGGACAGATTAATGGCAAACCCTCCCGAATTGATATCATAGGCCGTCTCGCACGTGCTGTAGCCTGAGAAGATCGCTGCAGCCTTTGACCTCTCTTGCAGATAGGAGCCGAGGTCGAAGTCGAGATCCTGAATGAACGCATCGGCATCGAGGTAGAGAACCCAACCCTCGACGCCGCGGTCGAGCATCTCTTTCAGGATATAGACACGGTTGTAAGATGCCTGCCATGGCATGTGGCCGCGCTTGATGCCGACATATTGTTCATAAGCGAACCCGTTACGAGCGCAGAACGCACGCACGGTTTTCGCCGTCTCAATCAGCATGGGAAAGTAGAAGATCGCATCCGATGTCTGGACCAGCGTTACCGTCATTTCCGGCCTTAACTTATTGAAGTTGAACCGACGCCGGTGCTACCGATATCCCCAAACCAGTTCCACCATATTTGTGCGTTGCCACCGTAATGGTGCAAAATACTCCGGTAACGCGCCTTGTTCAGGGAATGGCGCGGTGTTCCCGGCCCACGCGATGGGCTAGTCGCACCACGCAAGATAGAGGAATGGTTAATCTATGAATTCATCCAGCGATCTGACCGAGGCCTTTCGCCGCCACTACGAATCCGAGGATTCGCATTGGGGTGGGCATTCGGGCGATGGGTCCCTGCCCTACTGGACGATCGAATATCGCACTTGGCTGGAGCGCTTCATTCATCTCAACGGTATCCGTTCGGTGGTTGATATCGGCTGTGGCGACTGGCAATTTTCACGCCTGATCAATTGGACTGGCATCCGCTACCGCGGCTTCGACGTCGTACCGAGTGTCGTGGAACGCAATCGGCGGCGCTTCGGGACGGATCAGATCAGCTTCGACCTGATGCCCGAAGATCTCTCGCAGGTGCCCTTGGCCGACATGCTGATCATGAAGGACGTGCTCCAGCACCTGCCCGACCGGGAGATTTTCCGTCATCGCACCGACCTGTTCGATCGCTATCCGCGATGTCTGCTGACCAATTCCTTCAACAAGCTCAATACACCACTGAACACCGACATAAGCTATGGTGATTTCCGCTGCCTGGACCTGAATGCCGCACCTTATAATTTCGGCGGTCAATATGTGCTGGAATTCTCCTCTCCCATCTGGGAGCAGCTTCGGGTCATGCTCTACGTGCCCGGCCGCTAGAGCCCATCAGGACCTCCGTACGAAAAAAATGTGACTGACCCCCGGCAGGTCGCCGATCGCGCCGTCCTCGCGCATCTCCAGAAGCGCGCAACCGGCCTCGGCGATGATGCGGTGGATCACCGGCTGGGGAAGGTAATTCATCTCCATCTGCGGCTGCTCCGCCGCCAGATAGGTGGCCGCCGAGAAACTCTGGCCCTCGATATAGGTCGGCATCTGGACGATGGCGCAACCGCCCGGCGCGAGCGCGGCGAGCAGGCGGGCGAACAGCGCCGCCATCACCGGGGGCGGGTTGTGCTGGAGGACGATCCGGCTGACGATCAGGTCGAAGCCCGCATAACGATCGAGGTCGGCGACCGAGGCGATCGCTTCGAAATCGACATTGGCGATGCCCTGCTCGGCCGCATGCCGCTCGGCCAGGCGCAGGTGCGGCGGCGATATGTCGACGCCGACGACCCGATCGGCATAGGCGGCGAGACCGAAGCTCAGCCGGCCGACGCCGCAGCCGAAATCCATCGCCCGGCCGACCTTCGTCGGCAGGCCGGCACGGGACAGGAAGCGCAGCAACACCTTGATCTCGCCGCGCCCGGTTTCGAAGAAGCGATCGATATTGCCGGCCAGCCGGTCCTGTCGAAAATCGTCGGCCGACAGCACCGACCAATGCGGCTCGCTCTCGCCGAACGCCTGCCATGCGGCGGCGATCCGATCGAACATCGCCTGGAGTTGTTCGTCGGTGCAGGCCGTGTCGACGTCGATCGTCGGCGCGACCATGTAGCGGCCGACGGCGAGCGGGCGGCGTTTTCCGGCCCCGCAGCGCTGGGCGAATTCTTCGCTCGCCAGGAAGGCGCGGTGCATCGCCAGGACGCTGTCGAACCCCATGGCATGGCTGATCACGTCCTCCGTTTCCGGCTCGCGACCAAGAACGGTTCGGTAGACCTCGATCACGTCGTCGCGCGTCACTCCGCCTGACCGCTCAGCTTCGGACATAATGTTCCTCCGCATAGCCGGCGCGCAGCCAATGGCGGTGGCGCGCGATGAGGCGATAGTCGCCCGTCTCGCAAATCATCCGGGCCGCCGAGGGATGGCCTGGCAGGACGGCGTCGGGATTGATGCTCATGATGTGCGCGATGCCGATCCGCGCCGCATCGCGCAGATGGTCGGCACCCCCGCCAGCCGCGATCTCGACCAGCGAATCGGTGTTGAACATGATGTCGACCGTTCCCGGATGCAGTCCGGCGAAGGCGGCGTTCGGCAGGATCGCCGCCGGCATTTCGGCTTCGCCGGCCAACGCGATTGCCTGCCCGCTTCCGGCCAGCACATAGGCCTGAATCGCGTTCATCGCCGCCGTGTCGAACAGCCTGTATCGGGTCAGGCCGAGACGCAGCGCATAAAAGGCCGTGAGTCCCGCGCCGGGACCGATCTCCGCGATCCGAGCCCCCCGGCCCAAGCCCAGCCCCTCGGACAGCTGGCGCAGGCGCCAGGCGGCGTGGATGGCATCGAGCATCCGCATGTGGAGGACGATTCCGCGCCCCACGGCAATGCCGAGATGGCCGCCGATGGTCATGGGCGGGGTCAGATCCGTACCCAGCGCCGCCTCGACCTGTCGGAACAGGTCGGCCGGATCGCTCAGCGCATTGACGCCCCACGGCCCGGTCTCGGGATTTTCGAGCGGCAACGCCCCAACGGCCTCGGCGAGCGAAACCAGCTTGTCATAGGTCCAGCGCGCCAGCCGCTCCGCGAACCGGGGGTCGCGCGCGCGGTCATGCTGGCGAGCGCCTCCGAGGAAGCCCTGGGCCACCGTAGCCTTGCCGAGCGCCGCCAACTGGCCGGCCACCGCGTCGGCATCGCCGCTGCCCAGTGCATCGGTGAAGGCAACGAAATGAGCGGGACACGGATCCCGATCGCCATTGGCCGCAGCAAAGGCCGCGATCACCCTGGCCGCAAGCGCGGGCAACGGCGACGGAACCGGAGCCTCGACCAGCGACGGTGTTCGCACTTCGGGATGGGCGAAACGGCTCGTCCAGCGCTGATCCGCCTCCGATACTTGGGGCCGCGGCGCAGGCTGCCCGCTGCGGCGCATGGTATCGGACACCGCCGCCGCCAGCGTCTCCAGCCGGGTTTCGAGGGTCGGCGCCAATGCGCGCAACTGCTGCCGAATGAAGCTGGCATGCGGGCCGTTGATGAAGGCCATCGGCTCGACCAGAACGGCCTCCGCTATCGCAGCGTCGCGTCGCAATATCTGGTGCAGCAGGTCCTGGTCATTGCCCGGCCCCATCCATTCGCTGGCTTCGCGCAGCGTCTCGTCGTCATGCGCGGCGAAACCTACCGCCCATTGGGCGACCAGTTCACGGCCGAGCGGATGGCCGAGGTTGATCAGCGCGACCCCCGCATTGACGTCCCAAGGCTCGCCGGTGACGCCCGAGGTCGCGAAGATCGCGGCGCGGTCCTGCTTGGCGGCGAGATAGGCTGTCAGGTCGAAGTCGAGGTCCTGGATATAGGCATCGGCATCGAGATAGACGGCCCAGCCGGCAAAGCCGCGCGCGACCAGTTCCTCCAGCATCGGAATCCGGTTGAACGTCGCCTGCCAGGGATGGAAGCCGCGTTTGATCCCGAGGAAGCTTTCATAATCGAAACCCTGTCGCCGACAATATTCGCGGACGTTCGTCGCGGTGATCGCCAGCATCGGTGCATAGCGATCGGCATCGGCGGTCTGGAGGACGAGAACGCCATCCTCATCCGGGGCCCCGCGCGCCCGATCGCGCGCCGCGGCATCGAGCCGCAGCACCGCGCAAAACTCGTTCCGGTCGCGCGCGGTGTCGTAGACTCCGGCCAGTTCGAGACCGATCAGCCCCAGCCCCGACAATGTCTCGACGATCGTGCGGAAGCTGTCGGGCGTAAAATACCAGGCGTGGACATCGATATAGCGGCCAGGATTGAAATCATGATCGCGGATCGCATTCTCGACCCGCGCCGCCCGGTCGGGCGGGACCGGTGGACCATGATCGCCCGCCCAATGGCGGCCCGAATCATTGTGGGTGGTCAGGGCGACATGCTCGATCACGCTCGCGAGGCTGTGACGGCGACGCTGCTCGCGGTGCGCCTCGACGACGTCGGCGATCGTGCTTTCGGCGAGATAATGATCCAGGCAGTAGCGCTTGTCGGGAATGATCAGACAGAACAGCCCGCCCGCCGTCAATATCCGCTCGATCTGCTGAAAGTGATGGATCAGGTCCGGCTGATGCTCGACGGCATGGCTGCTGATCACGGCGTCGAAGCGCCGCCGCACCCGATCGATCCCGCCGACATAGTCGATCCGCTCGGGACATCCCGCCGGATCGAGTCCGATCTCGATCGCGCGGGCCCGCAGTTGCTGGGCGTCGAGCATGTCGAGATAGGCGATATTCGGACCCCGTAGCAGCGGGTTGCAGAACGGCCCGATCTCCAGCACCGATCGGCCGTCGTCGATCAGGCCGATCAGATGTTCACGCAGCGCGAGCGGCGATGCGACCCGCCCCTCGGCCCGGCCCGTCGCCGCATAATGGTCGGCGGCCACGGCCGTCGCGATCGTCAGATCGGGATTGGCAGAGAGATAGAATTCCGGATCGAACGCCGGCGGCAAATCGGCGCCCGGAACGGCCGCAGCATCTTCGACGGGCTTATGCTTTGCCATGGGGTTCGGTTAGCCGCTCGATTGCGCCGGGCCTAGCGCAAAAGCCGATCATCGATACCAGGCGCCCGGATCGTCGATCGGCATCGCTTCGAAGCTGTCGCGGCGAAGGCCCGGGTGCCAGGACGGATCTTCGCTCAGCCAGCGTATCCATCGCAGGTGGAAGGCCGCATATTGGTCCCCGCCCGCAGGCATGTCGCCCCGCGAAGCGCGTTCGGCATGGACCATTTCCGCCTCGGGCGTGCAGACGATCCGATAGCCCAGCGCGCGCAGCCGCAGGCAGAGATCGACATCATTATATTCGAGGGTGAACTGTTCGTCGAAGCCGCCGACTTCCTCCATCAGTGACCGGCGGGTCGCGAACAGCGCGCCCGTCACCGCCGACCATTCGCGCTGGACCAGCGCCCAATCCTGATAGCTGCCCGCGCTCTTCTCGCGGCACGCCCAGACATGCGCGATCGCGCCGAACAGCGGACCGATGCCGGCATGCTGGAGACGCCCGTCCTCATAGAGCAGCCGCCCGCCGACGCCGCCGACGCCCTCGTCCATGGTGAAGCCGATCAGCGCCTTCAGCCAGCCGGCCTCGGTGGGCAGCAGATCGTCGTTCATCATCACGATCTGCTCGGTTTCGGCGGCGCGCCAGAGCAGATTCATCTTCGCGGCGTAATTGAACGGCTCGTCCTCGCCGCGCAGCGTCTCGATCCGGCGCAGGGTGAACGGCCAGGCGCGTTTCGCCCAGGCGGGGTCACCCGCGATGTCGTCGCCGACGATCACCGTCAGCCGGTCCATCGGCCAGTCGGTGTCGGCAAGCGCCTTCAGCAGCCGTTCGACATAAGCCGTGCGACCGCCCGGAAGCTTGCTGCGGCGGGTCGGCACCAGCAGCGATACAAGCGGATGATCACGGCCGAAGATCCGCTCCTGAACCAATGTCCCGGCGGCACGCCCCGGACGGAAGCGATGATGGGCGAAGCGGGGTTGCTCGGCCAGCATCGCGCGCCGCACGACCGGATCGGCCTGTGGGCGCGGGCCGGGGTGGAGCAACAGAACTTGGGGGATGCGCTCGATCGAGACACCTGCATGATGCGCGCGCAGCAGCAGGTCGTCGAGCAGCGCGGTGCCCATCTCGGCGCGCAGGCCGAGATCGGCGAGCACCGAGGCGCGGACGATCAAGGGGGCGCCGATATAGTCCTGCGCCGCGAGCAGGGTCAGGTCGAAGGCGGGCTTGAGACGCAGCTGATCGAGCCCCCGCTCCTCTCCTGCGGCGAAATCGTCGCCATAGAAGATACCCACATCAGGGCGGGCGTCGGCGGCCTGCCGCCATTCGCGCTCGAACATGGGCGCGAGGATGCCGCCGCGCGGGGCCAGAATGATCCAATGGTCGCGATCGACCGGAAGATCATCGGGCATCGGGGTATCGAGCACACCATCGGACGCCAGGACCAAGGCCCGCAAGGCGGGACCGAAGGCCGCGCGCTCGACCAGCATGCCGGCAGACAGATTGGCCTGGATCTGAATCCCCCCGACAGTGTCGGGCGCGGTTCGGAGCGCAGCGAAACTCTCTTCGACCTTTGCCGCGACCGCATCATAGGACAGCTGCCCGGCGATCCGCTCGCGGGCCGCAAGGCCCTTGCCGTCGTCGCCCGCCTCGACCGCTCCCGCCGCGCGCGCCAGGGTAGCGGCCAGCGCAGGCTCGTCGATCCGCGCCCAGTGGCCGCCCTCGGTGTAATGGCCGAAATCCTGTTCGAGCCGCCAGGGATGCGCCTTTACCGGCCAGCCGACCGAGGCGTCGAGAAAATCGCGGCTCCCGCTGAAATCGGTCGCGACCACCGGCTTGCCGGCAGCCATAGCCTCCGCGATGGTCAGGCCGAAGCCTTCCGAGCAGTGCGGCGATGCATAGAGGTCGGCGAGCGCCATCAGTTCGGCCAGTTCCTCGGCCGTCATCGCCCGGTCGATCAGCACAACGCCATCGGTGCCGTCGGCCAGCGCGCGGAACGCCTCGCCCTCCTCGGGCCGATCGTGGAGATGCTTGGTCTTGAGGACGAGCGACCAGCCCCGCGCGGCGAGGCCCGAAGCGGAGAAGGCGCGCACCAGCGCCGCCGGATTTTTCCGCACCAGATAGCTCGACCCGTCGAACACATAGAGGATCGTGCGCCGATCGGCAGGCAGGCCGAGCCGGGCAAGCGCCTCGGCCCGGTCGATCGTCGGCGCCTCACCGACTGGCACGGCATGCGGCACGACATCGACCGGGGCGTCGCCCTGCGCCGCGAACAGGTCGGCGCAATAGCGGCTCGGCGCCCAGATCCGATCGACGGCGCCGAAATTGCGCCGACCTGTTCGCGGCGCAGGGCGACGCCCCGG
>Ga0209231_1001033_pt1 | contig 11793 bp, 11 predicted proteins | sample Deesub45470m_DNA_FD_188086 | JGI IMG/M metagenome (GOLD analysis project Ga0209231, IMG submission 188086) | Deep subsurface microbial communities from North Pacific Ocean - 450_OLKR46/470m Metagenome (SPAdes) (version 2) | ecosystem: Environmental > Terrestrial > Deep subsurface > Unclassified ... | reverse complement strand
TGATCGGTCTGGGCATCCTGCTGGCCGCCTGGGTCATCACCACCGGGTTCGCCGATCTGAAGCGTCGTATGGGTAACGAAGGCTCGTTCATGCAGCGTCTCAAGGTGCCGTCGCGCAGTTACTACGGCATGCAACTGGCGCACCTCGGCATCGCCGTGTTCATCATCGGCGTCACACTGGTGAAGGGCTACGAGAGCGAGCGTGATGTGCGCATGGACGTGGGCGACACGCTCACCACCAGCGGTTATGTGTTCCGCTTCGACGGCGTGACCGAAGAAGAAGGCCCGAACTATGTCGCCGCGCGCGGCATCGTCAGCGTCACTAAAGATGGCAAGCCGGTGACCGTGCTGCATCCTGAGAAACGCCAGTACAACGCCTCCGGCATGCCGATGACCGAAGCGGCTATCGACACCGGCTTCCTGCGCGACCTGTACGTGTCGCTGGGCGAGCCTATCCCCGACAGCGAAGCCTGGGCGGTGCGTATCTACCTCAAGCCCTTCGTCGACTGGATCTGGGCCGGTTGCCTGCTGATGGCGCTGGGCGGCATGCTCGCAGTGACCGACCGCCGCTACCGTATCAAAGGGCGCAAGGTACAGACCGTCGCCACTGAAAACAAGGAGCAGACAGCATGAGCCGATTCCTGTTACCGCTGGTCATCTTCATCGTGCTGGCCGGCTTCCTGTTCGTTGGCCTCGGTCTGAACCCGCGTGATGTGCCGTCGCCGCTGATCGGCAAACCCGCACCGGCCTTCACCCTGCCGCAGCTGCATAACGAGAAGAAGAATTTCTCTCCGGCCGACATGAAAGGCCAAGTGTGGATGCTTAACGTTTGGGCCTCCTGGTGCGTGTCCTGCCGCGAAGAACATCCGGTGCTGATGGAACTGGCGCAAAGGAACATCGTCCCCATCTACGGCCTCGACTACAAGGACAAGCCGGAAGACGGCAAGCTGTGGCTGGCGCGCGGCGGCGATCCCTACGTGGCGAGCGCGATGGACCGCGAAGGCCGCATCGGCATCGACTACGGTGTGTACGGCGTGCCCGAGACCTACGTCATCGATAAGCAAGGTGTCATCCGTTACAAACACACCGGCCCGGTCACCCAGTTGAGCCTGATCGAAAAGATCCTGCCCCTTGTCGCGGAGCTGCAAAAGAAATGAAAAAACTATTCATTCTGATGTTGTGTATGTTGCCGACATTCGCTATGGCCGGTGAAGCACAAGACATGGCAGCCGACCCTGTGCTGGAGAAGCGCATGATCGGTCTGGCCGAAAAACTGCGCTGTCTGGTGTGCCAGAACGAATCACTGGCCAGCTCGCACGCGGACCTGGCGGAAGACTTGCGCCGCGAAGTGCGCGAGCTGATGCAAAAGGGCATGAGCGACCAGGAGATACTCGACTATCTGGTCGCCCGCTACGGTGATTTCGTGCTGTACGAGCCGCCCATGAAGAGCTATACCATGCTGCTCTGGTTCGGCCCGTTCGCCTTGCTGTTCGTGGCCGGTCTCGGTCTTGTGATGCAGTTGCGCAAACGCCGCGAGACCGTGCCCGAGGCAAACCTGACACCCGAGGCGCACCAACGCGCCGCCGCCCTCCTTAACGAAGAAGACAAATCATGACCCTGTTCTGGATACTCTGCACGGCGCTGGTCGCCCTCGGCATCGCCTTCATCGTCTACCCGCTCTGGCGCGGCGCCCCCAAGCGCAACGACGTCGCGCGCGACGCCGCCAACCTCGAGATCCTGCGCGACCAGATCGCCGAGATGGATACCGACTTGAAGAACGGTCTGCTCACCCCCGAACTGTACGAGCAAGGCAAGCGCGAACTCGAAACACGCGTGCTGGAAGAAGTGGTGCCTGCCGCCACAACACCGGCAGGCAGCCCGAGCAAGACACTGGCCATCGTGCTGGCCGTGCTGCTGCCGATCATGTCGGTCGGCGTCTATCTGGTGGTGGGTGATGTCGGCGCGCTGTCGCCTGCCAACCCGCATGCCGGCATGAGCTCGGGCGGCGAAGTGCGCACCGACACCGGCATCAGCGCGCTGGAGAAACGCGTCGCAGCCAACGATCAGGACGGCGAAGCGATGGTGCTGCTGGCGCGCAGCTACATGGAGATCGACCGTTTCGCCGACTCCGCCAAGGTCTATGCCAAGCTGGTCAAACTGATCCCCGATGAGGCCTGGGTATGGGCCGACTACGCTGACGCGCAAGCCATGGCGGAAGGCCAGACCCTGCGCGGCAAGCCGACCGAATTCATCAACAAGGCGCTCCAGCTCGACCCCAACCACATGAAGGGTCTGGCGCTGGCCGGTTCCGCCGCCATGGAACGTGGCGACTTCGCTGCCGCCATCAAGTACTGGGACAAACTGCTCAAGCAGTTGCCACCGGGCAGCGAGGACGCCATGGCCATCCAGGGCGGTATCAACGAGGCACGCCAACTGCTGTCGCACATGAAGAGCGGCGGCAAGACCGCGCCGATGCTGGAACAGATCGCACCGCCCGAGCAGATGGCCCCAGCCGCCGCAGGCAAGGAACGCATCACCGGTCGCGTCACACTCGATCCCAAGCTGGCAGGCAAATACAGCCCGGACGACACCCTGTTCGTTCTGGCCCGCGCAGCCGAAGGTCCCAAGATGCCGCTCGCCATCGTGCGCATGCGCGTGGCCGACCTGCCGCTGGACTTCGAACTGGACGACAGCATGGCGATGGCCCCGCAGATGACGCTGTCCGCCTTCGACCAGGTCGTGATCGTGGGCCGTATCTCCAAGTCCGGCACGGCCATGCCGCAAGCGGGCGACGCAGAAGGTTTCAGCGTCACCGTCAAGCCGGGCACCAGGAATGTGAAGCTGAAGATCGACCGCGTCGTGCAATAGCTTGTGAATGCGCCGCGAAAAAGCCGCCCCGATCTTCCGGTGCGGCTTTTTTGTTGGCGGAAAAAAGGAGCCTGATATGAGATCGAAACTGATTACGACTTGCATGGTTGCTGCGATGTTGCTGTGGCAATCGACCGCCGGCGCTCAACCCTTGCAGACCGTCGCCGAGGTCGACCTGCAACGCTATCTCGGAAAGTGGTACGAGATAGCGAGCATCCCGCAGTTCTTCCAGAAACAATGCGTCGGTGACGTGACGGCGGAATACAAGATGGATGGCGATCACATCGCCGTGACCAATAGTTGCCGGACGGCAAAGGGCGAACGCTCGGTCGCACACGGGCAGGCACGGGTGATGGACCCGCTCAGCCGGTCGAAACTGCAGGTCACCTTCGTTAAACTATTCGGCTGGCTGTATATGCTGGGTGGCGATTACTGGATCATCGATCTGGCACCGGACTATCACTATGCCGTGATCGGCCACCCGAAGCTTACGTACGCATGGATATTGGCCGCCACGCCAAGCTTGCCGGCACAGGAGCTGGCTGGCATCGCGGCACGCTTGAAGGCGAACGGCTACGATACCTGTGAACTGCTCACCACGGTACAGACCGACGGTGCATCCGACAGGGTGCCGCTATGCCAGGCTGTGGGAACAGGGAAATATCATGACGACGGCATTGGAAAATAACGGCATGGGGATTCTGATCGACGATCGCTCTACCGGTTCGCTGACCAGTACTCTTGGGACGGTCTGGCGTAACGTCACGGATACCGTGATGGGTGGGATCTCTGCTGCCACGTTGACACCCGAAGTCGCGCAGGGGAAAGCCTGCCTGCATATGCGGGGCGACGTCTCGCTCGAGAACAATGGGGGCTTTGTTCAGGCCAGCCTCGATCTGGCATCCAACGGTTTTCTGGATGCCAGCGCCTATGAAGGGATAGAGATCGAAGTGCGTGGCAACGGCGAGTCATACAACCTGCACTTGCGTACCGCAGATACCGCCATCGTGTGGCAGTCCTACCGCATCGGATTCGTCGCCGGCGAGCAATGGCAGACGGTCAGGCTGCCGTTCGCAGAGTTCCGTCCGCACCGCATCGATATCCCACTGGATACCCGACGGCTTCGCAGACTCGGCGTGGTCGCAATCGGTCGCGTGATGCTCGCAGATATCTGCTTCTCCAGAGTGGCGTTGTATAGATGAAGCGTTCTGGCGATTTTCCGTTCAGTCTGGCAGGCGGTTCGAGATCTCGATCAGGTTCTGGTCCGGGTCGCGCACATAGACCGACAGGATGGCGCCGGCAGCACCGGTGCGCTGCACCGGTCCTTCAACCACGCTCACGCAGCATGCTGCGAGATGGCTCATTACTTGTGCCAGCGGTAGCGAGGTGAGCAGACACAGATCGGCGGAGCCGGGACTGGGCTGAGCAGCCTTGGGCTCGAACTCCCGCCCGTGCTGATGCAGATTGATCTTCTGGTTGCCGAACGCCAGCGCCTTGCGTCCAGCGCCGAAGGTCACCACTTTCATACCGAGCACTTGCTCATAGAAGGCCAGCGTGGCATCCATGTCGCGGACAGTGAGCACCAGATGGTCGAGGCTGTCTATGTGCATGGTCCGCTTCAGCGTGCGCTATCCACGTTCAGTTGCATCCAATATTCCAGCAACGCCAGATGCCACAGCTTGCTGCCGTTCAGCCGCGTGAAGTGGGACTCCGGTTCGGCGAGCAGTTTCTCCACGTAGGCTTGATTGAATAGTCCGCGTTTGTGGCAGGCATCCGATAGCAGGATATCGCGCATGAATTGCAGGAATTCGCCGCGCACGTATTTCAGGGCGGGCACGGGGAAGTAGCCTTTGGGGCGGTCGATCACGCTGTCGGGTATGAGGCCGCGCGCGATGGCTTTGAGGGGGAATTTGCCGCCTTCTTTCAGGCGCAGCGAGGGGGGCATCTTGGCGGCGAGTTCGACCAGTTCGTGGTCGAGGAAGGGCACGCGCGCTTCCAGTCCCCAGGCCATGCTCATGTTGTCCATGCGCTTCACGGGATCGTCCACCAGCAGCGTGCTCACGTCGAAGCGCAACACCTGGTCGAGGAATTCATCGGCATGCGGCTTCGCCAATTCTTTGGCGACCAGTTCGCTGGTGACATCTTCCGTTCGGTAGGCGTCGCTCACCGTTTCCAGATATTCGGCGTGGTCGCGGTCGAAGTAGTGGTTGCGGAACTTGTCCAGCGCGCTGCCTTCTGCCGCATCCATCTTGGGATACCAGAAATAGCCGCAGAACACTTCGTCCGCACCTTGTCCGGCCAGCACCACTTTCACATCCTGTGACACTTGTTCCGCCAGCAGATAGAAGGCGATGTTGTCCTGGCTCACCATCGGCTCGGACATGCTGCGCACCGCTTCCGGCAGGCGCTTCAACACTTCGCTGTTGGGGATGAGCATCTTGTGATGTTGTGTGTGGTAACGCGCCACCACCTGGTCGGAATATTCGAACTCGTCGCCTTTCTCCGCATCGCCGCCGATGTCCTCGAAGCCGATGGAGAAGGTGCGCAGGTCGGGCACATGGTCGGCAAGCAGCGCCACGATCAGGCTGGAATCCAGCCCGCCGGAGAGCAACACACCGACCGGCACGTCTGCCGCCAGACGGTGGCGCTCAACCACTTTCTTCAACACATGGCGCGTGGCGTTGAGCCAGTCCTGTTCGCTCAGTCCCACATCGGGGCGTGTCGCCTCCAGTTCCCAGTAACGCTTGAGCTCGACGTCGCCCGCCGCCGTGATGCGCATCCAGTGCGCCTGCGGCAGTTTGCGGATGCCGTTGAGCAGGGTGCGCGGTGCGGGGACGGAGGAGTGCAGCGTGAGGTGATGGTGCAGTGCGATGGGGTCGATGCTGGTGTCTATGCCGCCGCCCGCCAGCAGCGCTTGCGTGCTGGAGGCGAAACGCAGCGAGGCGCCATCCAGCGAGTAATAGAGCGGCTTGATGCCGAAACGGTCGCGCGCCATGAACAGCGTGTGGTCGCGCATGTCCCAGATGGCGAAGGCGAACATGCCGTAGAAGTGCGCCACGCAATGCTCGCCCCAGACATGGTAGGCCTTGAGGATGACTTCGCTGTCGCCGTCGGAGAAGAAGTCGTAGCCCATTTCCTGCAATTCTTCGCGCAGTTCGCGGTAGTTGTAGATGGTGCCGTTGAACACCAGTGCCAGATGCAGCGCCTCGTCCACCATCGGTTGGCGCGAGCGGTCGGAGAGGTCGATGATGGACAGGCGTCTATGGCCGAAGGCGAGCGGCCCGTCGGCATACATGCCGGAGGCGTCCGGCCCGCGCCGGGTCAGCGCGTCGGTCATGCGCAGCAGTCGCGCGTGGTCGGGGGTTTGTTTATCGAAGCGTAGTTCGCCGCACAGGCCGCACATGGATGGTTACTTTCAGAATTCGATGGAGGGACGGATCACGAAGGTCAGCGTGTTGTCGCTGATGCTGCGCAGACTGCCGGCATACTCTTCCGGACTGGTCCAGATGAAACCGGCGCTGAGTGTAGGGGTGAATCCTTTGTCGGGTAACGGCAGCTTCTTGCCGGCGATCAATTCCGTGCGCACCAGCTTGCCTGTCTGCTGCAGGAAGTGCATGCGGAACTCGGCGGTGGTGTTGTCCAGCCAGTCGAGACTGGGGGAATGCAGTTCGGTATTGCTGCGCGACAGGGCGACGTAATACACATCGTTCACTTCGACATTGTTGTGGAACTTGGCACCGCCACGGAAACTCCAGGACAGTTTCTTGTCGGTGTAATCGAGCTGGCCCTTGATCTTCCATTCCAGCTCGAACCAGTGATCCTCGACCAGCATGTTGTTCTTGATGTGCTTCTCGCCCATGCTGAACAGATAGCCGGTGTAGCCATAGTTGTTGCCGATACGAGTTTCGCCGGGACGCTTCAGCTTGGCTACGTTGCCGAAGAACAGCGACACCGCCCACGGCTCCTGGAAACCGGCGGTCAGTGACTCGATGATGTTGAAATTCTTGCCTACCGCCGCGCTGTCGTAAAAGCCGCGATGATGGGTCTTCAGCCAGGTGCCCAGTATCGGCATCGGGTACAGGCTGGCTTCCACCGTCATATAGCGCGGCACGACAGAGTCCTTGATCAGCTCGCGGTAGATCACCGCTTCGCTGCCGGATTCGATGGTGGGGATGGGTTTGTCCGTGAGCGGGATGTTGTAGCCCGCGTTGGTGTAGTAAGGGTCGAACTCGTAGACGAACTCGGCCTGTGCCGCCTCTTCCTGTGCCTGGGCCGTCCCGAATGCCAGCGCGGCAAGGGAGAAGAGCAGGAAAGGGCGAAGGGAAAGAGGCATGGCTGGATTCTATAGGGCATCTCTAAAAATCCAAACTTCGTCGTAATACTGCGTTGCTCGCAAAAAATTACTCCTTACATATCAATCATATGCTGCGTCGCAATTTTTTGCTCGCGCCTTGTCTTACTTATTACCAACCACTTGCCAGCTTGCTGGCTTAGTGGATGGTTAGTAGTTTCATCAGAATTTTGAATTTTTATAGACGCCCTTATCGGCAGATGCCCCGGCCGCAAAGCAAAGCCGACTGTCACAAAGGGTTTCGGTAGAATGAGCCATCCCGAACAGGAGCGAACCTTGAAACGAATCACTACCCTTAACCTGACCGAGCTCGGTCAAGTGGCGCAGCAATCGCCGCGCCTGCGCATGAACAGCAACCTGCACACCGACCTCGCCGATCCCGTCCAACGCCTGGCTATCGCCATGGAACCGGACACCCTGATCCTGCCGCACCGCCACCCGCACACTTGGGAAGTGCTGACCGCGCTGAAAGGCCGCTTCACCGTGCTGGTGTTCGACGATGCGGGCAGTGTCACCGAGCGCGCCGAGCTGGGCGAAGACTGCAGCGTGGTCGAGATACCGGCGGGCGGTTGGCATGCCGTGTTGTCGCGCGATGTAGGCGCGGTCATCTTCGAAGTGAAACACGGCCCGTATGCCCCCATCGCGGAGGCAGACGTGGCGGCGTGGGGCAAGGGCCGCACGGCCACGGAATTGAACGCGTGGTATGCCAAGGCACAGGTGGGCGAGAGTATCGCCTGACGAAGCGATCCATGGAGGAGCGATGCGACTGATGTGGCATGTGCTGGGTATGTTGCTCGCGGTCTATGTCGGCCTTGCGTTGCTGCTGTTCCTTTTCCAATCGCGACTGGTGTTCTATCCGCAGATGGATCGAACGCTTTCCACCACGCCCGCGCAGATCGGCTTGCCTTTCGAGGAGGTCAATCTTAAGGCCGTCGATGGTGTCGAACTGCACGGCTGGTATGTGCCGGCCGTAAAACCGCGCGGCACGATACTGTTCACGCATGGCAACGCGGGCAACATCTCGCATCGTCTCGACTATGTGGCGATGTTCCACCGTCTCGGCTACAACACCCTCATCTTCGACTACCGCGGCTACGGCAACAGCAGTGGCTCGCCTTCCGAGCAGGGCACCTATCTCGATGCCGAAGCGTCATGGGCATACGTCACGCAGATCAAGCATGAACCGGCCTGTCGCATCGCATTGCTCGGCGAATCGCTGGGCGGCGCTGTCGCCGCACAGTTGGCCACCCAGCATCGACCGGCCGCGCTGGTGCTCGCCTCCAGCTTCACTTCCGTCCCCGATCTCGGTCAGCAGCTCTATCCCTGGCTGCCGGTGCGCTGGCTGGCGCACATCCGCTACGACACGCGCGCCTATCTGCAACAGGCGCAGGCCCCGCTGCTGGTCGCTCACAGCCCGCAGGACGAGATCATCCCCTATGCGCACGGGCAGGCGCTGTACGCCGCAGCGCGCGAGCCCAAGACATTCCTCGAACTGGCCGGTGGCCACAACGACGGATTCATCTTCATGCGCGAGGACTGGGTCGGTGCGCTGCGCGATTTCCTCGATCACCACGTGGGGGCAGGCTGCGGGCGCTGAGCGCGACATTTGGCAGGCGGACGCGGTAGTATCGGTATGCGTGTCAGGCAGACACGGAACAGAGGAAGAACATGCGAGTAGGCATACCCAAAGAGATCAAAACCAACGAGAACCGCGTGGCGATGGTGCCGGCCGGTGTCGAGGCGCTGGTCGCCGCCGGGCATACGGTGCTGGTGGAAACAGGCGCGGGCATCGGCAGCGGTTTCGATGACTTTGCCTATATGGCGGTGGGCGCGCAGATCGCGCGCGATGCCGATGCGGTGTGGGCGGCGGCCGACCTGATCGTAAAAGTGAAGGAACCTATCGAGGCGGAATGGAAGCGCATCCGCCCCGGCCAGATCATCTTCACCTATTTCCATTTCGCGGCCAGCGAACGTTTGACGCAGGCCCACCTCGCATCCGGTGCGATCTGCATCGCCTACGAGACCGTGGAACTGCCCTCGCGCGAACTGCCATTGCTGACGCCGATGTCGGAAGTGGCGGGGCGCATGGCGGTGCAGGAAGGCGCCAAGTATCTGGAGAAGCTGCACGGCGGTCGCGGCATCCTGCTGGGCGGCGTACCCGGCGTGGCACCGGCCAAGGTGGTGGTGCTCGGTGCCGGCGTGGTCGGCGTCAACGCGGCCAGGATCGCCGCCGGTATGGGTGCCAATGTGGTCATGCTCGATGTCTCGCTGGAACGGCTGCGCTACCTGAGCGAAGTGATGCCGGCCAACGTGCAGTTGCTGTTCTCCGACCGACACCAGTTGCTGGCGCAGATCGCCGATGCCGATTTGCTCATCGGCGCCGTGCTGATCCCCGGCGCGGTCGCGCCCAAACTGGTGCGCATGGAAGACCTCAAGCTGATGCGCAAGGGCGCGGTCATCGTCGATGTCGCGGTCGACCAGGGCGGTTGCGTCGAGACCACGCGCCCGACCACGCACGAGCATCCCACCTATGTGGTGGACGGCGTGGTGCATTACGCCGTGGCCAATATGCCCGGCGGCGTGCCGGTCACTTCCACACTGGCGCTGACCAACGCCACCCTGCCTTATGTGCTGCAACTGGCGGACAAGGGCTACCGCGAGGCGCTGAAACAATCTCCGGCTTTGCTCAACGGTCTGAACATCATCGCGGGCAAAGTCACCCATCGCAAAGTCGCCGAAGCCTTCGGCATGCAATACCATCCCGCAGAATCCTTGCTTGAATAAGAAAAGAACACAGATGCCGACACCCAGCCTGACACCCGCCGAACTCCGCCTTTCCATTCAGCCCGACGCGCTCGGCTTCGCCGACACCAGCGAATTGCTCGACCACCCCTTGCGCTGGATCGGACAGGAGCGTGCCGAGATGGCCGCGCGCTTCGGTCTGCAGATGGCGCAACCGGATTACAACCTGTTCGTGCTGGGCGAGGTCGGCAGCGGCCGCACCTCGTTGCTCAAGCGCGCGATGCAGGCGGCCGCCGTCAACCGTCCGCTGCCGCCCGACCTTTGCTATCTGCACAACTTCGATGTGCCGGAACGGCCACTGGCCCTGCGCCTGCCGGCCGGGCAGGGGCGGCAACTGCGCCAGATGATGGCGCAGATGGTGAAGACGCTGATCAAGGAGATCCCGCTGCGGCTGAACGGGCAGGACTTCAAGAGCGAGAGCGACCGCATCGAGAGCGAGTACAAGGCCGCCGAGGCGAAGGAATACGCCGCGCTGGATGCATCCGCCGAGCAGCGCAACTTCACGCTGCATCGCGAGAGCGGCCACATGGTGTTCACCTATCGCAATGCCAAAGGCCGCACGCTGACCGAAGAAGAGATGCTGGCGCTGCCCAAGGAAAAACGGGCGCAGATCGACCAGGCCGAACTGGAACTGCGTGCCGAGATCAGTGTGTATTTCGACAAGACGCTCGCCATGGGGCGCACCAAGGACGAAGCGCTGGCCGCCCTGCGGCGGCAGGTGGTCAAACCGCTGCTCGACCATGAGCTGCAAGACATCCGCACCGCGCTGAAGAAACAGATCAAGGACTCGGTCAAGCTGGGTGCCTATCTGGACCAAGTATCGCGGGATATTCTGGACAAGGTGGAGCTGTTCGACCCGCTGCCCAGCGATGACGACATCCGGCTGGAGGCGCTGAACAAGCTGCTGTCACGCTACCGCGTCAATCTGGTGGTGGACAACGACGGCCTCACCGGCGCGCCGGTGATCGTCGAAGACAATCCCATGTACCGCTCGCTGTTCGGCAGCATCGAATACCAGTCCGAGAACGACGTGCTGATGACCGACTTCTCGCGCATCCGTGCCGGCAGCCTGCACAAGGCCCACGGCGGTTTCCTCATGCTGCATCTGCGCGACCTGCTGGCGGACGGTCTGGTGTGGGAGAAACTACGCCGCCTGCTGCGCAGCGGCCGCCTGCAGATCGAAGAGCCGGGCACCGCCTTCACCCCCATCGCCACCGTCTCGCTGGAGCCGGAAGCGGTGGATGTGGACATCAAGATCGTGCTCATCGGTTCGCGCGAACAATATTACGAACTGCAGGAGAACGACCCCGAGTTCGCGCGCCGCTTCCAGGTCAAGGTGGACTTCGCCGGGAGCTTCTATGCCAGCGCCGAGACGCGCCATGCCACGGCGATATTCGTCGCCGACGCCTGCAAGCAGCGCGGCCTGCCGCATTTCACCGCCGCCGCTGTGGCGCGCCTGCTGGAGGACGCGCACCGCGCGGTGGACGACCAGTCGCGCCAGAGCGCGAACTTCGCGCGCATCGAAGCGCTGGTGATGGAAAGTGCCTCGTTGTGCACGGCGCGCAGCGCAAGGTTGGTGGAAGTGACCGATGTCGATGCCGCGCTGGCCGCGCGCATCAAGCGCCACGACTACCCCGAGCAGCGCATGCACGAAGCCTTCGCCGAGGGCGATCTGCTGGTCGATGTGCACGGTGCCAAGGTCGGGCAGATGAACGCGCTCACCCAGATCGATCTGGGCGAATACCGTTTCGGCTTCCCGGTGCGGCTCACCGC
>Ga0209231_1001032_pt1 | contig 11794 bp, 10 predicted proteins | sample Deesub45470m_DNA_FD_188086 | JGI IMG/M metagenome (GOLD analysis project Ga0209231, IMG submission 188086) | Deep subsurface microbial communities from North Pacific Ocean - 450_OLKR46/470m Metagenome (SPAdes) (version 2) | ecosystem: Environmental > Terrestrial > Deep subsurface > Unclassified ... | reverse complement strand
CCCAGGAAATAAAGGAGAGTGGCACACCAGTCAGCGTGAGCCAGAGATGTGCAGATACCCCGTATTCCCCATGATCAGCAAACAGCGCACCATAAACAGCGATAAGAAAGAAGAGGATCGCCCAAGCCCCATAAGCAATTCCAACTATGTTCGTGCGTCTAGTCATGGCCCTACCCACGAAAAGTGGTCACGGTTAATGGTTAAAAACGTCCTAAATTCCGCTATCTAAAATGCACTCGTTTTCGTCTCGCCAGTAGTGACTTTTAGGACAGTTTTTCTACAGCCTCAACGGATTGACTATTCGCCTAAAGACATTACCTGGTTAGCTAGGGCATGGGGGCATGGGGACGTTGCTTGCTAACTTGCTAATTGCTAACTCTGGTTCCTTTTCCCCGGCCTAAAATGGGAGCCAAGACCTATTCTAATATTATGAGTTCGTGTAACCCCACCCTTAATTCAACCATAAGAAGTGCGACCAGCTTGGCCGCCATTTATTTTCATCTCTTTTCCAACAGCACAGCCTTTATCCGCCCGAACTCCCCGGCCATCCCTTCCCGCCCCGACCAGCGTTCCACATCTTCCAGATCAACACCGCCCACCTGTGCCACCATGATCGCCTGCTCCAGACACTGCCGATCTTGCCAGTGATAGTAGTTAGCCAACCGATCCTTGACGCAATCGGTCGGGGAGAGGAGGCGTAGCATGCCGGTGGTAAATTCCAGTTGCGTGGTGGGACCGGCGGCTTCAGCACCGATCGCCAGAGGGCCGGTGGGGAATTCGATGAAATATGGGGTATCGGGATGAGTAAAGTAGCGATTCTGCTCCTGAAAACCGATCTCCAGCAGTCTGGCAACAAACTTCTTTCTGGCGGTTTTGCCCACCTCGATGAAATCGAGGTCATAGGAGAGATAACGGTTGTCGGTGTAGATCGAGACACAGCTACCGCCGGCCAGCACGACCTCGATGCCAGCCTGACGCAGGTGCTCGGCCACGTAGGCGGCGACTTCGCCGATCGTCATCTCCTTGAGCGGCTTCACAACGGCTTCCCCTTGCGCCGCGGTCGCCGCCGGTTGTCCAGCAGTCCGGCGCGCACATCCTCGGGATAAAATGTCAGCGCCTTATCGAGCAGTGCTTTGAGTTCCACCAGAAAGGGATATCGCGGATTGAACCCATAAAGCCGGGTGCGTCCAGCCAGCCGACTGAAGAGAACCCCACCGTTTTCCAGTTTTTCCAATTGCTTGAGCAGCGGCGCCGGCGCGGTCTCGTAAAATGCGGCCATCTCCCGCAGATACCCTTCGCCTCGGGCCGCGATAAAGATCAAGACCCGTTCGCTACTGGTTGATGCCAGGATTGGTTCAAGCATGTTCCGTCCCACATATGTTCTACTATTAAGTACATATGATCTCTAAGTAAGAACAAAATACCTGCTTCCTGTCGTCCAGGCAAGGCTTTTTTGTGCCGGGCCAAGGGGGACTACCATAAAATCATAAGTTGCCTTGATTTGGGAAAGCATCCTCAATGCAGGGATTAAAAGTGCGACCAGCTTGGCCATCCTTTACAAAAGGGTCGCACAAAGAATCATCTTAAACTCAATCAGCCTCACACCCCGACTTCACCCGCCCAACCTGACCATCCTCCAGGCGCACCTTGATCCCGTGCGAATGAAACGGGCTCTTGGTCAACAGATCCTTCACCACCCCCTGGGTCAGCTTGCCGCTACGCTGATCTTTCTTGAGCACAATCGACACCAGCATCCCCGGCTTGATCTCAGCGCGATTTTGTCCGTTCATAGTTCAGCTCTTCCTTTGTGGGTGTCGAAGTCAACCGCAGATAATTCTTTTTGGGTCATGACTAGTTAAGCTACCTTCGAGGCATGCTAAACTATTGTCATGACTATGAAAAACAAGTACGCAAAAAGGGCGCGCATTTCTGAGCGCAAATTTCAGCAACTTGTTCGCCTGTTTTCAGCCGGGCTGGAAGCTTCACAGATCGCTATATTGACTGGATTGAACCGCAACACAGTCAATCGTTATCTAACAAAAATCAGGCAGCGCCTGGCTGAATATTGCAATGCCCAATCTCCTTATTCCGGAGAAGTCGAAGTTGACGAATCGTTCTTTGGCGCACGGCGTGTTAAAGGCAAAAGAGGCCGAGGCGCATATGGCAAAACGATCGTCTTTGGCATATTTCAACGGAACGGTCATGTTTATACGGAGATCGTCCCTGATTGCTCTAAAGCCACGCTACAAGCGGTTATACGCGGCAAAGTAGAGCTTGAAAGCATCATCTACTCTGACGGTTGGCGTGGTTATAATGGTCTGGTTGATGTTGGCTATGGCAAACACCTTCGTGTCGATCACGGTAAGGACGAATTTGCCAAAGGCCGCAACCACATCAACGGCATTGAAGGCTTCTGGGGGCATGCAAAAACGCGCTTAGTTCGTTTTCGTGGTATGGCTCCAAGCACCTTCAACTTGCATCTAAAAGAATGTGAGTTTAGGTTTAACCATAGAGGTCAGGATCTCAGTCGTTTAATCCTCCTGATTCTTCGGAATCGACCTCTCAACTAGTCATGACCCTTCCTTTTTAATCTGCTCAAGTTTGATTTCGAGGTCGGTAAAATCTGGTTTCACGGCTTCGACAACAGGGGTTATTGCGGGGGCCTCGGATGTTCGCTTGATCTCGCTGATGGCCGCCAGGGCATCCTGGCAGGCCGTTTCGGCATCCGTTTTCAATGCGCTCTTGCGCTGGGCAAGTTTCCCCTGGAGAGCCTCTGCGTCAGCAACCACCTGGCCGAGAGTAAAGACCGCCAGACTGTAATTTTTGAAATACAGCTCATCCTGATGCCGGATCTCCGCAATAGCGTCATCTAGCTTGGTGGTGATCCTGCCCAGATCCTCAGGTGTATAAATTTCAGCCCCTTCGCTGACAACCGCATCCAGAGCTTTTCTGGCTGAAGTTAATTCGTTTTTAGGCTGGTCAACGCAAGCAGTCAGCAGCGCCAGTAAAACCAGGGGAAACAGAACAAGACTAAAAATATTTGGCCGATGCATACTGGCTCCCCATGCTGCGATCAACTCTTACGCTGAATGTTTCACTCTTTTGGCAAAAGAGTCAAAGGCTGGGGACGCCCAATCGGAGTGTCCCCAGCCTTCTGATGTTCCTCGGGCCCTGAGTCTGATAAGCCCGATATGGCTCTCATCAATAAGTGATGGCTTTGTTCCGGGCGACCAGGATCACTGGCGGTTCCCCCTTGGCCTCTGCCATTTTGGCCCGCAATGAATCGCAATCATCCATTGCCTGGTTCAGGTTATATTCCGCCATTGTGTAGTTCTTAAATGTCAGAGTATCCTGGTATTGGATTTCTTTCATGGCGTCATTATAAAGGTTTTGGATCGCTGCCAGCTTCTTCGGATCAAAATCGGCCGCGCCAGCAGCAACGATTGATTCAATCATGGTTTTGGCCTGAGCCGTTTTCTCTGTCGAAAAGTTTTTACTACAGGCGCTCAGAAAGAACGCTACAACGAGCATTGGAAGCCAGATTTTTAGAATTCTTTTCATTTTTGATTTCTCCTTTGAAATGGTTGGGGTGAGTTGCCTCACGAGGAATATCCCACTTAAGAGCAATTCCTGGACCAATTTTCAACTATCTAAAATCACAACGTTTTTCTATGATCACTGTTTTTTGAATGCCTCTTTTGGGGAATCAGATTCCTGATATGGGGAATACTGGAATGACGAAGAGAGGTGGGATGGGGATATGTGATTTAGGACTGACGGGCAGTTGCTCAAACCGGGTGCAAGCTAAAGTCAGAGCGGGACTTTCGTTTTTTTTGATCCGGTTAACTCAATTTTTAAAGTTTTGCGAGTTCAAAATGGCGCAGTTACTGGTGCGTATTTATTTTTTGGTTTAAAACTTGAGTGGTCTGTAGCAAGCGAATACCGTGCAAAATGAGAATCGAATATTCCTCTGATGGTGTCCGTTTGAGGTAACCGCATAACCCGGAATCCATATCTGCCTGATCCTGGATCCGATAGATAAATGCGACTGTATAAAGCAAAAGCGCCGGTGATTAGCCGGCGCTTTTGCTTGTTCAGGAGGTCTCTTCGGGTGGGGTTTTGGCTTTAGCCTTGGTTCGACTGCGAGGCTTTGTTGCGGGTGCCGCCGTCTCCTCCGTCGCTGTAACCGGTTTTTTCGCTGCCGTCTTCCGGGCCGGTTTTTTCGGGGCGGAAGCATCGGCTGCGGTTGCCGGGACTTTTGCGCTGTTGACCGTTGCAACCTTTTTCGGTCTGGTCGGTTTTTTGACGGTTTCGCTGATCGCCGTGACCGGCGGCGTCGCCTCTGCCTCTACCATTCTGGCGGCTGCTGGCTTCCGGTGTCGGGCCGGTTTTTTCGGTGCATCGTCCGTATTGCTGATGGGGGATGCCGACGGCTCGGCCGTTGCCAGTGCGATCTCGTTGGTTGCGGTTTCAGCCGCCGTTGCTGTATTGGCAGAGGACGATTTGCGCCGCCGCCGCCGTGGCCGTTTTTTGTGCTCTCCAGTTGCGGGGGTCGACACATCGCTTACCGAAGCTTTCGCGTCTGCATCGTTTACCACTGCCGCCGCGTCGACAGTCTGGGTTCCCTCTGCCGCGGGGGCGGGGTGCAGGCTGTTTTCGTCAGTGGTTTCCGTTTTTGCTCCAGACTTCCGCCGCCGCCGGCGTCGGCGCTTCTTCTTATCCGGTGAGCCGTCAGTAGTGGCTTCGGTGTCAATGCTCTCTGCAGGCAGATGCTCACCAGCGTTTTCCGGCGTCTTTGTCTCATTTATGACGGCGTCCGGTGCTGGTGACTCCTGATCTGATTCAGTCGCCTCACTGCTGGACTCGCTGGTCTCCTTGTCGGAGGGAGATTTGCGTTTACGGCGGCGTTTACGCTTGCCGGGTTCGGCGGTAACGGCATCACTTGTAACCGTTTCGACCGGTGTTTCCGAGTCCACAGCGACAGCGACTGCGACAGATGCAGTGGTCTCCGAATCGACGGGGGGTGTCGGTGCGGTGACCGGACGGGACGCATCGGCTTCTGCCGATCGTTCGGCGCTGAATTCTGCGGTAGCGACCGGTCCGGCCGTTTTCCCCTCGCTCTGCTTTTCGCGTTTGATGATCTGCAGGTCACTCTGGCCGGAGATGTACTCTTCCTGACCGATGATTTCGATGCGCATGGCCAGATTTTTTTCCAGTTCAAACAGATCGGCGCGCTTGGCATTGAGCAAATAGCTGGCGACAACCGTCGGTACCTTGCCGATGACCTTTTCGACAACCCCCTTGGAACAGGAGGAGTGAATCCGGCGCAAGAAAGCCAGAGCCTGTGCCTCCGGGCTTTTGATCTTGCCGCTGCCATTACAGTTGGGGCAGGCCCGATAGGAGCCTTCCGCGAGGGCGGCGCGAATCCGCTGCCGGCTCAACTCCAGCAGGCCGAACTGGCTGATCTTGCCGACCGAGACCCGGGCCTTGTCGTTTTTCAGTGCGTTCTTGACTGTTTTTTCGACCTCACGGTTATGACTGCGTTCGCGCATGTCGATGAAGTCGATGACGATCAAGCCGCCAAGATCGCGCAGGCGTAGTTGCCGACCGACTTCGGCGGCGGCTTCAACATTGGTTTTAAAGGCAGTTGCTTCAATGCCATGCTCGCCGGCCATCTTGCCGGAGTTGACGTCGATGGCGACCAGGGCTTCGGTGCGATCGATGACAATGGAGCCGCCGGAGGGGAGGGGGACCTTGTTGGTGTTCAGGCTCTCGATCTGCTCCTCGATCTGATAGCGGGAGAAGATCGGTCGCCGTTCCTGATGCAGTTTGAGCAGGTGGGCATATTCGGGCATGACGGCGTGAAAGAAGTCCTGTGCCTCTCGAAACACGTCGGGGTCGTCGATCAGGACTTCGTCCATGTCGATGCTGAAGTAGTCGCGGATGGAGCGGATGACAACATTCGACTCCCGGTAGATGAGTTGCGGCGCCTTGCTCTTGGCGCTGATTTCGAGAATCTTGTTGTAGGTGCCGATCAGGTAGTGAAAATCGCGGTGCATCTCGGCGGTTTTTTGCCCGATGCCGGCAGTGCGGACAATGTAGCCCATGTTGTCAGGGATATCGAGTCCGGCCATCGCCTCTTTGAGTTTTTTGCGGTGGGACTCGTTATCGATCTTGCGCGACACCCCCTTGGTGTCACTCTCCGGCATCAGCACCATAAAGCGCCCGGCCAGGGAGAGGAAAGTGGTCAGCGCCGCTCCCTTATTGTCGCGCTCTTCACGGACGATCTGGACCAGAATCTCCTGGCCGCGTCTGAGGATGTCGTTGATGCGGGGGCGGGAGCCGGATTGAGCTTCTTTCGGGTAGAGGTTGGGGTGGATTTCGCCAATCTGTAAAAACCCCATGCGGTCGGCGCCGTAATCGACAAAGGCGGCCTGCAGCCCCTGTTCAACCCGGACCACGGTCGCCTTGTGGATGTTCCCTTTGGCCTGCTCGCTCCCCAAAATCTCGATGTCGAGTTCGGTCAGAATACCGTCCTCAACGATAGCCACCCGGCTTTCTTCGCTCTGGGAGGCGTTGATCAGCATCTTCTTGCTCATGTTTTCATCAATCCCCGGGCGCAAAGAGGGTGTCTTTCCCCTTTGGCCGCTCAAAATGGTTGCGGGCGGTCGGTGCCGCCGAAAACGGCTGTTGTTGCTCCCTTTAAATCAGTGGGGCGCGTACAGCCGTGCAAAAAACGGTGGTACAAAGAATCAGCTCAACGGGTCGCAAGTACCCGGTGCCGATGTTAATGCTTGAAACTATAACAGAATTTTTAACGAATGAACAGCGTGCTGATGCGATGGCATAGGTTGTCATCTGTTTCTATTTAGCGCATGAACAACCGATTCGAAGGGCTTTGTCTCGTTAGGGAGGCTGTGCTATAACATGCGTCATGTTGCAATTAAAGAATGTCATCAAGGATTTCGGTGGCCGGCGCCTGTTTGCCGATGTCAACCTGCACATTCGACCGAAAGACCGGATTGGTCTTTGCGGCGAGAACGGTGCCGGCAAGACCACTTTGCTCAAGGTGCTGGCCGGTCGCGAGCCGATCGACGCCGGTTCACTGCAGGCGGCAAAGGGGACCAGCTTCGGTTATCTGCCGCAGGAGGGGCTGGAACACCGGGGTCGCACCCTGTTTGCCGAGGTGCGCACCGCCCTGGCCGAACTGTTGGCTCTGGAACAGGAGCTGCAACAGCTTGAACAGCAGCTTGATCACAGTGACGAAGAGGCGTTGTTGCATCGTTACGCCGAGACCCAGGAGCAGTTTCAGCAAGGCGGCGGTTACACCATCGAGGCCGAAGTCGGCAAAGTGCTGCGCGGGCTCGGCTTTGTCGAACGCGACTGGCAGAAACCCTGTGAAACCTTTTCCGGTGGCTGGCAGATGCGGATTGCGTTGGCCAAGCTGCTGTTGCAGCGGCCCAACCTGTTGCTGCTTGACGAACCGACCAATCATCTTGACCTGCCAGCGCGTGACTGGCTGGAAAGCTATCTGCAGGATTATCCCTACGCCATTGTTCTGGTCTCTCATGACCGGTTTTTTCTCGACCAGGTCGTCAACCGAATCGTCGAAGTCTGGAACGGCCGTCTCAGCGAATATCCGGGTAACTACAGTCGCTATATTGATGCCCGTGAGCAGCGGATGAGTGCTTTGCGTGAAGAGAAGCGGCGACAGGACGAAGAGATTGAGCGCACGGAGGCGTTCATCAATCGCTTCCGTTATCAAGCGAACAAAGCCTCACTGGTGCAGAGCCGGATCAAGCAACTGGAGAAGGTGGAGCGGATCGAACTGCCACCGCAACGCCGACGCATCGCTTTTCGTTTTGCCGATCCACCAAAAGGGGGGCGTCAGGTGCTGGAGTTGCAACAGGTTAGCCAGTGTTACGGCAACCTGACGGTGCTTGATCGTATCGATCTGCAGGTGGAACGGGCCGAACGTCTGGCGCTGGTCGGGCCGAACGGTGCCGGTAAGTCAACCCTGATGCGGTTGCTGGCCGGCGTTGAGCCGCCGGCAGCCGGTACCCGCAGCGAGGGGCATAATCTGCACCTGGCTTACTTTGCCCAGGATCAGGCCCGGGAGCTGCCGGCGGAGAAGACCGTGTTGCAGGCGATTATCGATGCGGCGCCATTTGCCATGGCGCCGAAGGTACGCGATATCCTCGGCAGTTTCCTGTTTTCCGGAGATGAGGTTGAGAAAAAGGTCAAGGTTCTCTCCGGTGGCGAGCGGAACCGGCTGGCGCTGGCGATCCTTTTGTTGCGTCCGGCAAATCTGCTGCTGCTCGATGAACCGACCAACCATCTCGATCTGTTATCGAAGGAGGTCCTGCTCGATGCGCTGCGCCATTACAGCGGTACCCTGGTCTTTGTCAGTCATGATCGTTATTTTGTCGACCATCTGGCGACTCGCGTCATTGAAGTCGGGGAGGGGCGTGCCGTCTCCTGGTTTGGCAACTACACTGATTTCCTGCGTGCCAAGATGGCGTCTGGCGATGCCAGCCACAGCAGTGAACGGGTTGAGCAGCGCACCCAGCGCAGTGCCGCACCGGTAGAGTCGCCGGTCGAAGACCCCGAGGGGCGGCGGGAGATCAAGCGTGAGCAGCGGCGGCGGCAGAAGGAGTTGCAACAGGTCGAGGAGCGTATCGCCGCTTTGGAGAAAGAACAGTCAAGGATTGAGAATGCCCTGGCCGATCCGGCGATGACCGCCGATCATGGTCGACTCGCCGAGCTGACCTCCTGTTTTGAGGCGGTGCAGGGTGAACTGGAACCACTTTATCACCGCTGGGAGCAACTGGGTCTGGCGGAATCTGCTTAAGACGAGGGAACCATGCAGGATACCGGATTGTTTGTCGTCACTGTCGCCAGTGAAAAAGGGGGGGTCGGCAAGACCACCATCGCCACCAATCTCGCTGTTTATCTCAAGGCGCTCTGCGAAGATCTGCCGGTGAGTGTTATCTCTTTTGATAATCATTTCAGTGTTGACAACATGTTTGCCATCGGCTCCCATCGCGGGCACTCTGTCGCCGGACTCTTTACCGGTGTCCCCCTCGACCAGTTGATGCAGATGGGGGAATACGGGGTGCAGTTTATGGTCTCCGAACGCCAGCTTGCCCCCCCTGATGCGGACCTGCGTCACCTCTCCCGGGTGCTGGCGCGCGGCGAGCTCACCGGTATTCTTATTATCGATACCCGGCCGATCCTCGATTATTTCACCCGCAGCGCCCTGTTGGCTGCCGATCTGGTACTGGCTCCGGTTAAAGACCGCCCCTCACTGGTCAATGTCAGCGCGTTGCAACAAGCTCTGGTTGAGGCCGGGAACGATGCCGGACGTCTTTGGCTGGTTCCGAGTCTGATCGATAGCCGGGTGCGATTGAAGGAGGGGATCGGTATTCATGAATTTATCGTCATGCAGGCGAAAGAGCGTGATTTTCAGATCGTTGACGGCTTTGTCGCCAAGAGCCCCAAGGTTGAAAGTCTGACCACCAACTTCAGCAGCCGGATTCATCCGGTGCTCACGCATGGGCGCAATACGGCTGTGCATCCACAGCTAAAGAGTCTCGCCGGTTTTGTCCGCGAGCGTTACGAGGCACAGTACCCGACGGCCCGTGCCCCGCTGGCCCGGGTGGTGGCGTCGGTGGATGACCTGCCGCCCGGTCGGGCCAGCCACTTTGCGACGGACTGTCCGGGTTGTCACCGGCGCATCACCGGTCAGGAGGGCTACTTTTATCAGGATCTGCGGCATCATGGCACCGGGTTTATGCACCGTAGCTGTCTTGATCAGGTCCTGGTGGATGCTGAGCTGCAGACCCTCTTCCCCGATCATGGTGCACTGGTCATGCATCTACCGGAGACCGGGCTGACCGTGGATGAAGGACAGGTGACTCTGCACCTTTATGACGATGAAGGGGAAGAGATTGCGGTTGAGGTGCTTCCGGCTGAGCCGTCGGCACGCATCATCAGCCTGCTGCAAGCGGTCACCGGTCGCGAGCCGGAGGAGATGTTCCGCGAACTGCTCATGATCGCCCTGACCCCGGAGGCACCACTGACCTTCCTTGCCGAGGCGGGTGCTGCGATCTTTGCTCAACAGCGACGTCTTGTTCTTAACGATATGCGTGCGAAAGAGCGCCTTTGAAGTCCTCTTATCATATTCACTGCATGACGATGGCATGGTCTTTATTGCCGGCAATCAGGCTGCGGAATGAATAGCCATTGACTTGATGAACTAAATGCGTTAAAAATTCAGAGTTTACTAGTAGTTAGGGTCTAAAAACCGAAGAAGATAACCAATCATGATTCTGTTGCCACGTGGAAACGCCGTCCGGGAGAAAGTCGATCCCGGCAAAATCAATCTGCCCGACGCCCTCGGCAAACTGCAAAAAAGCCAGTTTACCGGTTATTTGCGCTTTGACACCCTCAAAGGGACCGGCATCGTTATCTTTACCGCCGGCAAGTTGATCAGTGCCCTGTTTGAAGAGGGGAATGATCAGCTGATCGCTTACGATGCCATCGCCCGCATTTTTGAAGTCTCCCTGCAGGGGCAGGCGAATCTCGATATCTACAAACTCTCCGGCGATCTGGCCATCAGTATCCATGCCCTGTTACATGGCAGGGTGCTGTACAAAGGGCAGGAACTCAAGCTCATTGATATCAAGGCGCTGCTCGGCAAGCTCAAGGAAGATAAAATGAGCGGCTGTCTGCGCATCTACACCGATGAAAAGATTGCCTTGATCTTCTACCGCGATGGGAACCCCCTCGGTTTTTTCCATGATGGCTCGACGGATATCGAGACCAAAGCTGACGAGTCGATGTCGGTGGCGCGTCTGCCCGGTGCCAAGGTTGACGTGCTCAGTTCCGGTGGTGCCGATGCGATCAACCTTGCCGATTTGATGGCGTCTGCTGATCTCTCATCGCTCTGGCGCAAAGCCCAGGAGATGGTCATCAAGAAGCGCAAGAGCCAGTCTGAGGCCGAAAGCCGTGATCGTCAGGTTCTGGAGAACGATCGCCGGGTGCGTATGCAGTTGATGTTGCGGGCCACAGCCGAAGCGCATATCGGCAAGATCGGTACCTCGCTGGTTGAGAAAGAGTACGAAAAGTATTTCCCGGAAGGGAAGCCGCTCGACGAGGCTGTATTTAACAAACTGCTTGATCACCTCGGCAATGCCGCAAAAATGGTTGCCGGTGCGACGACGATCAAGAAGATGGTCGATGACATGCGCAAGGGCTTTCGTAATCTGCTCAAGGACTCCTGATACGACTCGTTTCCCCATTTGAATTTTCCCCGGAGGTATGATCATGGATTGGTCACTGTTGCAACTCCCGCTCTGGATTATCGCCGGCGGCGTCTCGTTCTACTTCAGCCTCGGTAACGCCCGGGTCTGGACCAGTATTGCCGTCGGTTTTTTCCTGATCCTCGTTGGTGAGTTTCTTCCCGCCGCCTTTAACTTCCTTCCCGGGATGAACATGCCGGAAGTCCAGGCCATGGCGTCCATCGTCGGCACCATTTCCATCCTGGTCATGAGTCACGGTTTTCAGGAGTATTATGTGTTCTCCCGGACCCTGGAGCTGGAAGGGAACAAGGCTCTGGTCTACGTTGCCGCCATCGGGGTTATCTTCTCTTCGGCCGTCTTTATCCTGATCAACCCGACACCGACTCCGGAAACCCTGAAGGTGATCAAGATCGTCGAGAACACCAACTGGGTCTTTTTGTCGCTGATCAACATCGATTTGATCCGTAAGATTTATCTCAACATCAAGGATA
>Ga0209231_1001031_pt1 | contig 11820 bp, 12 predicted proteins | sample Deesub45470m_DNA_FD_188086 | JGI IMG/M metagenome (GOLD analysis project Ga0209231, IMG submission 188086) | Deep subsurface microbial communities from North Pacific Ocean - 450_OLKR46/470m Metagenome (SPAdes) (version 2) | ecosystem: Environmental > Terrestrial > Deep subsurface > Unclassified ... | reverse complement strand
CTCTGTTTCAATCAGGAAGATAAAATTTAACTTCGTCAGCAACCTGCCAGGGCCACAGGGGAAAAACGAGGCGTGTCGAGACAGGGGTCATTGGACTCGGCATTCATTGAGAGTCGATATTTTCACAGACCGCCGCTTCTCTGGCGAGGATAGCTCGCTTGCGGGTGATGCCCCAGCGATAGCCACCGATATCTCCGTTGGTTCTCAAAACCCGGTGACAGGGGATCAGGCAGGCAATCGGGTTACGGCCGACGGCGGTGCCAACCGCCCGATGCGCCCCCGGATGGCCGACAGCCTCGGCCAGTGAGCCGTACGAGACAGCCGCCCCTTCGGGGATGCGCAGCAGTGCTTGCCAGACCTTGAGCTGAAAGTTTGTCCCCCGCAGTAAAACTTTAACCGGTCCCCGCCCCTGCTCGCCCCCCTGCTTAAAAATCTGGCTGATGATGCTTTCGCCCGCTTCCGGGTCCTCAACCAGCGACGCGGCCTTCCAGGTTTCCAGCAGCTGCTGCAATGCCTCAGCCCTATTTTCCTCTTCCACAAAAGCCAGGCTGCAGATGCCGCGCGAGGTGAGCGCCAACAGACATTCGCCAAAGGGCGTCGCATGAAAGCCATAGCTGACGGACAGGTCCTTGCCGAGGCTTTTGAATTCTCCCGGAGTCATCGCCTCGACACTGACAAACAGGTCGTGCAACCGGCTTGGCCCACTCAAGCCAACATCAAGGGCCACATCGAGCACGGAACCCGACTCGCGCAAAAGTCTCTTGGCATTTTCAACCGTCAGGTACTGCAGGAAGCGTTTGGGGCTGACGCCGGCCCAGGACTTGAATAACCGCTGGAAGTGCCAGGGACTCAGGCCTATATGCTCCGCGACCTCTTCAAGGGAAGGTTGCTCGGCAACATGTTCCTCGAGATAATTAATCGCCAGCGCGATGCGTCTGTAATCAGGATTGTCCAATGCGGCACCACCACGTCCAGGGTTTCTCCAAATGTCCAATAGATCTACTCACAAACTCAGCATAGTGAAATCTGTAGCGGGGAGCCACCCGTTTCTTGCTGTATAAAACCAAGCCGCTCGAACTCAGGTGCTTGCACCTGGCACATCACGATGATATATTATGCGCACACATAATGCGCACATGGAGGGCAGGATGAAAGCACAGCATATATATGATCAGGACGCCCCGAAGAAGCCCGTCAACCTTACCGTAAATGCCGACCTTCTGAGGATTGCCAAGGGCACCGGTATCAATCTGTCCCAGACGTTTGAAGAAGCTGTTCTTGCAAAGGTGCGTTCGAGTCTGGAAGAACAGTGGCTTGAGGAAAGCAAGGAGGCCATTGTTTCCTATAATGCACGCATCGAGAGGAACGGCGTATTCGGTGCCAGCAAAAGGAGATTTTAATGGCTCAATTTGATGTGTATGAGAATGAAGAGCCAGAATCGAAGGATGCAATACCCTTTCTCCTGGACGTTCAGCATGATCTGCATGACAGCCTGGCAACGCGTACCGTAGTCCCCCTCGTCTCAATCTCTTCCCCAGAAGAAGCGGCAAGAAAACTTTTTCCAGACTTTAATATCGCAGGGAGAGCTGTTGTGATGTCCACGCCTGAGATGGCAGGTTATCCTGTCAAGGATCTGCGGAATAAAATTGCATCACTCAACGGCTCTCGCAGAGAGATATTCGATGCTATTGATTTTCTTTTGAATGGTTTTTGACGGGGAAAGCGCCGGTAACGTGCTGTCATTTAAAACGAGACCTTGAAACTGTCCACGACTTTAGCGACATTTCACCCGAGTCTCGCGGCCTCTGCGGCAATGTGACCAGCCAGAGACGCAACAAATGTCCTGAGTCCAGTCATCGCCGACATTTCAGAAAAAACACCTGTTTCGGCAGCGTTACGGGGCGACGCAATGAGGGCCGCAGTTGTGTAAAGCTGTTCCCTTACCAGTTTTTGACAAAGCAAGTCATACCGGAGGAGGTACGAGGCCTCCTGAAATTCTTCAAAAACAGGAAAGTGGGGTGAAACAGCCTTGACCACACATCTCGATTTCGGGGCATCCTCTACCATCATCAACCAGCCAACAAAAGGTCGAGGTTGCTTGCCGAAGGCCTCTTCACGATACGCGGTCCAAAGATCGTGTGCGGTGCCAATCGCTTCTTCGGTCCGATTGTTGAAGTTGTTGCCGAACGAACCAACTTGGCTTTTAAGCTCGATGGCCGCGATCAACTCACCCTTGTAGATAACAAGAAGATCCCAAAGCTTTGTCGGCCTGAAATATCCCGGCAATGCCAGCATCGCCCGATTCTGATGAATCTCGGCATTGGCGAGTCCATTGGCCCGCACGACATCGAGTACCAAAGCCAGGAATCCGTCCATATTCTTGCCAGCGGTAACGCCAGCGCGTTCACCCTGGTCAGCCTTCCCTGACTCAATCTGTTTTTGTCGCGCAGCTTCACGGTTTCCCCAGAAGGCTTTTACGGCCTCATGAGCCTTTTGTTCGTAATTGACGAGATCGAGGGCCATTTACTCTCCATTGCCTCCGAGGGAGGATCGTTCTTCTTTGCTAAGTCCAAACAACTTAAATGCTGCGCGGTTGCAGGCATGCAAATCCCTGACTATTGCGGCTTCTGCCAGCTCTACCCGCAACGTTGTTGAGACGTTCACCCATTGAGGTATGCGTATGCGACGCAGGTATTGCGCTTGAAACCTGAGATATCCGCCACGCATTTTGGTTGAATAGGTCGACATGAATAGACGTGTGACGGCTGAAAGCATCACCGCTTGCAATGCCCTCAAGTCCCATTCGTCAGACGTGACGTAGTAAAGGTTGTGGTGCGGGTACAGCTCACCGCATTCAAACACGATATGAGCCTCGCCTTTGATGTCGGGGATCAGGAGCTTCGGCCGAGATGCCAGCTCCGGGGTAATGCGGTCAATCGTGCGATACCAGTTGGCTGGATTTTTTTGGGCACAGTGGCGGCTCGCGATACTCGCCCGTCTCTCCTCCAGGTAGCTACTCAGGCGCGGATAGTTCTGCAGATCGACAAGGCCGCCACCCTCGGCAAAGGGATTGATCACGCCTTGACCTCGCCATTGTACCTCGCCGGAGAGGATGTCTTTCGTTGTAACCAGTGGCAGCTTGCGATCAGTCTCTACATCAAGAGTGTCGAAGTCACCGATATAGGCCTTGTCTGCGCCAGTGGCGACACCGATACCCACCTTGCAGCCCGCCTCTTCCAAACTCGGGAATTGTTTTTCAAGGCGACGAATCAGAGCCATCTGATCCGAAGATTCGAGCAACCACGGCTCCGACCCATTAGTGATTCGTGCCAGTTCACGCACTAGCCCGGCCTCTTGGGGAAGGGTCCGTGCACGTAGCGCGTCGGCGAGGACTGTCAGCGTAGCTCTGTCGATGGCCGGGCGATGGGCAATGCGTGTCGCACCGGGAGCTTCCCGACTAATAATAGTGATGGCTGGATAGGCAATCACATCAGAGTGAAACGCTGGAGTGTCCACCATATCGACATAGATTTTCAAATGGAACTGATCAGCCACAAAGCCGCGCAGCGGTCCACCATAGCGGTTTTTCATCCAGCGATCCGCGCAGATAAAGCCTAGACTCCCACCGATCTCTAACGCTGAAAGAGAACGTTCGATGAAGGGGATGTAAATATCGGCCCGGTCATACATCGTCTGGTAGCGGCTGCGATACTCAGACAGTAAAGGAGCAGGAATCTGCTCTTGGCGAACATAGGGGGGGTTTCCTACAATAAAGTCGAATTGCCCTTCTAGTGGTGCGAGAAGGAAGTCCTCTTGTGCAAGCCAACAATCTGCAAGGGCTACTGCAGATTGCTCCCCAATTTCTTCTTGCTTGAGTCGCTCGATCACGGCTGTGCGAGTAGAAAAAAAGGTTTCTCGGTGCAGTTCAACTGCGCGAATTGCATTACTTAATTCTTCAACCACGTTTTTTTCGTCTTGCGATGATCGCCACGCTGCCAACAGCCGTTCGATTACTGGCAACAGAAAGTCACCAGCGCCGAATGAAGGCTCTAAAAGTCGCTTTTCATGGAGAGGTTGATCATCCGTGTAGCCAGCCAGATCGAGGATAAACTCTACTACCTCAGGGCGTGTAAAAATTGCTCCGCGAGACTCGGTACCTGCTGTCGCAGCCAACTTTTCAATTGCAGCAGCAACCGTCGGCGAATAAGTGCAACCCGCTTCACCAAACAGATCAAAACTAAGTTGTCTGGATGCTAAATTCATAGTCCTCTACATTCCTTGATACCCAGATAAAATCAGACACTTTCCAATCTAGCGCAGCCGTATTGGGATGTCAAAGAGATGAGAGCCGGAGCAGGTTGTGTGTCAAAATTGTCCGGGGATGGGCACTCGCTGCTTCGGCAATCAAAATCCATACAGGGCTGGCAAGAGCCAGGACAAGGTTGCCCAGAGAATCAACACCAGGGGAATGCCGATACGCAGAAAATCGCTAAAGAGATACTCGCCGGCATTCATGACAAGCAGGTTGGTCTTGTAGGCCATCGGAGTGGCGAAGCTCATGTTGGCCCCGAAAAGCACCGCCAGCACAAAAGGTTCGGCCGGTTGTCCCATCTGGGCGGCAATAGAGATGGCGATGGGGGTGCCCATGACGGCGGTGGCATTGTTGGAGACGGCGTTGGTCAGGACAGCCATCAGCAACATCAGGCCACTGAGCATAAAAGCAGGTGACGCGTCTCCCGAAAGGCTCAGAAACAATTGCGCCAGATATTCAGCGCCGCCGGTCTTCAGCAGCGCCGAGCCAAGCGCCAGACTCGCGACGACGATCATGATCACCTGCGTGCTCAAGGCTTTGGTCGCGTCGTTCCAGCTCAGGCAACCGCTGACAATCATGACCAGGGCACCACAAGAGGCGCTGATCGCGATCGGTAGCCAACCGAAGGCCGCCGTGATAATAATCGCCAGCATAATCAGCAGGGCCAGGGACGCTTTTTTCGTGTAGGGAAGGTCCATGGTCGCATCAAGCACCAGGAGGTCCTTCTCTTTTTTAAGAAGGGCAATCTGTTCGCGCGGCCCCTGGACCAGCAGGATGTCGCCGGACTGCAGGCGGATATTGCTGATCGAGTCGAGCCCTTTCTGCAGGCGCTTACCTGCCCGGTGAATGGCCAGAAAGATGATCCCGTAGCGGTCGGAAAAACCTATTTCACTGAAGGTTTTTCCCCGCAGCGGCGAGCCCTGGATAACGGCAATTTCAGCTATCTGCTGGCTCTCGGCCTTGAACGGGTGATCTTCATCTACCGGCCTGCCCAGGGTTTCGTCCTGGTAAAGGGTTCCTTCCAGCACAGTTTCAATTTCTTTCAGGCGTTCCGGAGTGTCGCGAATAACCAGTTGATCCCCGGCCTTCAAGACCACGCTGGGAAGTGGCATGATGAGATTGTCACCGCGCCTGATGCCCCTGACCTTCATCCATCCCCCAGCCTTCTTTATGGCTTCCGCAAGGGTTTTACCGACGATTGAACTCTCTCCCACAATTGCCAGGTGTGCGGAAAAAATTCGTGGCGACGTGTCTGCCAATGTCATTTTTCGTTCGGGCATGATCCGTGGAACGATCAGCCAGAGGTAGGCAATGCCGATTCCCCCGGCGATAACGGCCGGCAGGAGGAAGTCAAACATTTCAATGCGTTTCAGTCCCATGTCCGCGGCAACGGAGACTACCAGTAGATTGGTTGAGGTACCAATGGTCGTGCAGGTTCCGCCCAGCAGGGTCGCAAAGCCCATCGGCATCAGCACCGTGGAGGACTTGGTCTTGGTCCGGATAGAGACACTGATCAGAATCGGCAGAAGCAGGACAACGACAGGCACGTTATTGATAAAGGCGCTGATGAAAGCAGCGACCAGCAGGGTGAGCAGTAAAGAGGCGCCTGGACTGATTCTCCATATGCGGGCGAGCCCTCGACCTACCGGCTCCAGGGCGCCGGTACGAACAACGCCCTGGCCGGCAATCATCAGGGCACAAACCGCCACCAGCGCTTCGTGGCCGAAGCCATGGAAAAACACTTCAGGGTGCAGAATTGCCCCATCAACCTGAAACGGGAAAAACTCAAAACCGACCGCCAGAGAGATCAGGATGATAAAACTCGCAGTCTCCAGGGGCAGGTTTTTCCGGGTAAACAACAGCATGGCGAAAACGGCGAGAAAAAGCACTGCCATAGAATGGGGGTTCGGTGGGAGGGGAATGCTGTACATTTTTTAGTTCCTTGAACTGAAGAAAGGTCTGGCTCAACAAGTGGATTGTTAACACTGTGCCATAAAATAATTGAAAATACTCTTGGATGTATATTTTCTTGTTGCACAAGCCCTTTTCTCCGGCAATTATTAACAACCTTCTATGGAGCATTCCAAAGGAAAGCCGGCCTCATTCTCCCAGTTCCACTCCCTGTTTCTGCTGGCAGTTCTGCGGGCACTCTTGTGAGCGTTATTTTTCAGCCACAGCCTTGATGTCAGCGTTCAGTCGCGAGAATCCAGGTAAAGCGCTCACGAACAGTGCCGAAACCGCCGTAGCTCGCCAGTGTAGTAGGGTTCATTTTTTTCAGCAGGCAAGGGGGAATAATGACTAAAGGCTGCCTGAATAACCAGGTCTGCCGGGAGGTTTTCAGTATTACTGGATTGCAGGGTATCCAGGAATTGCGCATTTCGGTCAATCTGGGTGACCTGAAACAATGCAACAATATAAATAGGACATGTTTTGTCCATAATCTGGTTTGCTTTGTGACTTAGTGTTACACTTCACACTGGCAATATATCTTCCATGATAAAGGTACGCTCATTATGTCAAAGCACATTCTGGTTATTGATGATGACCCAGTCCTTTTAGCCATGGTCGGTGATTATTTGCGGGAGTCTGGTTATGCTGTGTCCACAGCGGACTGCGGTATTTACTCCAACAACATCATCTACGGCAAAAATCCCCCTGACCTGATTGTACTCGACGTTATCATGCCTCTCATGTCAGGCGTCAAGAAAGCCAAGTTACTTAAGCAACGTGAAAGAAGTTCTCATATCCCCATCATCCTGATGTCCTCAAAGGGGGAGCAGGAGCTCAAAGACCTGGCTAAAGATGCAATGGTGAATGATTATATCTGCAAACCTTTTACCGCCGAGCAACTCAACGTCAAGGTCAAAAGACTTCTGCCTTAACTCTCACCTGAACATTTCTTAGATTGCAGGGAATCTGAGAATTTTCATTTGATCCAAACTGAGGATTGAAGGAGAATTTGAGAGGATAAATGATAAGCCTATAAATTTTATCAAATGTGTCCCCATGATAAATTTAGAGCTATAGGATTGTCCTGAGCCTGTGAAAAACATCATCGAATCAATGACTGAATGCCGCGACCTAGACGGTCAGGTGATAGTTTACTGCTTGCTGAATGGTGAGCCGCACGTGATTGCGAAATCAATTGTCAAACTACTGACCGATACCGACTACCTATGCGGCGAAAACCCCTATATCCACCGAATCATCGAAAAACTTCCGAATGACACGATCTTGCTGCCGGTGGTTGGCGAAGATCTTCTTAGCAAGGTCTGGGACAATCCTGGTGACAAGAAAGACGTTTACTTTGTCAAAGCGAAAGCCCTGATCGATCACCTCGAAGAGATCTTCCCTGATGCTAGACAGGATCTACTGCAGGCGGTGCGCAAGGCGATGCAGAGCCATGTTCAGTCGGTGCAATTGAAACAAGACATGTAAAACAAACGCCCCCATACCGTGGGGCTTTTTTATTTTTCAGAGTATCCAGTAATTTCGCAATTCTGCCAAATTCACATCCCTTAGACAATGCAACAGTATAAATAAGACATCTCTTTGACCTTGCTATTCGATTGCTGTAGATTGGCAAAGACTTATGTTGCAGTGTGTCAGTCGCAGGGTTTTCGAGAATCTGGCAAAACTGCGAAATTCAGCACTCATTAGCCGCTGACACAACTTTCAAGACTTTTCAAATTTGACCAAATATAATAATTCCGGTAAATTGCCGAGTGTGTCAGTTGCTTGGTGTATAGGAATCAGGGGGGATATAACTGAATAAATGCAAGCCACTCTGCGCGACTGCTGGTGGCTTTTTGTTTTGGGGGTGAAAGGTGGATTGGCAGCAATTAAAGGTCCGAGTTCAAAAGACAAGTGCGTATCAAATATTCATTGCAAGAGCGATGAGAAAACGTTCCACAAAGTTGATATATGCGGTGGTGATCTATTCGTTGTTGTTGGGGCATCTTTATTCCGCAAGGACTTGGTTCCCTCCTCAAAGCTTTGACCAGTTAGAAAAAACAGAAGGAACATTGGTCAGTCTACGAAAACCACCTGGTCAAAGTTTATATAAAATGGTCTTGCGTCAAGAAGGTGGCAATAAAATACTTTTAAGGGTTTATTTAAATAAGCAAGAGAAGGATTTTATTGTAAGCGTTGTTGGCGATGATTTGACAGTATATTATGACGTTGATCTTCACCCTTTTCTATACAAATTAAAAATGGTTAGAAACGTCAATCATAAAGACATCATTATTGTAAATTACGAAAACTATGAAAGTCTTTTAAGACATTATAGTAGGGATAAGACACGTATAAAATACTTCATATCCATTGCTCTTATTCTTCTATCTTATATATACATTGCGAATCGTAAAGTTAAGCAGTAACTGAATCAAACACATTCTTGCAGTCGCTTTCGGTACGCCAAAGGATGTCTCAGCACCACCCTTCTGGGACGTGATTTTGGGTGTGTCAGGCCAAGGTGTTTAAGACGTTTTTTGAACAGTTAACCATACCCACTAATCGTGGGTGAGAACACTGTCATCAGGAGAACCCGCACATGAAATTGAGTTTCAAGTACCAAGTCCCCGCTTGGCGTAACTTTCTAGGTGTTGTCTTCTGTAGTGCTGGTGCCATTGGAATGGGTTATTTATCTTACATAAACCAAAAGGGACTGCGCATCTTTCAATTAATTACATTCTCTCCAGAAGCGTCATCGCTTATTTACCTGGCATCTTCGCTGGTACTTTTGTTGTGTGTTGCCCTGTTTGTTGTCTTAATTGTACGTTCGCTCAATGGCCCTGTCGTACTCACCATCGAAGAAACATATGTAGTTGTCCCAAGAGCCTCACTGAAAGGCGAGTTGCTTTCAATACCCTACTCGTCAATCAAGCAGCTATTGGTTCAAGACCTCCAACGCCAGCAGATGATTACAATCAATTCCTCAGTTGGCCAGGCTCGCGTTCTGTCCGTCGGTTTCAGAAACGTAGGTGAATTTTCAAGTTTCAAGCTAGCCTTGGCTTCACGAATAAATGGCTAACCATCTAAGGAATCTGGCGAAATATAAGTAGGTGACACACTGAAAGCATTCTACTAAATTGAAACGGAGCGACGCCTCCGGTTATCGCTGACGTTAGAGTCTTCACCTTACATTCAGTTCATCGTTTCGTTTTTTGATTGGGAGATACAGACATGTTTAAGAAAATGTTTGAGAAGCTACCTGGCTCAAAACCACAAGAGCAAAAGAAGCCTGAGCTTGACCCAAAGACAGCAGCGTTGATCCATGCGATTCGAGAGCAGAGCGAAGAAGACCCTTTGGTAGGTGCAAGGATTGGTGCTAAGGAAATATTTCAGCGCCTCCTTAATGGCTTAAAAAATGAGAAAGGAGTTCACATAGAATCTCTCTTGTGCGCTTTGGGTGCTTTAGCCGGGTACTCGTGCCAAGCCAATCTTCGTGCGCAAGCATTAGCGAAAGGCATGCCTGAGACAGCAGCTTTTCAAACCGTCGGCACCAAAGGTGGCAAGGAATATTTCTTTGGCGACCCGCTGAACAATGCGCTTGCCGGCTCTCAATATTCTGTTTGGGGCTTGGCCGCCGGAGCTGCGCAGCATGCTGGAGCTAAGGAGCTTCCTGACCTCAATGAAATCTTTCAACACACTTCATCAGTCGTCGGCGGGGATCAGTTTGGAATACCCCGTGTCCATGAAAATCATAGGGCGGGCGATACTCCAATCAACTACCTGAAAGCGCTTTGGCCATCGCTCTTGCCAACGGTAAAGCTGTTTTGTCCCAATTCAGTCGATTGGCCAATCCTTTATGGTCTCGCGCTTCAAGAAGCCATTGACCTTGGAAAGAGTGCTATTGATCCCGCTCTTGCACTCAAAATAGTTATGGAAAGCGCCATCCCTATGTCGAAGGTCGATCTATTAAACGCTTAGCCAACCCATGAAGCGGACGAAAAGTAGCGATGTGATTCTCGAAAAGTTCTCTACTAGGCTGAAGCTGAACGTCGTCGCTGCTTATCTTAAGCCGTTGAGGCTGTAGAAAAACTGTCCCAGAAGTCACGACATTCGGAACGCTCTCTGAAACTGCTATAAACCTATCCCATAAGTTGTGTCATAATTGATTCCCAGATATCCCAAGGATATTCGAGACACCAAAATCAGCCAAGCACGCTCACTGAGCGTGCTTATTCCAGTCACCAGCCACGCACCACGGATTACCATGCCCATCGACTTCAACCTCTACCTGATCACCGATCGCCAACTGGTTCCGGCCGGGCGGACCCTGCTGCAAACCATCGAGTTGGCACTGATAGCCGGCGTCCGCGCCGTGCAGCTGCGCGAGAAGGATCTGACCGCCGGCGAGTTGCTCCCCCTGGCCCGCGAATTACGCGCCCTGACGCGTCAGCATGGCGCCCGGCTGCTGATCAACGACCGCATCGATGTCGCCCTGGCGGTGCAAGCCGATGGGGTCCACCTCGGCGGCCACTCGCTGCCGGTCGAAGTGGCCCGCAAGCTGCTCGGGCCGCAGCGGCTGCTCGGCGTCTCGACTCACAGGGTTGATGAAATCCTCCGTGCTGCCGAGCAAGGGGCCGACTTCGTCACCTTCGGCCCGGTCTACGCCACCCCCTCCAAGGCCGCCTACGGCCAACCGGTTGGCATCGACGCTCTAAGGGAGGCCTGCCGACTCAGCCCCCTGCCGGTCTTCGCCCTCGGCGGCATCGACCTTCTGACGGCCCGCGAAGTGCGAAGCGCCGGGGCTTTCGGCGTTGCGCTGATCTCGGCGATCATCGCCGCAGACGACCCAACAGTCGTTATTCGCGCTTTGCAGCCTTGAGGATCTCGTCATCTCCATCTAGAATGAACTGACGACCCCACTCCTCGTACACCGGGATTTACATGGACATCACCCTGACTCTGATAATCCTGCTGATCGCCGTGGTCCTTTACGCCACGGAATGGGTGCGCATGGATCTGGTCAGCCTGATGGTTCTGCTCGCCCTGGCCATCACCGGCCTGGTCACCATCGAGGAGGCCTTTTCTGGCTTCAGCAACCCGGCGGTGATCACAGTCGGTGCCATGTTCGTCCTCAGCGCCGGTATCTCGAGTACCGGAGCGGTCACGCGGATCGGCGAACGACTGATCGCCTGGACCGGCCACAGCGAGGCGCTGCTGATCGCCTCGATCATGCTGACCGTCGCTTTCTTTTCCGCCTTCATCAACAATATTGGCTCGACTGCGGTGCTCATGCCGGTGGTCGTCATGATCGCCAAAAAGCTCAAGACGCCGCCAAGCAAACTGCTCATCCCCCTGGCCTTTGGTTCGCTGCTCGGTGGTGTCTGTACCCTGATCGGTACTCCGCCAAACATCCTGATGAACGAGTTGATGCAGGAATACTCGGGCGAAAGCTTCGGTATGTTCGACTTTACGCCGGTTGGCCTGGTGCTGCTGCTGGTCGGTACCGCCTACATGGCTCTGATCGGGCGACACCTGCTGCCGCTGCGTAAATC
>Ga0209231_1001029_pt1 | contig 11824 bp, 15 predicted proteins | sample Deesub45470m_DNA_FD_188086 | JGI IMG/M metagenome (GOLD analysis project Ga0209231, IMG submission 188086) | Deep subsurface microbial communities from North Pacific Ocean - 450_OLKR46/470m Metagenome (SPAdes) (version 2) | ecosystem: Environmental > Terrestrial > Deep subsurface > Unclassified ... | reverse complement strand
TATTTGTATGGCCCAGCGCCCAGCCAGATTTGCGGCAGCCGCCCGGCATTGTCGAACGGAACCGGGTTCGCGTTCGCGATCGTCAGTTCCGGGTTGGAATAGGTGGGTGCCGGAGTGCTCGTCTCGGCAACAAACCAGTATAGTTCAGCCCCGATCAGCAGTTCGCTGTTCAGGCCAATGACCGAAAAAATACCGGAATCGAAAAGCGTGGGTGTTGCCAAAGCAGGAAACCTCTAGCTGGGGAGCTAAAGTGGTTTCCTGATCGACGCGGCCCACTACCCGCTGGACGCACTGAGGCGCTGTCGGTAAAAGCCTAGCACAATGATGCCGGCATTGAAAGCATGACCTATGGGCAGGCGTTTTTGCTGGCGCTCTTTCTTTACGGGGTCGCTCGACGCTGGGGTGTAGGCATCGGCCTACTGCTGTTGCCGCTGTTCGTCTGATGCCACAGACCGACCGGCGGCGAAATTATCGTTCGCATATTGCATCAGCTTGGACTGCAGCGCGAGCACCTCCTGCCGAATGCCGGGCTGGCTTGTGGCAATGCGCCCAAGACTGTTGATCGAGGACCGAATGCCCCCAACCGTATTCTGGCGCAGGCCATTTGCCGCCCACCGCGCGAATGCCGGGTTCGTGATCAGCCTGGACGTCGCATAGGCGCCGCCAAGGCCAACCGCGGTCGCCGCGGCACCGCTCGTGGCACCTATCCCGACCGCTGCACCTAGCCCGGCGCCACCGCCAATGCCGAGAAGCCCCTTGAACGTCTCGAAATAGTTCGAGACACGACCGGAACCGCTGTTATTGAGCCGCGCCAATGTGCCGCGCCGCCCTTCAGCGATCGTTGCCAAATCCTCCAAGGCTTCCGCACCATCACGGCCGAAGATGGCATTGCGGGCCCGCGGAGACAGTTTGCCGACTTGCGAAAAGAATACCGGCACCGAAAATTCGGCATCCGGCGCGGACCGCCCAAGGCTCCCGGCGATATTGGCGGCGACCTGCTGGCGCTCGTCGGGACGCAGCGACCCAAGAATGGTGCGTAGTTGCTGCGCATTGCCAGTCCTCGGAGCAGCCAAGCTTTCAATTTTGGCCATGACCTGTTCGCCGCTGATCGGAGCGTCCGCCTTGCCGATCACTTTCGACAGCGCAGTGTCGATGCGATTGGCACGATCGCGCCAGAAATCATCGGCGCGACGATAGGCCGCCAGCGCGCGGTTGTTGCCCTGCAAGCCGGCCATGATGTCGGCATTGGCAGCGTCCACCACCATGCCGAGCCGTCGATCGAGATCGCCTGAACGAACCTGCGAGCTATCGATCAGCTCGCGGGCATTCGTCCGCAGCGCCCGGATGTCACCGATCCCCAGCATGCGAGGCGCGCCGTTCTGGTCGACAAGGTCAGCCCGAATGGCGTTCAGGACGCGAAGTTTCGGCGCGTTGGTTTCCCCCATTCGGGACAGGTCGCCGATCTGGTTGTCGAGCTGCTGCAAGGCGGTCGTGGCGTTGATCTGCGCGCCGCCCGACAGCTGCTCCGCGCGGTCGTACAGCCGGCCGCCGATGTCACTGCTCCGGCGCACCCAATTCTGGGCACCGCCTTGCACGGCCTCACCAACGCCCGTTCTATCGGGCGCCACGATCCCACCGCCAAGATCGGCGATTTGGTTTTCGATGTTGTCTGCGCCCGACTGCATTCGGTTGCGGATCAGCCCCGAAGAACCTGGCACGGCTTCGAGGAACGACGTCACGCCGCGGAGGCCTGGATTGGCGTCTGCAGCCACGATAGGAACTTCGCGCCGTGCGGCCGCCTCTACTACGGCGTTGCCACCGCCGGGCGGGGGTCTGCGCTGTCCCAGCGTGAACAATTGTCCGAGACGCCCAAGACCGTAACCGGCCGCTCCACCCGCTGCCGCCCCGATTACACCACCGGTCAGCCGATCAGCAGCCGAACCGTCAGAAGCACCAGCACCATAGAGAGCCCCGAGCCCAGCGCCTTCCATGCCGAGCCTGGACGCGTACGCACCTCGAGCAGCACCGCGCGCAGCCTGCATCCCCATGTTCGAGCGAAGCGCGCCAATGCCTGCAGTCCGAGCCGCGTTAGCTGCACCAGAGGGGAAGAGGAAACCAGTCGCCAAAGACCCTGCGATGCGCGGGCCGAAATTGTTCTCTTCGTCATAGTCCCTGATAGCACGTTCGCGCGAAAGATTCTCGCGCAATGTGCCGCCCTGAAACGTGTCGCCGATTGCGTTCAGTTCATCGTCGAGCCCCACCGCAGCGGGTACGCCGCGCAGGAATGCCTTCCCCATCTCGATAGGGCCACCTTCTCCGCGGTCGGCCGAGATGTCTGGCGCCTGGAACTGTGGCGTGTTGACGTTAAAGCCTCCGCCCTTCTGCACGCTGTCGATGACGGCCTTGGCTTCTTCCGGGTTGATGGTAAAGCCGCGCCCACCGTTGAGCTTGCTTTCCTGCCCGAAGCGCATGATATCTTCCGGCGTTTTCAGGTCGCCGCGCGAGATGGCGAAACTGAGATCTTGCTGGAATTGCTGCGCACCCTCAGGAAGAGAGTTGGCCTCGGCATGCTCCTTTGATGCAAAGCCGATGTCGCCACCGTCCCCGCCGGGGTTGATGTTCCAGTTGGTCGGCTTTTTCTGTTGCTTAGCGGTGGGACGAGGTTCGTCTGCGGCGTTAGCTGCGGCCTTGTCCGCGAGATCGCCCACGGGGCCGGTACTGAAGCGGAGCCCCTCGATCGCCTCACGGCGGGCCTCCTTCTTCTGTGCAATGACATCCGCGCCATCGCCCGGCATCGGGAAAAATATGCGATACTGGTTGTCAAACTCGTCTGTCGGGATGTTGGCACCAGATTCATAGCGCAAGGTAGCCGCTATAAAGTTTCGCTGCGCCTGATCCGCCATCTGGCGATCAGGATTGTTAATCCACGAATTCTCTAAATCGGGAAAGCTTTCATGTAGCCATTGGCGCGCCATGCCACGAGGTCCGGCACCTTCGCCCTCAACCTCACCTGTCTTCCCATATACGGTTTCAGCGCCGATAGCTCGGCGATAGAAACTCCCAGCCTTGCCCTGTTCCACGGTGGGCTGGTTGTTGGTTGATTTCTTCGGCGCCCATCCTTGCGCGCGGTAGGTATCAAGCTCCTGCTGGTGCTCAGGCTTGATGCGACCGCCCGTCTCCAGCTCGATCAGCTTGGCGATCCGGGGATTGGTGACGGTCGTGGTGGGGCTAGGAGGCTGGGCCATCAGTAATCCAGATCATCAGTGCCGGACGGCGCGCCGCCGGGCATCATGCCGATAAGGGGCTGCGGGCCCCACTTGGCTACACGGTTTTCCGCGCGCTCCCTCAGGGCCAAGCCGCTCGCCGAAATGCCTTCACGCGCCTTGTTCGCGCGCCGCTGTTCCTCGATGGTAGCCTGCCTCAGTCCATAGTCGAGCCTCTCCTTGGCGGAAAGCGCCTGCAGCTGAAGTTGCTCGACCGTCTTCGGGTCATAGACTGGCGGCAGTTCCGGGAAGGGATGCCCATAGCGATCATATATTACTTTAGCCTGCTGCTTCGCCATATCGTAGCTCGCCTGATCGCGGACACCGCTCATCAGGTTGATCGCCGCCTGGTTGATCGCCTGGTAAGTCTTCAGTTCGTCAGCTTGGCGCTGAAGCTCCTTGTCGTCGAAATTCAGGACGCCCTCGATGTCTCCGGCGCCAAGAAAAGCTTTGCGCACCTTGCCCGTGTCGAGCTTGCCCGTATTGGGGTCATAGGCAGCGGTGAGATCTTCGCGCTTTTTCTGATCGCGGCCATAAGCCTCATCCTCGCGCTTCCATGCAACGTCCTGCCGTTCCACCTGCTTCTGGCGGTACATATCGTCCAGACGCGTGCGCTTGACGCCCTCGTACATCTGGAGAAGGCCGGGAACGTTGACTTGAGTGATGCCATAAGGGTCAGCCATCAGTAGCTCCATTGCGGCGCAGAGCCACCACCGCCGAACCCGCCGCCCTGCTGGTACAGGTAGAGGCTGGCGAGATTGTTGACGCCTGAATTGATGGCCGAGCCCGTGTTGGCGTAGCTCGATGCGCGGGCATTACCTGCAGAGATCGCCGCATTGGCCTGTGCATTGCCCATATTGCCATAGGCGTTCGAGATCGTGTTGGAGGCATTCTGCCCGGCCGCCGACGTCGATCCGGTCGCGCTCTGCCCCACTCCCGCGAGCGCTGCGAGCCGGTTCGCGTAGGTGTTGTATTCGTCGGACGCGACGCCCTGCGCGTAGCGGGTTAGAGCCTTCGCGGTGCCCCCGGAGTAAAGGCCCCCGCGAGCCGCCGCGGACCGCTCGATCGCCTTCTGACCTTCCGACATCCGGAAATCGTAGCCGGGCGATGTCTCGAAATCCGATGCGCCGTAGCCATAGGTATCGTTCGCGGCGCCGGTGGGGTTCCCTTGAGCATCCGTTGGCGTCACACCATACATGCCGGCAAGCTTGCCGACCGCGCCGTAACCGACATTGCGATAGGGGGCATAATCGCCGCGGGTCAGGTCATACTGACGGCCTGCCTCGTCAACCTGCATCTGCGCGGCGCGTTCCGTCGCATCAGCTGCGGCTTCTGCGCCCTTTGCGGTAGCTTTCGCCGCCTTGTTTCCGGCTGCGATAGACGCGCCTGCGCCAACGACTGCGGCCCCACCGATTGCGGCTGCTACGCACATGGCGCTTCCCCTTTATTAGGCAAGTCTTTCATCTTCAATTCCATCACGACATCATCGGCGATGTAGCCGCGACGCTTGAGAATCTCGAACATCTTCCCGGTTCTTGTCACCGGCCAGCCAATGATGCTGACACCCGCTCCTCTGAACTCAGTCTCTATCTGCGAAATAAATCGCGGCATTGACCGCCTGAACTTGGGCTGCACATAGAATGTATCCACATTGCCGCACAATTCCGTGCGAATATGCAGGCTGTTATAGAGGATCATCAGGGCATAACCGCGCAGTATCGCCTCTTCATCGCGCAACGTCATCGCGATCAGGCAATTGTTCGCTGCCAAATGCATGAATTTATCGATATCGGGATCAATCTGAAGGCCGCGCTGCCCATGATAGGCGCACGTATCCTTCTTGATTTCCGAGCACTCGTCCCAACTCTCTTGACCGAGAGGAATAATCTCCTCTGCGAGATCAGGAGTGAATGGTTCTGGAGCAATCTTGCAAAAATGCCGCATGGGGCCTCGGGCAATGTCTGAAGATCATTTGCCTAGAGGTCGGCGGTTCGATCTTCCCGCCAGCGCATAGAGCGCCCCACGGACCGACCCTAGCATGAAGTGTGGCTAGGCTCAAGAAGCTGCCGTACAAAGCCCATCGACAAAGGTAAGGTTGGTGAACAGGCCGCTGCCGGTAAAGCCCGACGTCCCCCCACCACTCGCCGCAGCCGTCACGCGGCCATAGGCGTCAACCGTGATGTTGGCGCTGGTAAAGCTGCCCGGCGCCACGACCCCGGTTTGCAGATCGACAACGCCGGTCGCTGCATCATAGGCGATCCTGCCGGCCGCTCCGCTGATTACAGCGCGCGCGCGCTGGATGGTGAAAAACAGGTTGGCGATGCCCTCGGTGATATTGTCAGTGTTCAGCTCGAACGCCACCACCGCAATGACGCGCCCCTTGTCATCGACCTGGATCTGAATCGTCTCGCTATCGCTGCCAAATGCGCCGGCAGTTCCGGCGTCCGCAAGCCCTAGCGTTAGATCGGTGTCGCTTTCGGTCTTGGTCAGCTCATCCGTCGCGACCTGCAAGGTGCGGCTATTCGGGAAAGTGCTCTGATCGTCCGACAGTGTGATGACCGGCGTCACCGTGACGCCATTACCCTGCCGATTGCCCTGCGACAGAAAACGATATGCTTCAGCCGTGAGAAACCCGCTTTTCGGGCTAACGAACTGGGTGTTCGGTGGGCTGATCTGGAACTGCATTAGCGCGTATCCGCATTATAGCCCATGTTCAGGCGGCGCACGGGGTCGCTGATCGTCAGCTTGATCTGGCGCTGGCGGAACTGCCCCAGCCCCCGCCAGATCGCCCGGTGCGTATAATTACCTATGGTGCCGAGCGAGCGCGACAATTCGTTGGACCAGGTGCGGCCGCCATCGTCGGAATAGGTCAGCATGACCTTGGGCTCCGACCCCTGCCCCGTCACCAGTCCCACGCCGGTTTCGCAATACAGCTCGAATGCGTACATGTTGAGAAGCTGGCGCTCCCGCTCGATCGTCGGAAGATCAACCTCGGAAATGATCGGCTCGCCATCCTCGGTATAGATCTCGAGGTTCGGCCGCCACAGCGTGCCGTTATCGTTCGCGCCAAGTAGCGGCTCGCCCCACGCGATCGCAGCAAACCCCGCGCGGTAATTGGTCATGCGATAGGAGCGGCGCTCGTGCCATGCGCCCGTTGCCATATCGAAGGCGAAGGTACCAACATCGGTGCACAGGACGTAGAACTTATGGCCTTCCTGCGTGTAGGTGAAGGCCCATGCCTCGGTCACGCGTGCCAGATGATATTCAATGGCATGCGTGGAAATACGGACCGGATTATAGCCGTCGAGCCGATAGACGATGCGGTCGTTGCCGAAGAAATGCACGCCGTTGTCGATCTTGACGACGGTATCGCGCGCAAAAACGCCGCGCTCGATAAAGGCATTTCCCTGGCGCACGAAGGCATCATCACCGCCACCGGCATTGTAAAAGATTTCGATCGTCGCGGTGCCGCACATTAGCAATTCGCGGTGATCGTTAATCAGGCCCACCAAGCCATCCGGAGACCCCTCTGCCGAGAATATGTCCAGCAGATCGTAACTCGTGCCGTCACCAAGCCCTGAATAAATCGCCTGGTCACTATTATAGACCGTCCAGACAAAATAGCTGTCGATATAGGCGACGTCGGAGACCTGCGGGAGGTCGGCAGGCTGGATAATGATGCCACCCGACAGAACATAGCCATAGGGCGCCGCGCAAATTGCCAGCTGCGTGCCGTTGTCCTGCATGCGAACGCGACCGGTCCCACCGATCAGGCCGACCGCGCTGTAGGTGCCGCCCTGTGAGACCGCGTAAAGCACCAGTCCGACGACTGCGTAGAGCGTATTGCCCATTTGATGGAGGCCGCGCAGCTTTTCAGTAGCGCTGATCTGGGCAAAGACATCGAGCCCCGGCACCAGCATGACGGCGAAGTCCTTGACCTTGTCGCCGTCCGCTCGTTCGGAGAAATAATTGACCAGCTTCGCGCCCGACCATGGGCGAGACCGTCCCTCGCTATATTGTAGGGCTGGTTTTAGGGATGGCAGCACCATCAGCTATAGCCCTGCGTGCCCATATAGTCAGGCTGCGCGTAGAGGCTGACCGGCTCGTTGTCGAAGCCCTTGAGCTGGTCGAACAGTTCCCTCGACTGGGAAATGATCAGCCCCGACAGGTTGCTGTCGTTCACCGGATATTGCGGCATCAGGCGAACCGCCAAGGCGTAAACCAGTGCCTCCAGCCATTCGGTCGGCACGTCGGCCTCGTCATTCGAAGCCAGCATGTCATCGAGGCGGCTCAGGTAATCGTACCGGATCGTCAGGAGTGATGCGACCTGCGCGGACGGTGCCGGCCACAGGAATAAATGCCCTTCGACCCTCTTCGGATTATAATAGAAATTGACCGGCGTCGACGCCGCGGTGGTCTTGTTCGGCTGATCGAGATATTGCTGGCGGCTCCACTGGGTCAGCGGCACCTCATAGCCCGACAGGATATTCTTGCGGCGCACCTCTCCGAGACGCAGCGGCTTGTTCGGAAGCGTATATTCGGCTTGGCCGGCCACGAGCGCCAGCGTTGCCTCTTCGCGCTTCCACAGGTGATCGTAGCTGCTCCACGTCTTGACCAGGAGGTTCAGCGCGAAATAGCCGTCCGAATACATACGCGCGGTCAGGGGCTCCCCGATCGACCCCACGCCGAGCTTGTTGAAGGCCAGCGTGACGATCTGGTTGCCTACCAGCGAATATTCGTTCTCACCCGACAACGCCATCAGGCCGCTCCCACCGCTTGTTGCGCAAGAGCGCGCTCGCGAACTTCTTGCCGGCGGCCTCCTCGATCGGAATGGCCTTCAACAAGGTCTCGCCCTGCCGCCAGACATATTGATCGCCCTCGATGCGGCCGATGACGCGCCCCTCCATCATAGATCCCCCGGTGTAACCGGCGCGCTCAGGAAGGTGTCGGGCGTCTCGGGCCGAGCTACGGGCAGGCTGGACTTGTCGGGAACGCCCGTCACGAAGTCCTGCGGATTGCGCCGATCCTCGAAGCCGCGGCGCACGAAAGAGCCGTCCCAATTGTAGATCCCGTCTGCGAGCTTGGTTTTGAAACCAGAAAATTCGCAAATGAAATTCGGCCCCGGCGTATAGACTGGCATGGGACGGCCCTTTTAATAGAGGGCGAGGCAACTCGCCGGGCAAGCTGAAATGATCTTGAACTGCGCCGGCAGGGTGACACCCTGGGGGACGCCTACGAACGTGACCGAGCTGGCGCCGTTGCCGAGGATGCCGGTGACGTCGCCGCCGACCCCCATGTAGATCGCCCGGCAAACCCCATTGGGCAGCGGGTCGGCGCTGGCAGTGACCGGTCGCGCGTCGTAGGTGCAGCTAATGTCTGTTGAACGTGGCATGGCTCCAGCCCCTCGATCAGCGCTTGGCCGGCTTCAGTTCGGCGGGAATCGTAAAGCCATTGCGGACGAGAAGGGCCACGATCGCGTCGATCTTCTCGTCAGCGGTCAGGGCCTTCGCGTCTTCCTTCTTCGGTGCGGTCATGCCGTGCGCTCCTGTTAGCGATATTTGGCGGTGAGGATGTAATCGACGCTCATGGTCTTCGCGACGGCCTCGCCATTCTGCACGCCGAAGCTGACGGTCAGCTCGGCATCGGGCAGATAGGTCGAAGATCCGTCGAGCGTGCCGACCTGGGTGTCGTTGATGAATACCTTCACCTCCGACTTGCCGTCGTAATACCATCCGGCGACGATATAGGTGTCGCTGACCATGGTGGCAGCCGTCAGCGAGGTCGAGCCCGTGGTGGCGTTCTTGCGGCATACCGCCGTCAGCGTCGCCGATCCGTCGGCCTTGATGAAATATATCCCGTCCGTCGCATCGAGCGGCGTGGTGTCGGTGATCTGGAGACCGATGACGAGATCGCTCTGCGTGGCGTCGGAAACCTTGAAGCGGCATTTGAACACCGCCGGCTTGCCCGCTTCCATCAGGAAGCTCTCGCCCACCTTCTGGTTGAAGCTGGAATCGTCGTCGGCCGCAGAGTTGGTAACCAGCAGAACGCCGCCATCGGCATCGGTCAGAGCCTGGGTCGCCGTGCCGACCTCGGTCACGGTCCAGTCGCCCGCCGCATAATAGTCGAAATCGTCCATGTAGGTGTGCCACGACGTCGGATCGGGTAGTCCGTACATACCGGTGGTCGAGGTCTTCTCGACGTTCGTGACGCCGACCGGGAAGCGTGTTGGGTTAGGCATATTCAATCTCCAGGACGTTCAATGTGAACGCTGCTGCCAGCGTCCGGAGAGGGTGTGGGGCGGCCAAGGAGGCAAGCCGCCCCACGGGGAAGTTATGCGCCGGGCGTGCCGTAGATGCCGCGCCAGTCGCTCCAACCGGTCGAGTACCGCTCGTAGAACTTGTACTTGAGGTTGTCGGTGTCGAAGTCGCCGTCCTGGGTGAACGTCGCCTTCTCGCGCTGGAACATCTTGAGCGCCTGGGGGGCATCGGTACGAACGAACCACGCATCCGGATCGGTGAAATAGTGGTTCGGTTTGATGCCCTTCGGCAGCATGCCCATCGCGCGCATCGCGTTGATCGCGTTGTTGCCGGTGTCATTCTGAAGCGTCGACTTCAGGATGCGCTCGGCCTCGAACACGAGCTGGCGCGGGATGTGCAGCGACTGACCAGTGAGGCCAATCAGCAGCCCGCGCTCGTTCTGGGCGCCCATGATCTGGATGAGCAGATCTTCCAGCGACGCCTCGGAGAGATCCGCGGCAGTCGACAGGACGTTGGACTGGTTGCCCGAAGCGGTCGGATGCGCGCTGTTGATCATGGAGACGCCGTCGCCGCCCACATACGAGCTGCTGAAAGCCCGGTTGTAGAGATTGGCGACCACGTTTTCCTTGGTCTGGCGCGCCGAGAAGGCCAGCGACGAGGTGCGGCCCGTACCGATCTTCTCGTAGAGGTTGTCCATCAGCGCTTCGTGCGTGATGATGAACCCCAGCGAGTAGGCGATATGGGTGTACCGGGTCGTGTAGGACTGCTGCATACTGTCGTACACGGTCGGCGTGCCCTGCGGCTTGATCGGGGCCAGACCGAAGCCGGTCATGCCCTGATCTTCCTCGTAGTTCATGTCCGACGAGTAGACGTCGACGAGGTCGGTGTATTCCACCGGGTGCTCGCTGTAGTTCATGCCCCAGACGGCATCGAGGCCGGGCCAGAGCAGCTTGGCAATACTGCCGGTTGAAATGACAGTCATGGCGCTTAGCTCCCCGCGACCTGGTTGACGTAGCGATGACGGTTGATGCGGACATAGAAGTCGCTTCCGTCAGCGCCGCTGGACACGCTCGAACCGACATCATTGCCGGGGCCCGAGGGCATGCCGACGATCTTCAGGTCGAGGGTGTTGGTGCCGGCTTCGGTGGTGTTGTCGAGCGACATGCCCGACCAGCCCGTAACGGTGCTGCCGGAGCCCACGACGACGTTGGCGTTGAGGCCGATGTCGTTCGCGGTCAGCGGAGTGCCGCCGGCCGACTGCTTCACCAGGAAGTCAGCGTTGGGGTCGATGTTGACGAGGAGAATGCGCTGCGTCGAAGCGGCGCGGTAGAGCAGGCTGTCTCGGGTCGTGGGCAGAACGCCGACGACGACGCCAGTGAACACGTCACCGGTCGCGCCCTGAACGACATCCTGATAAACGACGCCGTCGATAATCTGCGAAGTCCCCGCCTGCGTGACGAGATCGCCGATATAGATCGCAGTGCCGTTGCCGGCCGCGACAGAAAACGCCCCGACAGCACCCGAATAGGGGCCGCTGAGAAGCGTCTGGACGGGACGAAGCCCGAACGGAGTGGTTGAGTTTGCCATGTGGCACCCTTTGCGCTGCGAGACGCTAAGGGTGCCTACAGAAAGGTCAGCCTAGCGATCCCGCTGGATCGATCCTCGGCCATACGTCTCGGATTGAGGCATCTGGCCCGTGAAATCGCTGCCAGTCGTGATTGCTTCGTCGACCCTGCGATTGAACTCTTCCCGGTCGGCTGTACCGCGCTCATATTCTTCGAGCGGGGTTTCCATGAGGTACGAGCGGAGAGGTTCGCCATTCGCCTTAGTGCCTACCAGGCGCGATATGCGAGAGTCCGAGCCGGATGACTGAATGCTCGGGTCCTTGACGTGATCATACGCCAATTCTCCGGCCTCCGCAATACGGTTGTTGCTGTCGTTGAACCAGCGTCGGACGTAGCCTTCGCGGGCGGGCGCAGCGAGCTTCAGCGACATGCCGGCGACATCGCCACGCTTGCGGCGGCGGGTGGGCTTTGCGCTGTCGGCGGGCTCTTCAGCGGTCGCCGTGACGGGCGCCGCCTCGGGGGCAGCGGCGGGCGCGGCTTCGGTCCGGTTTACCGGCGGGCGACCGCGGCGGCGGGGTGCATCCATTTCCATATCGATCAATCCCACTTGTAAGATTTGACATAGTCTTCACGGCTCTTGATGATGCCGTTCGCCACCCACTTGTCGCAGGCGCGCTGCGCTTCGGTCGGCAGATCATTGAAGGACTTGCCCGATCGGCGGGCCGGCGCCGTGCCACCA
>Ga0209231_1001028_pt1 | contig 11835 bp, 9 predicted proteins | sample Deesub45470m_DNA_FD_188086 | JGI IMG/M metagenome (GOLD analysis project Ga0209231, IMG submission 188086) | Deep subsurface microbial communities from North Pacific Ocean - 450_OLKR46/470m Metagenome (SPAdes) (version 2) | ecosystem: Environmental > Terrestrial > Deep subsurface > Unclassified ... | reverse complement strand
GTCCACGCCCGGCGAAGTTGAAGCCGGTAATGGTGAACACCGAGTTGACCACGTCGCTCTCTTCCTTCAGCAGATACTCGCGCACGGCGTCGATGGTCTGCTGGGTGCGCTCCGCGGTTGAACCGGCCGGCGTCTGGACCTGAGCAAAAAGTACGCCCTGATCCTCTTCGGGGAGGAACGAGGTGGGCAGCTTGGTAAACAGCAGGCCCATGGCGGCAACGATGCCCAGATACAGCAACAAATAAGGAATTTTGCGCTTGAGCACACTGCGCACACCATTTTCATAGCGCCCCACACCCCGCTCGAAGGTGCGGTTGAACCAGCCGAAAAAGCCGCCCTTGGCGTGATGATGCCCCTTGGGGCGCTCGACGTTCTCCACCACCACGATGGCGTCATCCACCAGCAGACCGATGGCCAGCACCATCGCGAACATGGTCAGGGTATTGATGCTGAAGCCGAACATCGAGAGCACGCCGAATGTACCCAGCAGCACCACCGGCACCGCCAGCGTTGGAATCAACGTGGCACGGAAGTTCTGCAGAAACAGGTACATCACCAGGAATACCAGGGCGATGGCTTCAAACAGGGTGTAGACCACACCGGTAATAGAGGCCGACACCACCGGCGAGGTGTCGTACGGATAGACCACCTCCATGCCTGGCGGGAAGAAGGGTTCCAGCTCGGCAATGGTGGCGCGGACGGCCTTGGCCGTATTCAATGCATTGGTACCCGTTGCCAGCTTGATGCCTATCGCCGAGGCCGGCATGCCGTTGTACAGCGCACTGATGGCCGAGTTCTGTTCTGCCAGTGCAACCCTGGCGACATCACCCAGGCGCACCTGTGAGCCATCGCTGTTCACCTTGAGCAGAATGTCGCGGAACTGCTCGGGCGTTTGCAGCCGCGTTTTGCCAATGATGGTCGCACTGAGCTGCTGGCCCGGCACCGCCGGCAAGCCGCCAAACTGTCCCGCCGAAATCTGCACGTTTTGCGCGCGGATCGCCTCGGCAACATCCACGGGCGTCAGCGCATAATTGTTCAGTTTGGCCGGATCAAGCCAGATGCGCATGGCGTATTGCGAACCGAACACCTGGAAGTCGCCCACGCCGGCCGTCCGCGAAATGGGGTCCTGGATATTGGAAACAATGTAGTCCGACAGATCGCCGCGGGTCATGCTGCCATCGGTCGAAATCACGCCGAGCACCATGAGGAAGTTACGGACCGACTTGGTGACCCGAATGCCCTGCTGCTGGACTTCCTGGGGCAGCAACGGTGTGGCCAGCTGCAGCTTGTTCTGCACCTGGACCTGGGCGATATCCGGATCAGTGCCCTGCACGAAGGTCACGGTGATCGACATGCTGCCGTCGGAGTTGCTCTCCGAGGACATATAGCGAAAGCCGTCGATGCCGTTCAGTTGCTGCTCGATGACCTGCACCACGGTGTCCTGCACCGTCTGTGCGGATGCACCGGGGTAGCTGACCTGAATGCCGACTGCAGGCGGCGCAATACTGGGGTACTGATTGACCGGCAGGCCGAGAATGGACAGGCCGCCGGCCAGCATGATCACCAGGGCGATTACCCAAGCGAAAATGGGGCGGTCAATAAAGAATCTGGACATGGGGTGATTATCCTTGGCTCAGCCTTACTGGGCTTGTGGCTGGGCGGCGGCAACATTGCTGTCGTGACCTGACGCGCCTCGACCTTGTTTTCGGCATTGACCACCAGCGCGGTCGCCTGCCCGGTCGGGGTCCGTGTGATGCCCTGTTGGGGCGCCAGAATGGCTTCACTCTTTACCCCGGCGACCAGCCGTGCATACACGAACATGCCGGGCATCAGCACCTTGTCCGGATTGGGGAAGACCGCACGCAGCACCACCGAGCCGGTTCCGGCATCCACCGATACTTCGGAGAACTCGAGCTTGCCCTCATGCTGGTAGGCGCTGCCGTCTTCGAGGGTCAAGGTCGCTTTCGCCGCGTTCTCGCCCGCTTTCTGCAGTCGCCCCTCGGCCAGATCACGGCGCAATACGAGCAGGTCGCGTGCCGGCTGGGTGACATCGACGTAGATCGGATCCAACTGCTGGATGATTGCCAGCTCTTGTGCCTGGCCACTACTGACCAGCGCACCTTCGGTGACGGCCGAGCGGCCAATTCGGCCTGAAATGGGGGCCAGTACCTTGGTATAGCGCACATTGATCCGCGCACGCTCCAGATCTGCTTCTGCCTGCAGATTGGTCGCACGCGCTTCATCGTAGGCCTGCTTGCTTACCGCCTGTTCCTCTACGAGCAAGGCATAACGGTCAGCGAGGGACTTGGTCGAGGCCAGGCTGGCCTGGGCGCTCTTGTAGACCGCCTGGTAGACCGCATCATCGATCTGATACAGCTGCTGTCCCGCCTTGACGTCGCTGCCCTCAGTAAACAGGCGATGGTGAATAATGCCATCAACCTGCGGACGCACCTCGGCAATGCGGAAGGGTTGGGCACGCCCTGGCAGCTCGGTGGTGAGCGCGAAAGGCTCGGCTTTCAGTGTCACGAAGCCAACCTGCGGCGCTTCCTGGGCTGCTGGCGCTGCGGCCTCGTCCTCCTGACAACCGACAAGCAGGGATGCGGCGAAAAGCGTGATCAGGGCAGCACTGGCTGGCTTGAGTGACATGAAGATGAACCTCGTTGGCGGACAGTGCCGGCGCAAGGCAGCGGCGGCAGACTCGAATGGCAGAATGGCGGAAATATACTTACATTCATCACTGTCTGTAAACAAATTATCGCTATATCCGCAGGGTCAGTTAGACGTCTTTTTGTGCGTACCCAAACGCAGAACGCCGGCTTGCGCCGGCGCCTGTGACAACCTCCGCTTACTGACGAACGCCTTCAACGGAGATGATCAGGTCTACGGTTTGCGAAGCCGGACCAAGATCCATCTTTATGTCGAAGTCCTTCAGTGTCAGCGTGGTCGTGCCTTCAAAGCCGGCGCGGTAACCACCCCAGGGGTCCTGACCTTCACCAATGAATTTCGCCGCGATCACTACAGGCTTGGTCACCCCATTGAGCGTCAGATCACCTGTAATATCGGCAGTACCCTCGCCGGTGGACTTGACTGCAGTCGACTTGAAGGTGGCCGTCGGGTGCTTGGCAACATTGAGGAAATCATCGCTGCGCAGGTGTTTGTCCCGCTCAGCATGGTTGGAGTCCAGGCTGGCGGTTTTCAGCGTCACCTCGACCTCGCTGGCTTCCGGCTGCGCCGCATCGAAGCTGAAGCTGCCGTCGAAATCCTTGAAGGTGCCGTACAGCCAGCTGTAGCCCAGGTGGCTGATCTTGAAATTGACGAAGGCATGCTGACCTTCCTTGTCGATCACATAGTCGGCGGCGACAGCCTGCCCGGCGAAGATCATTGAACCCAGGGCCAGGGCAGCGAAAGTTTTCTTGAGCATGGTGAACTCTCCTTTGTTTAGACGTGATCATCAGCGCGACCGAGCATCCTTTTCAGGGTCGGATCGCGGTCAATAAAGTGGTGCTTGAGTGCCGCCAGGGCATGCAGACCGGAAAAGATCAGCACCCCCCAGGCCAGGTACTCGTGCACCAGGCCTGCAGCATCCGCTTGATTTGGAATCGAGGTAATCAACGCCGGCACCTCGAACCAGCCAAACACACCGATGGCACGGCCATCGGCGGTGGAAATCAGGTAGCCGGAAATCATTAGAACAAACAGCCCCCCATAGAGCAGGCCGTGTCCAGCCTTGGTCGCCATGCGCGTCCTGCGGCCATGGCTGCGCAGAGGGGACGGGGCGGGGCTGACGAACCGCCAGATGACCCGCACCAGCATCAGGCCAAACAGCAGGATCCCGACGCTTTTGTGAATATCCGGGGCGGTGCGATACCAGCCGCTGTAATAGTTCAGCCCGACCATCCAGTAACCCAGCGCGAACAGGCCAACCACGGCAATCGCAACCAGCCAGTGCATGGCAATGCTGACAAGGCCATAGTTGTTTGAAGAATTTCGCCACTGCATCGATAAAGACCCGCGCAATTGATATTCGACAAGCGTAACGATTAACGGATCGGAGTAAGGCGTATTTTTTCGCTTCAAGGTATCGAAGAAGTTGATTGATCACCCGACGCCAGGGCCGGTGAGCCACTTTCTGCTAGGCTGCGCATCCCTGCCCGTTCGCACAAGGAGCGATGATGAGCCTGAACGACAGCTGGATGCAGCGTGACCTCTCCGTTCTCTGGCATCCCTGCACCCAGATGAAGGACCACGAACAGCTGCCGCTGATTCCCATTCGGCGTGGCGAGGGTGTCTGGCTGGAAGATTTCGACGGCAAGCGCTATATCGATGCCGTCAGCTCCTGGTGGGTCAATGTATTCGGCCATGCCAACCCGCGCATCAACCAGCGCATCAAGGACCAGCTCGATCAGCTCGAACACGTGATGCTCGCCGGCTTCAGCCATCAGCCGGTAATCGAACTGTCCGAGCGGCTGGTCGCGCTCACGCCTGCGGGGCTGGAACGGGTGTTTTATACCGACAACGGCTCGACCGGCATTGAGGTCGCGCTGAAGATGAGTTTTCACTACTGGCGCAACTGCGGCAGGTCGGCCAAACAGCGCTTCGTCACCCTTACCAACAGTTACCACGGCGAAACCGTAGCGGCGATGTCGGTGGGCGATGTCGCGCTGTTCACCGACACTTACAAGCCCCTGTTGCTGGACACCTTCAAGGTGCCGAGTCCGGACTGCTACCTGCGCCCCGAAGGCGTGAGCTGGGAAGACCACTCGCGCACGATGTTCGCGCATATGGAACAGACCCTGGCCGAGCATCACGAAGAAATCGCGGCGGTAATCGTAGAGCCGCTGATCCAGGGCGCAGGCGGCATGCGCATGTATCACCCGGTCTACCTCCAGCTGCTGCGCGAAGCCTGCGACCGCTATGAAGTGCACCTGATTCATGACGAAATTGCCGTCGGCTTTGGTCGCACCGGAACCATGTTCGCCTGCGAGCAGGCCGGTATCACGCCGGACTTCCTCTGCTTGTCCAAAGCCCTCACTGGCGGCTATCTGCCGATGGCCGCGGTGCTGACGACGGACAGGCTCTACCAGGCGTTCTACGACGACTACTCGACGCTGCGTGCTTTTCTGCATTCGCACACCTACACGGGCAATCCGCTGGCCTGCGCTGCAGCACTGGCAACGCTGGATATCTTCGAGCAGGACAACGTGATCGAGGCGAACAAGGCGCTCGCCGCGCGCATGGCAACCGCCACCGCGCACCTGGCCGATCATCCGCAGGTTGCCGAAGTCAGGCAGACCGGCATGGCCGTCGCCATCGAGATGGTCGCTGACAAGGCCAGCAAGACGCCCTATCCGTGGCAGGAGCGTCGCGGTCTCAAGGTCTACCAACATGCCCTACAACGCGGCGCCCTGCTGCGCCCCCTGGGCAGCGTGGTCTACTTTCTGCCGCCCTACTGCATCACCGAAGAGCAAATCGACTTCCTTGCCGAAGTCGCCAGCGAAGGCATCGACATTGCCACCCGCACAGCAGTCAGCGTGACCGCGAGGCCCGGAGCACCTGTCGATTTTCGCGACCCGGGCTAACAGGCCGCTGAAAAACTACCTACGTTTCTCAACGGCCTGCTAAAGGCAGCGACACGCTTCGAGACAGGCTGCCGATGCTTTAGACTTGCCGCTTCCGACCTGTCTTGCAGCTGCTCACATGCGCCTATCCCGCTTCTTTATCGACGCCCCACTCTCCCTCGGCCAGCACGATCTGCCCGAAGCTCAAGCCCATTACATCGGTCGCGTCTTACGCCTGGCACCTGGCGCTGCCGTGCAACTGTTCGACGGCAGCGGTCAGGAATATCTGGGCGCGCTGCTCGAGGTGGGCAAGAAGCTGGTCCGTGTCGAGCTCCACCAACAGCAGGCGGGGCTGCCCGAGTCGCGCCTGCGGATTCACCTCGGCCAGGGCCTTTCGCGTGGCGAAAGGATGGACTGGGCGATCCAGAAAGCCGTCGAACTGGGTGTTACGGAAATCACGCCGGTTGTCAGCGAACGCTGTGAAGTCCGATTGAAAGACGAGCGGGCCGACAAGCGCCTTGCTCATTGGCGCCAGATCGCCATCAGTGCCTGCGAGCAGTGCGGCCGCTCGGTCATTCCAGAGATTCATCCGCCCATGCCGCTCGTGCAGTGGCTGGGGGTAGAAGCAGCGCTGAAGCTGGTTCTGCATCCCGTCGCCGAGCCGTTATCAGCTCATCAGCACCCGGATTCACTGGCCTTTCTGATCGGCCCGGAAGGGGGCCTGAGCGATACGGAAGTCGCACAGGCGCACAATGCCGGTTTTCATCCTGCCCGCTTCGGCCCGCGCGTATTGCGCACCGAAACAGCGCCAGTGGTCGCCTTGAGCGTGGCGCAGCAGTTATGGGGCGATTTCTAAGGTTCTAGATCAGCCCTGCATCCGCCAGTTTTTGTTCGAGGCCGATGAGATCCGGGATGCGTGCCTGGATATCGCCCAGGTTGACGGCCTCAAGCTCCAGCGAAGCCAGAGGCGCATCCGAACGCGACAGGCTGGCGTCGATCTTGATCGAGCGCGGGATGCCCTGGACCAGCAACGCAATGAACTTGACGTGATCGCGACCACCCAAAGCATTGAGAATCACGACCCGAGCCCGCGAACCGGTTTCCGCCTGGCCACCCGATGCAGCCTCGAATGACAGCAGTGGCAGCTGCAGATCGCGCCAAGGCACCTGACCGAGGAACCAGGCGGGTGCATTGCTCTGTACAGCTTGAGGCGTGCGATAGGGGATCAGTTCGGCAACCGCCACGTTGGGCAGCAGCAAGGTACGATCGGCGAGCGGCACCAGCAGGCCGGTAATGCTGTTGACGGCGTCCTGAGTGGTTATCGACTGGCTCATAGAGTATCCGGTTGCAAGGCCGCAGCAGGCCGACTGGCCTGCTGCGCAAGATGGGTGAGCATGGCCTGGGCCAATTCTCGGGGATCTCCGCTAAGCGAGCTGTAACCCCCTTCACGAAGACCATCGGGCATGCTTGAGCACACGCAGGAGTCGGCACCCTGGGTCCAGACACGCCCCCCCTGGCGCAGCAGATAAGCAGCTGCGGCACTGCCATCACTGCCCATGCCACTGAAGGCGATAACACCACAACGACTACCGAACTGTTGCGCCAGGTTCAGCATCATCTGGTCGATAGAGGGGCTGTAGGGCTCGGGCCAGCTGCGTCCACTCAACAGCATGGTGCCGTCCTGGCCGAAACTCATTTCCTGGGCAATGGGTGCGACCACTACCTCGCCACAGCGAATTCTATCGCTGGCACGGCTCTGGTTGACCTGCCACTGGCTATGTCGACCTACCGCCTGCGACAGTGCCGGCTCGAAACTTGCCTCGATATGCTGCGCATAGACAAAGCCGACTGGTAGCCCGGCTGGCAGTGCATCCAGGAATGCCTTGACCGCCTCAGGGCCACCCAGCGACGCAGCCAGCAACCAGACTTCATCAGCGGGCTCACCGACAGCCGAATCGGCCTCGGCCAGAACACCCGGCAAGGTCAAACAGCCAGGACGCTTGATGTCATCGCGCATAACCTCGAGACGCGGACCGACGACTCGCGACGGATCGCCGACCAGCCGCTTGAGCTTGCCGAGCAGGCGCCGCTCCCAGCGCGGGTAGTGTTCCGAATGTCGCTCCGGCGCATGCCCTTCGCCAAAAAGGACCGGGCAGCGGTCGCTCTCCAGCAAGGCATTGACCAGCGGCGAGTCCTCTGTCTGGACCAGATCGACAAGCCACAAATCGGCTTCCACTGCGACCAGATCCCCCTCTTCCAGCCGAGCAGGGTCATTGTTGATCACCACCTGGTAGCCATTGCTGCTCAATGCCTGCTGCAGCACATGACGCTGCAGCGAGGTGTCGGCAATCACGCCGATGCGTGCCGCCTCCAGTTCACTCATGGTGAGTAACCAGTTGCTGGATGGTTTCGAGCAGCAGCGATTCCTGATACGGCTTGCCGAGATACTCGTTCACCCCGATGGCCATTGCCCTGTCCCTGTGCTTTTCGCCGGTACGCGAGGTGATCATGATGATTGGCAGATCTTTCAGACGCTCGTCGTGACGCACCAGGGTCGCAACCTCGAAGCCGTCCATCCGGGGCATTTCGATATCCAGCAACATGATGTCCGGCTTGCGCTCCTGCAACTGGGTGATTGCATCGACACCGTCCTTGGCAGTCAGCACATTCATGCCGTTACGTTCCAGCAGGCGGCTGGTGACCTTGCGTACGGTAACGGAGTCGTCCACCACCATGACCAGGGTCGGCCGGTCGATTTCCACATCGACAGGCTGGTCTTCGCCAATCAGACGCAGCGGCTGCTGCTGTGTCAGCAGATGGGCGTGAAGCACGCGAATGGTGGCCAGCAGATCGAGGATGACCACCACGCGACCGTCCCCAAGAATGGTCGCCCCGGAAATCCCGGGAACCGTTGCAAACTGCGGGCCCATACTTTTCACCACGATTTCTCGCGAGCCGGCCAGACTGTCTACCTGTACGGCCACACTGTGCTCGTTGGAGCGCACCAGAATCACGGGCAATGGCAGGCTCTGGCCGACCAGTTTGGGTCGCTGACCGTTGTTCAGCAATTCGCCCAGGTAACGCAGCTCGTAGGTTTGCCCGGCATACTCGAAACGTGACGCGCCAGGCTGGTAGTAGGCTTCGAGCTCATAAGGGGAAACACGCACGATACCTTCGATGGTGTTCAGCGGAATCGCATAAAGGTCCTCGCCGGAATACACCATCAGGGCGCGGTTGACCGACACGGTGAAAGGCAGGCGAATCAGGAAGCGCGTACCGACACCCTGTTTCGATTCGATGCCCATGGAGCCACCGAGCTGCTTGACCTCTGAATGCACCACGTCCATGCCGACACCGCGCCCAGATATCTGCGTCACCTGCTCAGCGGTGGAGAAGCCTGCCTCGAGAATGAACTGCAGCACTTCATGGTCGCTCAGGTCAGCGCCTTCGATCATCAGGCCGCGCTCAAGCGCCTTGCGTCGCACTGCCTCGATATTGATCCCCGCCCCGTCATCGCTGAGCGCCAGGACGATGTCACCGCCCTCACGCGTCAGTTCCAGTCGGATACTGCCCTGCTCGGGCTTGCCCGCGGCGAGCCGCTGGGGTCCGGCTTCAATACCGTGGTCCACGGCGTTGCGCAGCATGTGTTCCAGTGGCGCCACGATACGCTCAAGAACGCTGCGATCCATTTCCCCCGTCGCATTGCCGACGTGAAACTCGACATGCTTGCCCAGTTCGCCGGCAATCTGCCGAACGATTCGCCGCAAGCGCGGCACCAGTCGGTCGAAGGGCACCATGCGGGTCCGCATGAGGCCTTCCTGGAGTTCGGTATTGACCCGCGCCTGCTGCAACAGCAGCGTTTCCGCATCGCGCTGGACGCCGCGACGCGGCGTCCAGCGCTGCCTGCTCGGCGCGACGAATGAATGGCAGCACCTTGGCCGGCGTGCTCAATGCCGGAGCCTGAACGCTGGCCGCAACGATAGGCGTCTCCAGTTGGATCACAGGCGTGTCAACGCGCGCCTGCTCGCTCGGTGTCTGAGCGTGATCGTCTGCGTAGGTTTCAGACTCGCTCGTCAGCAGCGAGCGCATCGACTCGACTTCCTTGAGCATGGCATCGTAGCCGCGCTGCACGTCAAGGAAGAGGCTTTCCGACCAGGCCCCACCCTGCACCTGGGCTTCCCCGAGACGCTGCTCCAGCTCATGTGCCATATCGCCCAGCCCGCCCTGGCTGGCCAGCCGTGCACCACCCTTGAGCGTGTGCAGGATGCGCATCATGTCCGCCAGCGGGGCCGCACTGTCACGCGTAGCCTCCCAACGGCCCAACGCCGCCTCCATATCTTCCAGAAGGTCATCGGCCTCTTCGACGAAGATGTCCAGGATTTCGGCATCAGCCGCGTTCAATGCAGGATCGTCAGCGGCCTTCAGGGCAACGCTGCTGGGTATGCTCAGCTGCTCATCGGGGCTGGCCCGAAAGTGCCTAATGGTATCGATCAGATCCTGTCCGCCGGGCAACTCACAATAGCTGCGCACTGCATCGAGCATCGCAGCAAGGCGGTCATGACAGGTCTGCAGCAAGGCAAACAATGTTGCGCTGGCCCGGTAGTGACCGGCACACAGGCCTTCGTAGAGGTATTCGAGCTCATGGGCCAGATCGCCGATTTCGCGAATATCTGCCATCCGCGCGCCACCCTTCAGGGTATGCAGATCGCGCTGCAGGGCTTCGACCTCGAAGCTGTTGTCGACATCATTCATCCAGCGCTGCAGCGACAGACCGGCGCGTTCGATGATATCGAAGCCTTCTTCAAGGAATATCTGCACCAGTTCCGGGTCACGCTCTTCCCAAGCTCCGGGGCTTGCTTCAGCAGGTTCTGTGGCTGCCTGGCCCAGAGAGGATTCCGATGCAGACACCTCGGATCCTTCGTCCGACATCCATGACTCGATATCGAAGCTGGGGTCTGGTGTCCATTCAGCGTCGACCGAAGCAGCGCTCTTGGCTACCGTTTCTTCAGCGCCAGCAGCTTGAGCTTCATCCTCATTGACCAGCCAGGCTTCATCGATCAGCCCGGCAAAACCCGCTACGACTGGCTCATTGGCGATTGGCTCGACAGCAATCGCAGCCACAGCCGGCTCATCGCTGTCAGCTATTTCGCCTTCGAAACCAGGTGCAACACCCCGTCGATATGCCTGGATGCGCTCGATCAGCGCCGCTGCGGTGTCCATCGGCTGGCGAGACTTCAGGTGCTCCAGCTGTGTCGCGAGCAGATCGTGGCTACTCAGAAGCAGTGCGGCAAGTTCCTGCGAATGGACATAACGTCCGTCAGTAAGCCCCTCGTAGAGGGTCTCCAACTCATGGGCAAGATCACCTATGGGCCGAATTGCAGCCATCCGGGCACCGCCCTTCAGAGTGTGCAGATCACGCAGCAGCGCGGACAGGGCCAGCTGATTGGCGGGATCGGCCAGCCAGCGCTCCAGTGCACTTCCGGCACTCTCAAGCAGGTCGACGGCTTCATCGAGAAAAATCTCGACCATTTCCCTATCCTGCTCATCATCCGGCGCAAAATACTCGACTGGCGGGGCTTCGGCTTCGGCTTCGGCTTCGGCTTCGGCTTCGGCTTCGGCAGGATCGTCGGCGTCGGCCTCAAGAGCTGCAACATCCTGTGATTTGTCATCGATCATCGGCGTCGGCCTCAAGAGCTGCAACACCCTGTGATTTGTCATCGATCGATATGGCATCCGCCTCAGCCAGCAAGGCCTCGAGGCGCGCAACCAGTTCCGGCTGTGCACTGACCTGCAAGCCTGCCGCGACCTGATCCATCATGCCAACCAGGGCTTCATGACCCTGCTCGACATCAGAGAAAAAGCGTTCGCTAACGGCGAGGCGACCATCCTGTACGACCGCGTAAAGGTTGAGCAGCACCTGGCACAGCGCATCGATCTGTGGCAGATCCGCCATCTGCGCGCCCAGCCCAAGGGTGGTCAACTCTTCCAGCAAGGCCGTCAGTTCCTGGCGCTCCGCCGGGTGCTCACGCCAGCTATGCAGAAGATCCTCGGCATCCAGCAGGATGTTCATGCCTTCCGACAGGAACAGCGCAATCATGCCCGGATCCCGGGCCTCGCCCTGATCCGTTTCGCCACGCGCCCCGGCAGCAGCCAAACGCTCCTGATGCAATGCCTGCACCTGGGCGATGAACGCCTCGGCACCCTCGATGGGCGCCAGCGGATCATGGTCCAGATTCTCCAGCCCACGACGCAGCAATTGCTCCGCGGTGTGCAGGAG
>Ga0209231_1001027_pt1 | contig 11869 bp, 10 predicted proteins | sample Deesub45470m_DNA_FD_188086 | JGI IMG/M metagenome (GOLD analysis project Ga0209231, IMG submission 188086) | Deep subsurface microbial communities from North Pacific Ocean - 450_OLKR46/470m Metagenome (SPAdes) (version 2) | ecosystem: Environmental > Terrestrial > Deep subsurface > Unclassified ... | reverse complement strand
AGCTAAAGGAAGCGCCGGCGGAAGTGGAAGGCGGGCCGGTCCGGCTGGAGGCCTCGGTGACGTCCAGTGTTCTACGGATCCCCGAAATTGTCAGAACGCCCTGGTTCCGGCTCCTGCAAAGTCCCGTCACGCTGTTTGTGCATCCTTGGGAGTTCGTCGACCTGACCGGGACCAGCTTGCGCTATGATTGCCGCTTCCGCACCGGGCAGCCGGCGCTGGACAGTCTGCGCTCGGCCATCCGCCATTTCAAGGATCGTGGTTTCGAGTTCCGCCTGGCGCGCGATCACGTGTCCGGCGCGGCGCTCGCCTGCCGGACAAGGTCGCGGTAGACCTCCAGGTGCCGGGCAGTCACCCGCGACCAGTCGTGCCGGATCAGGGCAGGGCGCGGGCCCGAGAGGCGCGCCAGCAGGTCGCGGTCATGACACAGCCGAACCAATGCTTCGGCCATCTCAATATCGGAACTGCACAGAATTCCGTCTATGCCGTCGGTGATGTAATTGTCCACCCCGGCTCCCGAGCGAGCGACAACCGGCAAGCCCGCGGCTCTTGCCTCCAGGGCCGCCAGCCCGAAGGATTCCGTGATCGACGGCAGCACGAACACATCGGCGCGCCTGTAAAGCGATCGCAGACCGTCGCGGTCCAGCCATCCCTCTATGTGGAACTGCTGCGCAACACCAAGCCTGGCGGCCTTCTTGAGGACGGCACGGGACAGTCTTCCTTGCCCGGCGGCAACGAGATCCACCTGCTTGCCCTTTGCCGATTGCGCGACAGTCTTGAGCAACTCCGGCAGGACCAGAGGCCGCTTCTTGGTTTCAAACCGGATCGCCGTCGCGATGGTGAAGCCTTGTCTTGCCGCAGAAGGTCCGTCCTGTTTCGACCAGAATTCGAAATCGAAGCCGTTCGGCAGGATGCCGGCGTTGAGGCCGGGGCGGACGGTGTCGAGCTGCGCCACGATATGCCGGCCGACACCGGTTACGCGCACGGGTGGCGATGCCCATCCCCAAATCCGGTCGGCCAGCCGCAACAACCGCGGCAGGTTGACCATCCAGGAATGAAACGTGAGAACCACCGGCAGCCCGAGGGAGCGCGCCGCGATAAAGCCTGCCAGGCAGATTGGCGCGACAATGCTCGGGTGGATGTGGACCACATCCGGCCTGACGTCGAGAAGCGCCGCCTTGAGGATGCCGACCAGACGCGGGGACACGGCGAGAAGGAGCCAGGGCAGACGCAGGCATTTGAGACGGGTCACCGCGATGCCACCGACAAGGTCCGGCCCCGGCATGCTGGTGATGACGTTGACATCGACGCCCGCGGACTTGAGTCCATTTGCAAGTCCAAGCAGTTGGTTTTCGATTCCGCCGCGGCGCGGCGCGAACCAATCGGCGACGAGCGCGACTTTCATGGTCACCGGACGTCTCCGCACAACGGGCAGGGCCCGGCGATCATGGTTGATCTGAGGGACCGGGGTTTGCCGGTCGGCCAGAGGGGGCCGACGCCGTTTCATAGGCCGAAATCAGGAACCACGTCCGGGCTATCCGTTGAAACGCGGTAAAATATGTAGCGGCGGCAAGGATCCAGAGCCCGACTTCCAGCATCCAGGGCAGGGCATGGGTGGCGATAAGGGCAAAGCAGAGGAAGAACTGGCGGGAGGCCTTGTTGAAGAAATCCGGCCAGCCCTTGTTGGCGACCGGGATTTCGATTGCGGCGCGCGCCTTGTTGTAGCTGGTCATCATCGAACCGGTGATCACCAGGAACGCCGGCAGCCACAATCCGGAAACCACGCCCACGACCAAGAGCGTGGCCGTTTCCTGCATCCGGTCGACAATTGCATCGAGATATCCGCCGAAGCGGCTCGTCGTGCCCTGGGCCCGCGCCACCAGGCCGTCAAGCGCGTCAAAGACATAACTCAGAATGAGACCTGTCCCGAACAGGAACGGATCCTGGTGGAGGAGGTAGAGGCCGCAATTGAGCAGGACGAGAAGCAGCCCGATGAGGGTGACCTGATTCGGCGTCACGCCGGAGCGAACCAGAATGCCAAGCAGATCTCTCCCGATGCGGATCACGAATTGACCGCTCGCCGCCGGCTTGGCGGCGCCTGCCTGCGCGGCAGCCTTGGGACGAACGCTCCCGGCAGGTTTTGCCGGGCCGGTCAGGTTGATCAGAAAGACCGCGAACATCACAGGCAACCAGATCAGCACCATGATGAAGGTCGCCTGATCCAGCATCAGAAAAGTCCGAACAGAGTCCAGCATTGCAAATCCCACGGGGGCGCCCCAAACAATTTTCCCCCAGCGCCGGGCGAATTGACTTATATCCGTCCAACCGGAATGATCAATCCGTTGAACGGCCCGCAGGCACATCGACTGTTTCCAGGGAGCGGCGTCTTGAAGTTATTTCCACGCATGGTGCTCGATTACGGCGCTTCGGACCTGGCGAGGCTGCTCGCACGGGGCGGGTATGACGCCGCGGCTGATCTTGCCGCGATCGACCGCGAACTGGCCAGGGGGCGGCCCTTTGCAATGGCCCTGTCGGTGCGCACTTCCCTCGACCTTTTGCTGTCCTGCCTGTCGGCCCAGCCCGGCGACGAGATAATCCTCAGCGCGGTGACAGTGCCCGGCATGGCCGAAATAGCCCATCATCACGGGCTGGTCGTCCGCGTCGTCGACATTGATCCGGACAGCCTGACAGTGTCCGCCGACGATCTTCGGGCGCTGGTCAATGAGCGGACCCGTGTGGCCGTGATTGCGCCCTTGTTCGGGAGCCATGGAGACCTGTCGGAACATGCCTTGGTCTGCCGCGAGCGCAAGGTCGTCCTGGTGGAGGACGCGGCGCAGGCCTGGGACGGCGAGTATCGTGGTTCGATGGACGCGGACGTGGTGTTCTTCAGCTTTGGCCCCGCCAAGACTGCGACCGCCCTTGCCGGCGCCGTGGTCGTTTTCCGGGACCAGGTCATGGCGCAGCGATTTGCGCGGATGCAAGCCGAACTGCCGGCCCAATCCGCTGGCTGGCTGTTTTACCGGGTCGCCAAATTTGGAGCCGTCCTGCTGTTTCGCGGACCACGGCGGCTCGGTTTCATCGCGCGTCTGGCGGCGCTCACCGGCCGCGATCCCGATATTTTCATCGGATCGTTGGCGAAGGGTTTTGCGGGGCAGAGGTTCATCGCCCGCATCCGCCATCGACTTCCCGAAGCGGTGCGAAGCCTTATCGCCCACAAACTCCGCACCCACCCTGGCGCGGCCCAGAGGAAGACCAGGGCGCGCCAGTTCATCGCCATGATCGATCCCGGGTTGACAGCTCCAGGCCGCGCCAATCCGGCCACAAGCTACTGGCTGCTGCCGGTGTGTGTTGCGGACCCGTCGCGCCTGGTTGGAGCTCTCAGGGCCAGGGGATATGACGCCAGCCGTGGCGCCAGCAGTCTAGCAGCCATCATTGACGACCGCACGGGGCGACCCTGCACGAAGGCACAGCAGATGATGGACAGTCTCGTCTACGTGCCGCTCACGCAGTACACCGGAGAAGACGAGATGCGGCAGATGGCCAAGATCATAAAGCGGCATGCGCCGGCGGTTGGAACTGTTGGGGAAGAAATCGCTGCCTGAATCGACATGCCTCAATCGGATGACGGGTTCTGGCGGGCAAGGTCCCGGACTGCACGCTCGATTGCGGCAACAAACTCGACCGCCTCCTGGGCGGAGCCGTCCGCCACCTGCTTGTCCGTGCGCCTGGCAGGGTCGATCGGCCTGGGGACGCCGAAGCGGACCGAAATCGGCCCAAGTCGCGGCAGAAGCCGCGCCTTGGAAAATACCCGGAAGGTTCCATCGATATGAACCGGAACGACCGGATACCCGATGATCTTCAGGATCGGATAAACCCCGCCCTTGAAGGTCTGGATCCGACCGTCAAGGCTACGCGATCCTTCGGGGTACAAGATGACGGCCCGTCCGCCCTTGTCGAGAAACGCTTTGCAATCGCGCGCGCAGGAAAGCAAGCTCGACGCGCGGGCCAGGGAGTTCGCATTCGAGCCGGCGCGCTCGATGGGAACGAGATTGAACATCTTTCCCACAACCCATGACCGCAGCGAACTGTCGAAATGGAAATCCATCGCCGCGATCGCGATCGTGTCGGAGTAGGGTATCCCCATGGCTTCGACGAGCGCGATGTAGTCAAGATGACTGGCGTGGTTGGCGCAGATGACAAAAGGGCCATCTGGCAGGTTGGATCTGCCCATGACTGTGAACTTGAAAAAAGTGCCTATGCTGCAGCAATACCGGACAATGGCGCTGAACAGGATGATGATAATGTCATGCAGAACGCGCATCAGGTAATGACTGCTTTCCAGCCGGTCGCCATTTTCGGAGGTCGCGTTGATTTACATCGGTTCGAGATGTTCATGTATTCAATCGGACGCATCACATGCTGCTTTTATCATGACATTTGTGAAATCACAGTTGAATTGTGATCGTCGAACAAGATTTGGCGGCTATACCGGATAGGTCTTGACGGGCCGCGTTGCATCCCGCAGATCAGGTCGTCCAGAGGATCGGAGAACGGACATGGAATTGGCTTGCCGATGAAACAGCTCACCCGGATTTATCTTGACACACTTGGCGTTCCATCGGAGGGCGACAAGGCGCCGCGTCTGAGCGGGGCTCACAAGTGGATGGCGCGGGCGCTTGTACTGGCGGCAGTACCCATCCTGGTCGTCGTCAATCTGGTCACGCTGATGTTCGGGGTCAGCGTCGGGTTCCTCGGCCGGGACGGTGTCAGGTTCTCGTTCCTGCGGCTGTGGGGCCGGGTGCGCGCGATCTATGTGATGTTGCCTGTCATGATCGCCTATGGCGTCTGGCACAAGCTGCAAGCCATCGGTGTGTTCGAACTGGTTTCATCGATGGCGGCGACCATTGTCGCGGCAATTGCCGCCATGGCGCTTGTGCTTCTATTGAATGGCTCGCGCGCCAGACCTTGACGGCGCACGGCTCAACCTGAGTGATCCTTCGTCAAGCGCGGTTTTGAGCGCGTCCATGAAATCCTGCCGGGAGAGCCCTGCCGGAATCGGATCGAGCACTTCAATGGTAATGGTCCCGGGGCGGATCAGATGGTGGCCGTAGGGCCAATAGTCGCCGGAATTCAACACGACCGGCGTGCAGGGGACTTTGAGCATCTGGTAGAGAGCGGCTATGCCGGCCTTGATGCGCGCGTCGCCGGGCACGGTGTTGCGCGTTCCCTCCGGAAAGATCAACACCGGCCTGCCGGCCTCGAATTGCCGCCTGGCTTCCTCGAAACCCTGTTTGGTGGTTGTCAGGTCCCCATGGCGCGCCGCCCACACATAGCCGTTCTGGCGGGCGATCCAGCCAGCGACCGGGAAGCTCCTAAGCCCGGTCTTGACAAACACCAGGGGATTGGAAAACAGCAGCGGAAAGGCGAAATTCTCCCAGGTTGACTGCTGGCTGCAGGCAATCAGCACCGCGCCGCCGGACAGTTTTTCCGTTCCCTTGAACTGGTGCTTTAGGCCAACGATATTCGACAGGCCCCAGAGCAAGGCTCTCAAATACCAGGATATGAGAGGCCATGCATCGCCGCGACGCAGGCGGACAACGACCGATGACGCCATAAGCAGGCACGACACAATGCCGAGATATGTGTAGAAGACCGCGTTGCGCAGAAGTATCATGGAACACCGGAGCACCTTGTCTCTTCCACATATGGAGGACGTCTGGTTGTCCCAGATTCATGTTTGGCTTGCAACAAAAACGCAAACCTGCTGCCTGCCCAGACGGATCGGCGATAATTGGCGTGTCCAATTGGAAATCAACGCACATGGCGGCCCGCCCGGCGAACCCGGACGCCCCTCGGAGCGTAAGACACTTGATCTGCAGAGAAAATCAGGTGATTTTAACAGCCAAGCGGTCCGTCCTGGACGAAACATCGGTCGGCCATCATCACCAGTCTGGCATTCGCGTGGGGTTCTGTTGGGCTACATCCTGTCTTACCCGCGATCCGGCAATCACTTGGCGCGGGCGCTCATCGAGTATCTCAGCCGGCGCCCGACATCTTCGATTTATGTCATCGAGGACGATCATCTCGGCATTGCCGAGCGCTTTGATGCGGCGGCGCTCCTGGGTGTGGACCCTGGCCTGGCTCCCGAATATGTCAAGGTTCATCGGATCGCCCATCTAGAAAATCGCGTCGACCGTTCCAAGCCGCTGATTTTCATTCTGCGCGATCCGTTCGAGAGCATATCATCGGATTTGAGACATATTCCGCAACTCATCGTCTGGCTCACTCGGCGATGGCCCAAAGAGTGGGCGCATTTCATTGAAAACACCCGGGAATATGTCGCATGGCCGGGCCCGAAATTGCTGCTTTACTATGAGGACATGAAATCAGCGCCCGATGCTTCCATTCGAGCCATCGGCGAATTCCTGGGCGTGCCGGAAGCTCGTATCGCGGAAGCAAAGACCAATTTCGCCACGATCGCAGGGGTTGGGCTGATCTCCCTTCCGCGCAAATCCAGATCCGGCAGCGATGTGGCATTCTACCGGAAGTGCAGCTGGTTTTCGTACCAGATCGTGGCGCCCGAAGACCTCCGACACCTGTTTGCCCGCTACGATTCAGTTGGATGGCCCTTTTATCAAGGGCATGTGATTGAATGCGCAAAAGGGTGCTTTCAGTGGCTGAGCAAAACGCAAAACAACGCCTTCATGCTACAGTAACATGACCAATGGTGCATCGAGCCGTCCAATGCCAGAAATTGCAAGACCTACTCCGGCACTCTTGGCTCTAAGCTGGGTCATCGCGGCCACGATCTGCTTTGCGTTCTATAGCCTTGTCATCATCAGGCATTTCGAAGCAGGCGGCGTCGTTGAGGATTCGGGGTGGTTCGCCTATCTGATGTCGAGCGGCGACCCGTTGTTGACCAACCCGAGATCGGTGAACGGGCTCAGCTATTACGCGCATCATCTTTCACCGGTCTTGTACATCTGGTCCATCGTCTTCAACTCTGGCTTCGGCTTTGCCGGCATAACCGGTTTTGCCCTGTATTTCGGCTTCAGTGCACTTCTTGTCCTTGTTCCGTTCGCACTGCTTTCCCTGCGCAACGGCCTGCCGGCGTGGCAAGCCTATCTGGCAGTGGCCGTCGCGGCCGTTTTCACCCTTACCAACATACCGATGATCAGGGCTCTGGACTATCCGCATTTCGAGATCGCATTTCCCGGATTGGTCGGGGTCCTGTTTCTTTGCCTGCTCCGCAAGCGTCTTCTGCCGGCGCTGATCACAATCGCCATCATGGCGCTGGTTCGCGAAGACGGCGGGCTTTTCGCCGCCTACACGGTCACTGTCTACTGGGCTGCGAATGTGCGCTTTGACGACAAGGCGATGGTCTCCAGATGCCTCGCTTTGTTCACTCTTTCGCTGGCCTTGTCGGTGCTCGGGATGATCGTCCAGCATGTCTGGTTTCCCGGATTTGCGACATTCTCCTCGAATTTCTCAGGCAATCATTTTGATCACATTACAATCGGGTTCCTGCTTCACCGCCTCGGAGCGTTGTTCACCAATTTCGGAGCCGCGCCGGCAATCCTGATCTCTGTCATCCTGGGGATGGCGAACGTGCGGTATGCCTTTCCGCTCCTGTTCATGCTGCCGCTCATTGTCCTGCAACTGGTTTCGGTGCGCGATGTCATCGGGACGTTTCAGCTTCACTACGGTATCCCGTTTGCGATTGTAGGCTTGCTGATCCTGATCATGGCCTTGTTCGACTCTGCAAGGATGCAACAGAGCAAAGTGGTCTGGATCGCCATCTTTGCGCTGTTGGCGGTCAATCATGCCCCGACCCGCACATGGGTCACATGGGTGACACAGGCACCCGAATTTTCTATCCCGGCCAGCCAACGCTACATTGAAGAGTTGACGCCGGATGAGAACCATTCGATTTGCGGATCGGTCGGTGTGCTGGCGCTTGCGCCGGACCGGTTTGCGCGGGAGCAATTCGTGAAAGGTGAGATCCCGGATCATTGCACGAGCGTTATCCTGTTCGAGGGGGATCTCGATTATCGACGCCTGCATCCGCTCATGTCCGCGCTTGCCTTCTCGCGAATTGACAAACTCAATCGGCTTGAGCTGTACCGGCGACAGTGACGGTACGAGGTATGAAGCGGCCAATCGGCGGATTCCAGCGAGGTAAGTTTGTTGTACGCGCAAGCGCGATTCCGGCTTTGATATCCAACACCGAGGCAAGAAAGTGTCGGATTTCGCAGGGACGATGCTGCAGTAGCAGAGGCAGGGTGAAACCGGCTCAGTTTGTCCGCACGACCCGGTCAATATCCCGGGCAACATCGGACCAGGTCCGCCGGACATGGTTTGAAGCTATCCAGGCCTCGCGCGATGCCCGGTATCCGGTATCGAAAATTAGCAATTCGGCCATCTCGACAAAAGATTCGAGCGAGCGTGGATCGGCGTAGTCGATCAGATCACCGCCAGCCTCGCAGATCACTTCGAGCGATGATGCGAGGACCGGTTTCGACCACGACAGGCTTTCCGTCACCGGCAGGCCCCAGCCTTCGGCCAGGCTCGGATACAGCGTGAACACGCAATTCCTGTAAAGGACGTTGAGCTCTTCATCACCAATACCCTGCAGGTGCCTGACAGGAACCTTGTCCACGTCGAGTTCACCCAGTTCACGCACCAGGTCCTCGACCATCCACCCAATCCTGCCCACCAGCAGCAACTGCGGCACGGCGCCCGAACCATGGCGCTCCGCCAGCGCTTTCCAGCAGTCAAGTGCCAGCCGTTGAAACGAACAGCACGTATTCGGTCCCGGCAAGACCCAGCCTTTCAAGCGCCAGTTCGTCGACTCCGGGTTGCGGCGGGACTGTGTTATTGCTGCCAAAAGGAACAACCGAGATATTCGGATCGGCCCTGCCTTCCGCCTTTAGCGCGTCTATCAGGCGTCTTCGTGTTGCCTGGGTCGAGGTGAGGAAGAGGTCCGTGCAGGCGGCGGATTGGCGAATGAAGGATCGAAACCGGTCTGCGCTGAGCTGATCGAAATACTCGGGGTTCGTCAGCGGCAGGCAATCATGCACCAGACTGACCTGCTTCCAGCCGCTGCAACCGCGCATCCGGCTGACTTCGCCGAAATAGGCCGGATTTGCAGGGACTCCCAAATTCACCAGACACGCGTTCTGCAAGCCTTCGCAGGAGGCGCCGTCCTCCATCATCGCCACCTGCGTTTCGAAACGTGTCGCCCCTGCCGTGATCCTACCGTTGGCCAAATCGAACAACCTTTGCGGGTCAACGAGAACAAATCTGAGAGCGACCGGGTGAAAAAACACATACCCCGTCGTTGATTTGCCGGCATCGGCGCCCATGACGGTCCGGCCCAGCAGTTCGAACTGTACCCGCTGGATCCCGGTCACCGTGTATGTTCCGGTGTTCGTCCTTACGGCATGATCAGTCAAATCCGTGACATCATAAAGAACCGCACCGCGCTCACTGCCCGGCGGATCCGACCGAAAGCCCACAGCCTCAGGGCCCCGCAGGGGGTCATGGGCAAGCAGTCCGGTCAGGAAAAGTTCGGCGATACTGGAGGCGTAATGTCCGTTATCCGCCATCAATCGATAGACCCGCAACGCCTTAGCCCTGTTTCCGGTCATGGTCGCCACCTGACCGATCTGGAAATCGCATTCAGCATCGCCGTATCCCCTTCGGCGCGCCATCCGGTAGGCTGCTTCAGCCTCTTTCAACAGTCGTCTTTCCTTGAGGCAGTGGCCATAGAGCAGCCAGGCTTCCGGGTTGGCCGGATCAAATGCGATCGCGGCCCGGAGCAGCCATGCGGCGGGGCGCAATTTTCGCGCCGCAAGCAGTTTCCACCCCAGGCCCTGCAGCAACGGGCTCATTGTCCTGGGGAGAGCGGAGCGGTTCGGCTTCGGGTGTTTCACTCCAGGCATCCTGGTTCATCTTTCGGTCCCGACGGCAGACAGCCGAGCTGGATCTCTTCAAAATCCGGCGCGCGGTCGCGGACAGGGGCGGTCAATACACCGGCCAGCCCAATGCCCAGCCCCACATCAGATAGGCTTCGGTCAGCACAATGGCAGGCAGTAGCGCAAATCCAATCCGCGGCCAACAGGCCATCAAGCTGCCCGCCATCATGAAGAAGGGTGCGATAGGAAGAACCAGCCGAAACAAGGATAAAAGTCCCGCGGTGAGGAGGATGGCCAGGCCGACGATGGAGAAAGCCGAATGTGCCCATTGCCTTTTCCAGACCAGGACAATGCAGAGGCCCGTGGCCACCCAGCCGGCAATGGCGCTGGGCCAAAGAGCCAGCGGAAACCGCCCGAGTTCAAGAACAGGCCGGAGCAAGGCCATAATGGGCCAGTCGGCGGTGCGGCCCCAGGCTGTCTGAATCGTGACAAAGGCCAGGAAGTCCCCGGTCCGTTCATGCAGAAACGCCATGAACCCGCCCAGCGCGAGACAGGGCAGAAGAACAGCTGCGGCGAAAGCGGGAAACGGCCGGCTTCGCGGAACCGTCAACAGGCCGGCCATCCAACCCGCCTTGCGCGTCGGCGGTTTCAATTCGCGCTCGACGAAATACACCGCCAGCGGCACCAGAAGCAGAACGCCGAAATTGCGCGTCAGCACAGCCAGCGCCGCCAGACAACCCGCGGCCAGCCAATGGCCGTTGCGCGCCATCGCCAGCGTACCGACGACAAAAAGCAAAAAGGTCGATTCAGAATAGGCGGAGGAAAAGACGTGGCTTCCGGGAACGGCGCAAAGCAGCACTACAGTCCATTTGGCCGCTTTGGGTCCGTAAAGATCAACCGTTTCGGCGTGGATCCAGATCAGGGCCGCAATGAAACACAGATTGGAGACTACCAGAAGCGAGACAAAGTCTGACAGACCGGTGAGATCCGCAACAACGGCCGCGAGCATCGGGTAGAGCGGGAAAAACGCCCAGTTCGCCTGTAATGGCGTGTCCGGATTTGTGGACACCGCATGATCATAGCCGTGGCTCATTATACTGAGGAACCAGCCCGTGTCCCAAACCCCCCAGATATCGAGCCAAACCCGGTCATGATAGATCCAGACGTAGTCAACGGGGTTAAGCATTTGATCTCGAGCGACCAGACCGATCACAAGCATCGCCAGTCGGCTGACCAGGTAGGCAAGCAGTGGAAACAGCACCGCCGCTCGCCACCCGGCGACACCGGAGCTGAGGTTTGAATAAGAAACCATCTTCAACGTGCCCCGGTATTCCGGTTGTTCCTGGAGGATCCTGGCGGGGGATTGAAACCGTCCGCCATCACACCTGCGAGCCCGCAGGTGTCGGCACCCTATTCGCCTGGAGCGATTCTGCAAACAGGTTGTGCAGCCCCTTCGAAATGGATAGGAAATGATCACCCCGGGAAAGCAGAATTTTCATGCGTACAGAAGACCAGCCTGACAAGCGCCAGCAACCGATGCTCTGCGTGGTGCTTCCCACATACAATGAAATCGACAATATCGGCCATGTAATCTCTGACATCGCCAGCCACGATGTCAAAGGCCGGGTGAAGCGGCTGATCTTTGTCGATGACAACAGCTCCGACGGCACCGCCGGTTTCATCAAGTCATTCAAGGATGCTAGGCCTTTTGACATTGTTTGCCTGGAACGCATTGGCCGGATGGGGCTGAGTTCGGCCATCGCCGAAGGCATCATGGCGGCCGACACCGATCTTGTCGCGGTCATGGATTGTGACGGGCAGCACCGGGCGCGGGATCTTTTCGCCATGCTCGACACCGCTCTCGCCACGGATGCCGACATCGTCATCGGCTCGCGCTTCAAGGATGTTCGCAGCCAGGACAGTCACGGCGGCCTGCGGGACCGGTTGAGCAAGGT
>Ga0209231_1001026_pt1 | contig 11877 bp, 8 predicted proteins | sample Deesub45470m_DNA_FD_188086 | JGI IMG/M metagenome (GOLD analysis project Ga0209231, IMG submission 188086) | Deep subsurface microbial communities from North Pacific Ocean - 450_OLKR46/470m Metagenome (SPAdes) (version 2) | ecosystem: Environmental > Terrestrial > Deep subsurface > Unclassified ... | reverse complement strand
CGAACAGCAGCATCGTAATGGTCGGAAGGTAGATCTGCCCGGCGGCATGCTCGGACGTCTGGCGGATCTTGAGGCGCGGCAACAGGCCGAGCTGGATCGCCTGGCGGGTCAGCGAATAGGCGCCGGTGATCACCGCCTGGCTGGCGATGACGGTGGCGCAGGTCGCGAGCAGGACCAGCGGGATGCGGGTAAGGCCGGGCGCCATCAGGAAGAACCAATCCTGATTGACGAACTCGACGCCCTGTGTCGCCGCGACCTCGAGCTTGTGAAGCGCGAAAGCGCCCTGGCCCAGATAATTGAGCGAGAGCGCGGGGAAGACGATGAACAGCCAGCCGGTGCGGATCGGCTTCGCGCCGAAATGGCCCATGTCTGCGGTCAACGCTTCGGCGCCGGTCACCGTCAGGAACACCGCGCCGATCACGAACATCCCGGTGATGCCGTGATTGGCCAGGAACAGCACGCCGTTGTGCGGCAGGATCGCCGTCAGGATCATCGGTTCGTCGGCGATATGGATCAGGCCGATGCCGCCGATCGTCAGGAACCAAATCAGGCAGACCGGGCCGAACAGGCGACCGACGATCTGAGTGCCGCGCGCCTGCATCATGAACAGGCCGATCAGAATGGCGCAGGTGATGACGATGATCTCGCCACGCGATACGGCATGTTCGAGGCCCGGAATCGTCCTTAGGCCCTCGACCGCCGACAGCACCGACAGGGCAGGGGTGATCACGCCGTCGCCGTAGAACAGCGCTGCGCCCGCTGCGCCAAGCGCCATGACCAGCACCCGGCGGCGCTTGGTCGATCGCTGCGCCAGCGCCATGAGCGCGAGGACCCCGCCTTCGCCATTATTGTCGGCGCGCATCAGGAAGAGCACATATTTGCAGGTGACGACCAGGATCAGCGCCCACAGGGCGAGACTGAGAACGCCCAGAATCTCGCCCGCGGTGATGCCGTCGGCTGCGGCCTGGCCGAGAGCTTCGCGGAAGGCATAGATCGGACTCGTGCCGATATCGCCGAACACCACGCCCAGCGCTCCCAGCGTCAGCGCGGCCATGCCGTCCTGGCGGCGTTTGTCCCGGGGCGTCTGGCCTCCGGAGTCGGCCCTGTCTTTTCGCATCAAATACGCCCTCGAAGCGGCGAAGTCGGCCGGCGGTTAGGCCCGTAAAGGATGGAATGCACGTAGAATCTCGCGGTGATGCGGCATTGTTTGCGTGGAAAGGGCAATCGCGGTAAAGCCAGGCCCGAACTGCCTCGGTGGCGCGTCCGAATCGACGTTGTCTCCGGGGCTTCTCTGTTTTCCCGCGCCCCCGGAGGCCCGACAATGACCCGCCGCCGCCAGATCTACGAAGGCAAGGCCAAGATCCTTTACGAGGGCCCGGAGCCCGGAACCCTCATCCAGTATTTCAAGGACGATGCGACCGCGTTCAATGCCCAGAAGAAGGGCACGATCAACGGCAAGGGCGTTCTGAACAACCGGATTTCCGAGCACATCTTCACGATGCTCGGCACGATCGGCATTCCGACCCACTTCATTCGCCGGCTCAACATGCGCGAGCAGCTGATCCGCCAGGTCGAGATCATTCCGATCGAGGTCGTCGTGCGGAACGTCGCCGCGGGTTCGATCGTCAAGCGGCTTGGGATCGAGGAAGGGACGCAGCTTCCGCGCACGATCATCGAATATTATTACAAGGACGACGCCCTCGGCGATCCGATGGTTGCCGACGAGCACATCGCGTGCTTCGGCTGGGCCAGCCAGGAAGAGATGCACGACATCTCCGACATGGCGATTCGGGTGAACGATTTCATGTGCGGCCTCTTTGCCGCGATCGGCATCCGTCTGGTCGACTTCAAGCTCGAATTCGGCCGTTTCTGGGACAATGAGTTCGCCCGCGTCATTCTGGCTGACGAGATCAGCCCGGATGGGTGCCGCCTGTGGGACATGACCACCGGCGAGAAGCTCGACAAGGACCGGTTCCGCCAGGATCTGGGCGGTGAAGTCGAGGCCTATCAGGAAATCGCCCGCCGCCTCGGTCTGATGCCGGAAGGCGAGAACATGATCCTCGATCTCGAAAGTCACCGGAAGAACCGGAACAAGTGATTCCAATGGCTTGGGCCGGGGCACTTCAGAGGCGTTCTGAGGGCGTCCCGGCCTGCCGCATTCCTGCCGCATTTGGTCGCAGGGTCTATTTACAACTAACGAGATAGACATAATCTGACGCCACGATCTCGCGGTCCTTATGCCGCCGAGTCGAGGAGCGTCGGACCATGTCGGCACACCGTTTCGAACATCCTTCAACGGCGCCGGTGACGCTGTTGCTGCCCGATCTGGGAAGCGACGAACCCGGCTATTGGCTCCGGCACTGGGTGAACAGCCGAATAGACTGCCGCATTGTCGATCTGGGCCATGCGCAGCGTCCAGAGCGCAACGATCTCGTCTCTCGTCTCGACCACGCGCTGCGCGGCGTCGATGCGCCGATCATCCTGGTAGGCCACGGTCTCGGGGCGCTGGCCATCGCCGCCTGGGCCGGGCTGATGAGTTATGAGAGCGAAGCGGCGGTCGCCGGGGCACTGCTGATCGCTCCCGGGGATCCCGGCGCGGCCGACGCCGATCCCCGGCTGGCCGATTTCTCTCCGCTGCCGTCGAGCATCTTCTCCTTTCCGGCGCTGGTCGTCGCCAGCGATGACGATCCCACGCTATCAGCCGATCGGGTTTTCAGCCTCGCCCGTCAGTGGGGCGCCGGCTTTGCCCGCTTCGGTGCGTGTGGCCGTTTCTCGCCCGCCAGTGGCCTGGGTCGGTGGCCCGACGGCGAAGACCTGCTCGATCGCTTCATCGATCTCGTCGAACCGGGCCATGCGCAGGCGATGCGCGGGCTCGACCAGTTCGTCCACGGACTGCCGCCGAGCGGTGGCGGGCCGCACTCTCCGCTGTTTCACGCCTGAGGCGGTCGGCAGTTCCGCTCACCGGGCGGCATGAGCGCCCCGTCCATCCCATCTCCGGGGGGTGGGCGGGGTTGCTTCTCCGTGGTGACGCCATGCCGCCCGCCTATCGATGAGCATGAAGCTGAACTGTCGGACCACCAAAATATTCCGATGTGGCGCAGGGACGGCCTCCGCTCTATGGAGCCCCGACGTGGCCGGTCAGACGGTTTTGAAAGGAAGAATTTCATGAGCAGCCGTACGGAAGCGGTGAAGATCGCCCCGAACGACGCCTTCAACACCCAGACAGTGCTCTGGGTGAAGCATTGGAACGACCATCTCTTCAGTTTCGCGGTCGATCGCCCGCCGACGATGCGTTTCCGCTCGGGAGAGTTCGTGATGATCGGGCTGCCGACTGACGCGCGACCGTTGCTGCGCGCCTATTCGATCGCCAGCCCGTCCTATTCCGACGAGATCGAATTCCTGTCGATCGCGGTCGAGGATGGCCCGCTGACCTCGCGTCTTCGCCACATCATTCCTGGCGACGAAATCTATCTCGCTCGCAAGACCACCGGGACGCTCGTTGCCGACGCGCTGACCCCCGGCAGGCGTCTTTTCCTGTTGGCTACCGGCACCGGCCTCGCGCCGTTTCTCTCGGTGATGCGCGATCCCGACATCTATGAGCGCTATGACCAGGTGATCATCGTCCACAGCGTTCGCCGTGTCAGCGATCTCGCTTTCCGCGACGTGCTCGAAAGCCGACTCGCCGGCGATCCGCTGGTCGAGGAAGAGGCCGCAGCCAAGTTCCGCTACATCCCCACCGTGACCCGCGAACCTTTCCCGCGTCAGGCGCGCATCACGACGATGCTCGAAGATGGTGGCCTGTTCGACGGCGTCGACGGCGAACCGAAGCTCGATCCCGCGCATGACCGCATTATGATGTGCGGCAGCATGGACATGATCCGCGACTGTTCGGCGATCCTCGAGCGCCTCGGCTTCGAGGAAGGCTCGAACGCCAAGCCGGCCGATTTCGTCATCGAAAAGGCTTTCGTGGGCTGATCGAATATTGCGCCATCCCGGGAATAACCGGGATGGCGGCAATTCTTTCTGGCGCGCCGGCCTCCGCCGGAACGACGCACCGGATCAGTTCTTCGGCTTCAGCAAGGCATCCAGCCAGCCTGCGCTGCTCCCCATCCGCTCGAGGCGGGGATAGCGATTCCCGCTATAATAGGGGATTGCGACCGTGCGATACTGGTCGCCGCGCCGCACCAGCAGTTCGATCGGCTTGCGGCTCGCTACGGCGCTGTCGATTCGCTCGACCAGCTTGGCGCCATCGAAGTTTTGACCGTCGAGCGCCACGATCATGTCGTTGTTTGTCAGCCCCGCGATAAATGCCGGGCTGTCCCAGATCACCTGTTCGATCTTCCGGTCGCCGCTGTCGATGACCATGCCCAGCGAGTAGCTGAGGTCGGTCACCTTGCGACGACGTTCTTCAAGCCGCCAGAAGCCGGTCGGCTTGCTGGTATAGGCCAGTCGGTATCCGCCCCGGGAGATCCAGCCGAGCGGTGCACGGGGGCGGGCCTGGTCGACCCGGTCGTGCAGAAAGGTCGTCCAGTCGTAGGACGCGACTCCGTCGAGCGCCGCGACGACATCTTCGATCGTATAGGTCAGCGTGCCCCAGTCGCCGTCGCGCATGCCGAAAAAGGCGCGGGCGAAATCGTCGAGTGAGCGGCGCCCCCCGGTCAGTTCGCGCAACTGCATGTCGACGTCGAGCCAGACGAGCATGCCTTCGTTGTAATAATCTTCCGATCGCTGCAGGCTTGTCCAGGGTTGCGGACGGCGAGCGGCGATGATCGGGTCGTTGGTCGTGTCGATCAGCGGGCGCCACTGACGACCAGGGCGGCTGTCGAGCTGCGCCGCCGCCATCGCCAGATATGCGAGCGTATCTTCCGCCGAAACGAGGCCCGATCGCGCCTGCAGGACATAGCCCCAATATTGGGTCTGCCCCTCATAGACCCACAGCAATGAATTGCGCATCGGGACGCTATAATCCGGGGTGTAGAGATCGGCGCCGCGCCGGTATTTCCCGTTCCAGCTGTGGACATATTCGTGCGGCAGCAGATTGTGGCGTGCCGTCTGTTCTTCCCACCGGGTGAAATAGCCGGTGGCGACGCCATTCTCGCTCGATCGCTGATGCTCCAGACCGATGCCGCCGAGCCGGTCGCTGATCGACAGCAGAAAGTCATAATGATCGTAATGCTCGGCCCCGAACAGCGCGGTCGCCTGCTCGACCAGCTTGCGATGCGCCTGGATCTGGACGTCGCTCGCCTGGAGTTCGCCGGCATCGTCGGCAGCGATAGTGAGCCTGACCTTGGGGCTGAGCTGAACGTGCCGGAAATGGCGCCCGGCCAGCATCGGGCTGTCCACCAGCGTCTCGAAGCTGACCGGGCGGAAGCGGACCGTCCCGGGCGCCGTCGTGTCGATCGGTTCCAGTGCGGTGCCATAGCCCCACCCAGCGGGCAGGATCGCGGTCGATGACACCATGATCCGCCGGGTGAAATAGCCTGCCGGATAGAAAGCAGCGAGGTTCCATTGCAGGCTCAGCAACTCGCTGGTCATCACCACACGACCCTGCGAACTGCTGGTTGGCGAGACATAGTCGAAGGACAGGTCGATCGACCTGACCCCCTCGGGCACGTCGACCTGGATGGCGAAGACATCGACCGGATCGCGCTTCCAGCGCAGCGGCTGACCGTTCGCACGGATATCTAGGGCGGCGATGTCATCGATCGGGCCGCGCGGGGCATGATTGCCGGGCAGCCATTGCGGATAGAGCAGGAACAGCCGGCCGGCGGCCGCCACGGGTATAGTTTCCCGGACGCGAAACACGCCGCGCGCGACGTCGGTCGCGTCGACCGTCAATTCGATCGTGCCGGGATAGGGAATGTCGCGGGCCGCGGGAACCTGTCGTTCGATCGGCAGCGGCTGGGGGAGGCTGAGTTCGATGGCGGCAGCGGGAGCGGCCAGGAGCAGAGCCAAAGCGGAAAGGGAAAACAGCGGGGTACGACGCATCGGGTGGGCGGTGTCCGTTATGATTATCGACCGATCATGCCGTCTTCCCGGGCGTTCGTCACCCCTTCCTGTTCATCAAAGCATTGCTGGCCGTAGCTCGGACGCTGTCGCGAGGCACTCGCTCTGGTTCGCCGGGTTCAGCGCGGCTGTCAGGCAGGCGGCGCTGAACAGAAGTCCGGCGGCGACCGCCAGCAGCAACCGGCGAAGATTCGAGCGAGCCGTGATCATCGGCAATTCCGACGCCGCCAATCGACGCGGATTTCGTCGGTCGCCGGCCAGGCCTGATGTTCGCCCCACCACTTGATCGCAGTGATGATGCGGGCTTTCAGCTGGATGGAACGATCACTTTCATGCCATTTCTTTATCTCGGTCATCGCCGTCACCTCCTTGGGTACAGCCTCTTGAATATGATCGTTCCGTATCTCCCGCCAATCGGTTATCGATGGTTTCAGATAAGGTGAGTTTATCATTATGGCTCGACAGATTCCGCCGCTCAGTGCGGTGCGCGTGTTCGAGGCGGCTGCCCGGCACCTCAACTTCACCCGTGCGGCCGAAGAGCTGGCAATGACGCAGGCCGCGGTCAGCTATCAGGTCAAAGTGATTGAGGACCGTCTGGGTACGCCGCTGTTCATCCGCTCGGGTCGCAGGGTTTCGCTGAGCCCGGCCGGGCAGCGGCTGGCGCCGTTTGTCTCAGCGGCCTTCGACCAGCTCGACGAAGCCTTCGCCAAGGTGCGGCAGGAGGAAAGCGGGGTACTGACGATCAGTGCTGCCCCCGGCATCGCCGCAAGCTGGCTAGGCCCGCGCCTGACCCGCTTCCATCTGACCAAGCCCGATATCGCCGTCCGGCTTCTGGCCACCAACGATCTGGCCGATTTCACCCGCGACGACGTCGATGTCGGAATCCGGACCGGGCCCGGCGACTGGCCTGGTCTGCGCGCGATCGAGCTATTTCCGGCAGAATATACGCCGATGTGCAGCCCATCCTATCTGGAGCGGATGGGGCCGTTTACCGATCCGGCGCAACTGCTCGGCACGCTGCGCATGAACTCGGACGATGTGTGGTGGCGGGTATGGTTCGCCCAGTCGGGCGTTACTGTTCCCGAGGATTTCGGGCGCAACATGTTTCATGTCGACTCGCAGGTGATCGAGGGAATGGCGGCCATCGCGGGGCAGGGGGTGGCGATGCTCACTCCGCGCTTCTGGCCCTTCGAGATCGAAACGGGACGCCTCGTCCAGATATTCCCGCATGTCGGCGGCGGGAGCAGTTTCTGGCTGGTCTATCCCGAGCACAAACATGGATCCGCGAAGGTGAAAGCCTTCCGAGAATGGCTGATGGCGGAGGTGCGGGCGGGATGACGGTGGGGATGCCCGAAATGACGTGCGAAGAGGCTTTCCCGCCGAGGCTTTTTCTCGCTAGAACCCGATCATGACCGATATCGCCGAGTTGCCCGAAGACAGCATTCGCAATACCTCTTTCGACAGTGCGCTGTCCGACCGCTATCTGGTCTACGCCCTTTCGACGATCACCGCCCGATCGCTGCCCGACGTGCGCGACGGACTGAAGCCGGTGCATCGCCGCCTGCTGTGGGCGATGCGGCTGCTCAAGCTCGATCCGGCGTCGGGCTACAAGAAATGCGCCCGCGTCGTCGGCGACGTCATCGGCAAATACCATCCGCATGGCGACCAGTCGGTCTATGACGCGATGGTCCGCTTGGCGCAGACCTTCTCGCTGCGGTACCCGCTGGTCGACGGGCAGGGCAATTTCGGCAACATCGACGGCGATAATGCCGCAGCGATGCGGTACACCGAAGCGCGGCTGACGACCGCTGCGGGCGATCTGATGACCGGCCTCGACGAAGGCACGGTGGACTTCCGCCCGACCTATAACGGGGAGGAGGAAGAGCCCGAGATCTTCCCCGGCCTGTTCCCGAACCTGCTCGCCAACGGCGCCAGCGGCATCGCCGTCGGGATGGCCACATCGATACCGCCCCACAATGTCGCCGAGCTGATCGACGCTTCGATCCTGCTGATCGACAAGCCCGAGGCCGAAATCTCCGAACTGCTGCAGTTCGTGCAGGGTCCGGATCTGCCGACCGGCGGTATCCTGGTCGATGGCCCGGCGGTAATCCACGAGGCCTATGCCACCGGCCGCGGCGCCTTCCGGGTCCGGGCGAGAATCGCCAAGGTCGACGAGAAGGGCGGCGGCTGGCACCTCGTGGTCAGCGAAATCCCCTATCAGGTTCAGAAGTCGAAGCTGATCGAGCAGATCGCCGATCTGATCAACGACAAGAAGCTGCCGATCCTCGCCGATGTCCGCGACGAGAGTGACGAGGATATCCGCATCATCCTCGAACCGCGCAGCCGCACGGTCGATGCCGACATGCTGATGGACAGCCTGTACCGCCTGACCGAGCTCGAAGTGCGCATCTCGCTCAACATGAACGTGCTCGACGACAACCGCACCCCGGGGGTGATGAGCCTCAAGGACGTGCTGGCCGCCTGGCTCAAGCATCAGTTCGAAGTGCTGATTCGTCGGTCGCAATTTCGGCTGGCCAAGATCGCCGACCGGATCGAGCTGCTCGACGGCTATCTGATCACCTATCTCAACCTCGACCGGGTGATCCAGATCATCCGGGAAGAGGACGAGCCCAAGCCGGTGATGATCGCCGAATTCGGGCTGACCGACCGTCAGGCCGAAGCGATCCTCAACATGCGCCTGCGCAGCCTGCGCAAGCTCGAGGAGTATGAGATCAAGAAAGAGCGCGATACGCTCGACAGCGAAGGCAAAGGACTCGAGGCTCTGATCGAGAGCCCCGCGCGGCAACGCACCCGGATGAAGCGCGACCTGACCACTTTGCGCGATCGCTACGGTCCCGAAACCAAACTGGGCGCCCGACGTACGACGCTGTCCGAGGCCGGCCCTGCGCGCGAAATTCCGCTCGAGGCGATGATCGAGCGCGAGCCTGTCACCGTCATCCTGTCGCAGCGCGGCTGGATACGCGCGATGAAAGGGCATCTCGACGAGGCGGCGCAGGCTGCTGTGAAGTTCAAGGAGGGCGACGGCCCGTCCTATGCGATCCGTGCCCAGACCACCGACCGTATTCTGCTCGCGACCGATCAGGGGCGCTTCTACACCTTGCCGGCGGACAAGCTGCCGGGCGGGCGCGGTTTTGGCGAGCCGGTGCGCCTGTTCGCCGACATCGACTCCGACGCGCGGGTCGCCGCGCTGATGGTCGCACGGGCGGGGGCCGAACTGCTGCTCGCCTCCGGCGAGGGCAAGGGCTTCATCGTCGACATGGGCGAGGTCACCGCCGAGACGCGCAAGGGCAAGCAGGTCGTCAACCTGCGCGAAGGCGGCCGGCTCAAGATCATCCACCCGGTCGCGGCCACCGACGATTATGTCGCGGCGATCGGCGACAACCGGAAGATGGTGATCTTCCCGCTCAGCGAATTGCCGCGCATGGCGCGCGGGCAGGGCGTCACGATTCAGCGCTACAAGGACGGTGGCCTTTCGGACGCCATCAGCTTCAGGCTCGACGATGGTCTGAGCTGGGCGATGGGGGGCGATACCGGGCGAACGCGTACCGAAGCCGATCTGACGCCGTGGCGCGCGGCGCGCGGCGCCGCGGGGCGGATGCCGCCGGTCGGTTTCCCCCGCGACAACCGCTTCCGGGGGTAGCGAAAGGCTTAATGCCTTAGAAACAGAGCATTAACTCTCCACTGTTAATGCCGTTGGACCATGCGGGCGGCAAAATCCCATATTGTCTCAACATCCGAGCGGCTCGGCAGCGATCCCGCATTGCCTGCGCACAAGCTTCCGATCGCGTTGCAGGAACTGCTCGATACCCCGCGCTCCGCCGCCCAGCAGGAGTTCATCGACACGCTTCCGATCGCAATCGCGCTGATTTGCATGGTCGATAGGAAACCCGCGATTCTCGCGCGGAACAGCGCCTTTCTGGGGCTCACCAAACGCCACGGCAGCCGCCGCGAGATCGACCCGGTCAGGGACCTCTGCGCCGGCATCGGTCTGCCCCTGCTGCCCGAGCTGGAAGATTTTCTGAACTCGGACGAGAGCGAGCGCTCGTTCGACATGCAGGAAGGCGATGGAATCAGCGGCCGCCATTTCGCCGTGCGCATGTCGCGTCTGTCGGGCCGCGAATCACCTGTCTCGCGCTGCATCCTGTCGCTGATCGACCGCACCCAGCAGGTCGACGGCGAGAAATCGCTGCGCACCCAGATGCTGCGCGACAGCCTGACCGGCCTGCCCAATCGGGCCAGCTTTGCCGAGCAGATCGAGCAGGCGATGCTCAACTACGAAACCGAGGAGCGCCAGTTCGCGGTGCTGTTGATCGACCTCACCCGGTTCAGCCGGGTGAACGAAGGCGTCGGATCGCTCGCCGGCGACGAACTGATCATCACGGTCGCCCGCCGCCTGATTTCGGCGCTGCGCGCCGGTGATGTCTTGGCCCGCCTCGTAGGCGACGAGTTCGCCGTATTGTTGAGCGTCGCCGACGATCCATCCGAAGCGATGCGCGCCGCGCGCCGCATGCAGGCCTGTCTCGCCACTCCGATCCGGCTCGGCGATCTCGAGATCAAGATCGACTGCGCGGTCGGCGCCGCGATGATGACGTCGAGCATCGACGCTGCCGAAGACCTGATCCGCAACGCCCAGTTCGCCATGAAGCGCGCCAAGCAGTCGGGCCATGCCGAACTTTACCAGGCCGGCGACAGCGCCACCGCGCGCCATCGCTTCAGCCTGGAGACCGAACTGCGCCGAGCGATCGAGCGCGACCAGCTTCACCTCGCCTTCCAGCCGCTGATCGAACTGTCGAGTGGCCGCGTGATCGGCTTCGAGGCGCTCGCCCGTTGGGATCATCCCGAACGGGGCGCGATCTCGCCGGTCGAGTTCATCCCGGTCGCCGAGGAATCCGGGCTGATCGTTCCGCTCGGCCGCTGGGCCTTGCGCGCGGCAACCCGCACCCTTGCCGAATGGGACCGCAAGGCGGGCGCACCCTTGCCGATCCATATGGCGGTCAATGTCTCGGCGGTGCAGTTCCAGCGCGATGATGTCGTGTCGGCGGTCAGCGCCGCTCTGATCGAAAGCGGGATCGCCGGCAGCCGGCTCAAGATCGAACTCACCGAAAGCTGCATCGTCAGCGATCCGGATGGTATCGCCAAGGTGCTGCGCGCGATCCACGACCTCGACGTGACCATCGCCATGGACGATTTCGGCACGGGCTATTCGAGCCTCGCCTATCTGCAGCGCCTGCCGATCAACGTCCTGAAGATCGATCGAAGCTTCATCGCCCCGATGCTCCACGACCGCGACTCGGTCGCGATCGTCCGCGCCATTCTCGGCCTCGCCTCGGCGCTCGGGATGGCGACCACCGCCGAAGGCGTCGAATCGGAAGCACTGGTCGAAACGTTGATCGGCCTCGGTTGCGACGTCGCGCAGGGCTATTATTTCGCCCGGCCGTTGCCGTCGGAGGACGCCTTCGACTATCTGCGGACGCGCTCGGTCTGAGCCATTTCTTCGGCAGCGAGTTGCGCGACCCGCGCATCGCCCGGAAAATCCTCCGCGACCCACCGCCGCTCGATTGCCTGCAGCGTCGCCGCCACCACCGGACCGGCCCGCAATCCCATCGCGATAAGATCGCCGCCACCGATCGGCAGGCGCGGCCGTTCCCAGCCTTCGAGCTGGTCGAGGCCCAGTGCCTCGATCGGGCAGTCGCCGCGCAGGGCCAGGTCGATCGCGACGTCCGGTCCGAAGCGATAGGCGAGGGCGCGTGGTGACTCGTCGATACCGGATGCGGCCTGTTCGAGGCGACGGGTCGCTGCGCGCGACAATTTGAGGCGCTTGGCAATCGCCGTCGCGCTATCGGCGGGGGG
>Ga0209231_1001025_pt1 | contig 11927 bp, 7 predicted proteins | sample Deesub45470m_DNA_FD_188086 | JGI IMG/M metagenome (GOLD analysis project Ga0209231, IMG submission 188086) | Deep subsurface microbial communities from North Pacific Ocean - 450_OLKR46/470m Metagenome (SPAdes) (version 2) | ecosystem: Environmental > Terrestrial > Deep subsurface > Unclassified ... | reverse complement strand
GTAAAAACCTCTAGTTAATGTAGGTATATCAGAGATTTCCTGCATGCCAAGCACCCCCTTAAAGTTTTTTATGGCATAATACGTAAGAATTAAATCGTATGGCGCAGCGTTGCAAGGCTTCGTCGTATTTTCCCGAATAGCTGCTATAATGACCCAGTGTAACTGACTTGAATCATTGCCTAATAGGTCATTGGGATTAAGGAGGGCCGGTCAGGGTGATCGTTGTCCTCTCTGGCTGTGGTCCTGACGAGGAATTATGACTGGAGAAAAACCGAGCAAGCAAAGCACGACCATCCCTGAGAAACAGCCCGTTTTGAAGCCGCAGCCAGACAACAGACCACCGCCGCGGCGACGCGCCAGCGATTTTGTCTCCCCAGGTCTGGTCGATTATGAACCTCCAGTGCTGCGTTGCTTGTCGCTGGTCTCCGGCATGCAGGGACGCCCCGTCTCTACGGTTGCGCTCAAGGCCGGCATGCCCCAGGGGCGCGAGCGCCCACCTTTGGCAGTCTGCATAAGAGCGGCCGAGCAAGCCGGGCTGATTGTGCGCACCTTTCACAAGCCGCGCGTCGAGCAGCTCTCTTCCTTGATCATGCCCTGCATCCTGATCCTGCAAAACGATCAAGCCTGCATCCTCACCGAGCTACAGAACTCTCATGCGAAGGTGATTTTCCCACAGGGGGGGGGAATCATACGACAGCTTTCCATCGATCCGCTTCAGGAGCAGTATTCCGGGTACACCCTGCTGGTCCACCCCGAAGGGCGACTTGACCAGCGCGCGAGCGAGCTGAGACTGGTCGATACCAGCGAGTGGTTCTGGGGAACGATTTTCAAATTCTTCCCAATCTACAAACACGTGCTGCTGGCGACCGTCGTGATCAACGTTCTGGCCCTGGCCAGCCCGCTGTTCATCATGAACGTTTATGACCGGGTGGTCCCCAACAGTGCCTTCGATACTTTATGGGCCCTTGCCCTTGGTGTGTTTATCGCCTATTTCTTCGATTTCCTGTTGCGTAACCTGCGTAGTTACTTTGCCGACATTGCCGGCAAGAACGCCGATGTGATCATCGCCAGCAAGCTGATGCAACAGATGACCGCCATGCGCCTCGACCACAAACCGGAATCGGCCGGGACTTTGGCGAACAACCTGCGTGAATTCGAATCCCTTCGCGAGTTTTTCAGCTCTTCGACCTTGACAGTCCTGGTCGATATGCCATTTATTTTTCTCTTTATCGGGCTGATCGGCTATATCGCCCCCCCACTGGTCTATGCGCCTCTTCTGGCGGTGCCGGCGGTGGTACTGGTCGGTTATTTCCTGCAGATCCCCTTTCGGCGTATTATCGAAAAAAGCTTCCGCGAAGGGGCGCAGAAGAACGCTCTGCTGGTTGAAACCATCACGGGCATCGAGACGATCAAGACCAGTATGGCAGAAGGACAGATCCAGAAGCGCTGGGAAGAGGTGGTCGGCCTCAACGCCAAGTCGACCAGCCGGGCGCGGGCGCTGTCGAACTTTTCCATAACTTTTTCCCAGTGGTCGGCGCAGTTGGTCAGCATTGCGATCATCATTGGTGGCGTCTACCTGATCGCCGAAGGCGAGCTGACTCTGGGGGGTCTGATCGCCTGCAGCATTCTGGTCGGACGGGCCATGGCACCGCTCGGTGCCGTTGCAGCAATGCTGACCCGCCTGCAACAGTCACGCATGGCGCTCAAGTCCCTGGACCTCCTGATGCGCCAGCCCAATGAACGCCCGATCGACCGGGAGTTCATCCCGGCACACAACCTCAACCCGTCGCTGCATTTTGAAAATGTTCATTTCCAGTACCCGAACAGTCAAACATCGGCACTGAACGGCGTAACACTGGAGATCAAGGCCGGGGAGCGGGTGGCGGTTCTCGGTCGGACCGGCTCGGGCAAGAGCACCCTCGGCCGCCTGTGTATGGGCTTGTACGAACCCCAGCAGGGCTCGGTCAAGCTGGATGGTATCGATCTGCGCCAACTGCATGTCGCTGACCTGAGACACCACATTGGCTATGTAAGTCAGGATAATTATCTGTTTTACGGCAGCATCCGTGACAACATCGCCTTCGGAGCGCCTTACGTTGACAGCCCGGCAATCCTCAGCGCCGCCAACCTGGCCGGGGTCACTGATTTTGTTAAAGGCCACCCTGCCGGCTTCGATTGGCAGGTCGGTGAGCGCGGCATGAACCTTTCGGGCGGGCAACGTCAGGCTGTGACGATTGCCAGGGCACTGCTGCTCGACCCTGAGATTCTGATACTGGATGAGCCGACCAGCGCCATGGATAACAACGCCGAAATGGCGCTGCGAGAACGCCTGATGAAGATGTTGCCGGGCAAGACCCTGATCCTCTTCACCCACCGCACCAGTCTGCTGCAGCTGGTCGACCGCGTGGTCGTCATGGATGCAGGCAAGATCGTTGCTGATGGACCAAAAGTCGACATTTTAAAAGCACTGCGGGCCGGCCAAGTCGGCGCCGCCAAGCGCTAGAAGGTCAATACTGATGTCAGAGCGCAAGCAGATCAAAGACGCCTTCGACAAGAGAGAAAAACGCGGCTTCCTTAAGGCCTTCAGCGAGGAAGAAGATCTGATCTTCATGAGCGAGGTTGACGCCGCGATTCGCCGCAAAGGGCATTCTGCCGCCTACATCCTCAGCTTCGCAATTGCCCTTCTGATCGCCATCTTTATCGTCTGGGCGCACTTCACCGTGCTCGATGAAGTCACCCGAGGCATGGGTCAGGTGATACCGTCGCAGAAGGTGCAGATGATTCAAAACCTCGAGGGAGGGATTCTGCAGGAGGTCCTGGTACAGGAGAACCAGATCGTAAACAAGGGCGACATCATCATTCGTATCGACAATGCCCTGGCGGCGAGCCAGGTTCGGGATGCCGTCACCAAGGCGGATGAGCACGAGGCCGCCATCTTCCGACTTAATGCAGAAATTGAGGAAAGCAGACAACTCGTTTTCCCAGCGCAGTTCAAGAATACCGACCCGCAGATACTCGACAGTCAACAATCGATCTTCCGCGCGCGACGCGATCAGCTGCAGGCGGAGCTCAGCGTGCTGCGGTCCCAGTACAGCCAAAAACAGCAGGAAATCGTCGAGATGAAGAGCCGTCAGGAGCAGTTGGCTCGCAGTCTGGACCTGGTAAAACAGCAACGCAATATTGCCAAGCCGCTGGTCGAGCAGGGAATTTACCCACAGGTCGACTATCTGGCCCTGGAACGTGATATCTCGTCTTTGCAAGGAGATATAGACGGTCTGAGACTTGCCGTGCCGCGTATCCAATCGGTGGCCAACGAAGCCAGTCGGCGCATTCAACAGAGAGAGGCGGAGTTCCGCGCCAAAGCCCTGGACGAGATAAACAGCCGCCGGAGCGAGATGAACTCCCTGCGCGAGATCCTGTCCGCCGGGGAAGACCGCGTAACGCGTACCGACATAAGGTCTCCGGTGCGCGGCACGATCAAACAGATCAACCTCAACACCCTCGGCGGTGTAGTCCGGCCAGGCGAATCAATCCTCGAAATCGTGCCGCTCGACGATACCCTGCTGATCGAAGCACGGGTTCGCCCATCCGATATCGCCTTCCTGCATCCCGGGCAGAAGGCCATGGTTAAGATCACGGCTTACGATTTCTCTATTTTCGGCGGGCTCGAAGGAGTTTTGGAGGCAATCAGCGCCGATACCATAGAAGAAGACAACGGGGAGAGCTTCTACAAGGTCAAACTACGAACCAAGAAAAATGCTATTAACTACCAAGGGGAAGATTTACCGATCATTCCGGGGATGACGGCAAGTATTGACATCCTGACCGGAAAGAAATCTATTTTGAGCTACCTGCTCAAGCCGATTCTGCGTTCCAAGCAGAATGCGCTGCGTGAGCGTTAGGCCTTTTTCTGGAAGCAACTATGTCAAAAATGCGCTGTCTTCTGCTGATTCTGGCGCTTGGCCTGCTGGCCGGCCCTTGGGGGTGTGGCGCAAAAGCGTCTGCCAAGCCGACAGAAGAACATGCGGCGTCGTTGATCCCGCCGGGGCCAGGACTTTTCCGCAGCCATGAATTCCGCAGCAGCCTGCGCGCCTTGCCGAATTGGACCCGTGTCATGGCGGAAGCGACCGGGCAAACGGAGGCTTTTGAGAGCTGCAACCCCTCCAGTGGGACCTGTTCTGCTGCAGCCCTCAGCTGGCAAAAAGCCCTTCGCGAGAGCCTGGAACTGCAGGGAATAGAACAACTGAAAACGGTTAACCGTTACTTCAATCGCTGGCCGTACCGACTGGACATAGATGTCTACGGTGTGAGCGATTACTGGGCGACGCCCGGTGAATTCCTCAAGCTTTCCGGCGATTGTGAAGACTACAGCATCACCAAGTATTACGCTCTGCGAAAGCTGGGCGTTCCGGGAGAAGATATGCGTATCGTTTTACTGCGTGACACGATTCGTAACATCGCCCACGCGATTCTGGCGGTTCGTATCGATGGCGAGGTTTACATTCTTGACAATATGTCTGACCTGGTGCTGTCGCACCTGAAATATGAACACTATATCCCGCAGTATTCCGTCAACGAATTCTATCGGTGGGCCCATGTATCGCCCGGTGCGATGCGCTAGGCCTGCCGCTCGAGACAAAGGAGAGACAGAGTCATGCAGTCAAAGGAAATGAAAACAACAATTTCCAGTGCGGCTCTTAACAGTGATTTCACACCCGGCTCTAGAAAGAAGGCCTTCTGGACAGGCTTGATTATTATCGCTGCCGTTGCCGTGGCCGCGGTCATCTGGGTCATCTGGGGGCTAAAGGGAAGAGGTCAGGAGTTCGAAGCCAACCTTGAGAAGCGCCTCGAACTGATGGCAGCGTCTCAGGTGCAACTGATTGAGACTCAACTCGAGACGACCTTGGAACAGGCCAACCGTGTCGTCAACTCAGACCTTTTTCGCCTCTATGCTGCAGAAGTACACCTCATTGACGGCGATGTCGCGCAGTTGGTTTCCGGGCCCCTGCCTGGTCAAAAGGGCATGGATGAGGGGCTGTCCCAACTTGCCGCGCAGCTGCCCATGATGCAGAATCTTCTGCTTGAATTTACTCACATATCCGGATACCTCGGCGGGCGCGTAGTCAACAGCGACGGCACTGTCTACATCGCGACCGATGCCGCGACTACACCACTGCGCTCCGACCAGATGGAAATAATCGGACAGGTTCTTCAAGGACCAACCCCTGCGTTTGGCCCATTGCGCAACACCGAGCAGGGGCTGGTGCTGGAAGCCTACCTGCCGATTCTTCCCCTCGAAGCAAGTGGCCTTGGAAAAACTCCGGTGGCCGTCCTCCTGCTGACCAGGGTCGCCGGAGAAAAGCTATCCCAGCCGGGGAACGGAAGCCCCCTGGAAAAAGGTGAGAATGTGCGGCTGCTGCAGAGGGTTGCTGGTGGTTTCGAAGAGATTGTCCCTTCGCTCCCCGGACAGTTACGACGCATCACCCAGCCAGCTGAGATTGACGGTGGCAAGCGCATTCCGTTCGGCGTCAGAGCCACGATCGCCGGCCAGACCAAGACCTACTCACTTGGAGTCTCGTTGACCAGCCCCGACTGGTGGGTGATTATTGAGGCAGACTACGACGTCGTCAGGGAGAGTCTGCGCGGTCAGCAAAAAACCCTGTTGAGCATTGCCGTGCTGCTGGTGCTTTTTTTCGCCGTCGCATTCGGCGCCATGTGGGGAGCATATGTCGGATACCGGGACAGAAAAGTTGCAAAATATTTCGAGCGCCTTGCCGAAGAAATCGACAAACAGCGGCAGCTGCTTGACCGTATCAACAACACGATCTCAGACTATATTGTCCTCAAGGATCTTCAAGGACGCTACGTTTATGTCAACCCTGCCTTTGCCCAGGCCGTCGGTCGCACCCCAGAAGAGTTGGTCGGTCTGGACAACGAGGCTGTCTTTGGCTTTGACTCAGCCCGGCGTCTCGAACATTCAGACCAGCAGGTTCTGACCGGCGGCGAACCGATGACCTTCAGCGAGACCCTGTATCTCAAGTCGCAGCCTCACCATCTGCAGATTTCCAAAGCAGCTATCAAAACAGCGGAAGGACAGCCAACCGGGATCGTTGCGGTGATTCGTGATATCACCGAGATGGTAGAGATACGCAAACGCCAGGAGAAGGCAACGGCCAAGACGGTGGAAGCCCTGGTCAAGGCGATTGAGTTGACAGACCCCTACCTTGCCGGGCAGTCCCGCCTGGTGGGCGAATTGGGCCTGGAGATAGGGAAAGCCCTGCACGCCGGCGATCTGGACCTCGCCACCATCGAAACAGCGGCAAACCTCTCGCAGGTCGGCAAACTGTTCGTCCGGCGCGAGTTGCTTTTCAAAAGCGAGCCACTCACAACCGAAGAGAAGAGTGAAATGGAAAAACACGTCGAACACGCCGCACGCGTGCTGCAGGACATCGACTTTGGATTGCCGGTTTTCGAGGCGGTCAACCAGATGAATGAAGCCCTTGACGGCAAAGGTTATCCCGCCGGGCTGCAGGGTGAGGCCATCAAGCTGCCAGCTCGCGTGCTGGCCGTAGCCAACAGCTTTTGCGCCATGGTCGCGCCACGCGCCTACCGAGGAGCACGCAGCGTCGAGCAATCTCTGGAGATTATCGAGAAGACCGGCATGACAGCTTATGATGCGCGCGTGGTAGCAGCCCTCAAGGAGGTGGTGCGATCAGCCGTCGGTGAGAAACTGCTGGCCCGGGTTGTCAAACCATAAACAATCGGTGTCCGCATGGCAGGAGTTTGAGCTCCTGCCATGCGCAGCAAGCGACTCACACGATCCATATCACAGGCCCCTCTTGTGCTCTTGCCCTCCTTTCGACTTCGACAATGAACGGGTCCCCACTCGGTTAAAAAGAGACTAGGATTAGCGACAGGATGTCCTGTAGAATTCAGATGAGCACCCCGAAACCACTCTGGAGTGATGCATGAATACCTTTGATCAGGCCGTTCGCGCAGGACAAGGCGATGGGCTCATTAGTGGAGAAGTCAGGATTATCCAGGCCAATCTGGGACTCCTGTGTAATCTCAGTTGCCGGCATTGCCATGTGGAAGGGTCACCACGTCGCACCGAAATCATGAGTCTTGAGACAATGCACAGCCTGTTGCGGTTGACTGAGAAACTCCCCGGCGTGCAAATTGACCTGACCGGCGGTGCCCCGGAGATGAACCCGCACTTCCGCTTTCTCGTCGAAACCCTGCGCGCAGCGGGACACCCGGTTCAGGTACGAACCAACCTGACGGTCTTTTTTGAGGCCGAACAGGCGGACACACCGGAGTTCCTGGCGCACCACGGCGTGCACCTGGTCGCATCACTCCCCTGCTACCTCGACGACAACGTCGACAACCAGCGCGGCGGCGGCGTCTATAAACGCAGCATTGCCGCCATGCGGCGACTGAATGCCCTCGGCTATGGGCGGCAGGACGGGCTACCGCTGAACCTCGTCTACAATCCTGGTGGCGCCTTCCTCCCTCCCGACCAGAAGACTCTGGAAGAGGCCTACCACCGCGAATTGAAAGAAAGGCATAACGTCGACTTCAGCCGACTTCTGACCATCACCAACATGCCTCTGGGTCGCTTCTTCAATGACCTGCAGAGCGCCGGGAAGGCAGAGTCCTATCAGGCTTTGCTCCAGGACAGTTTTAACCGGGACACACTGGACGGCCTGATGTGTCGCCACCAGCTGTGCATCTCCTGGGACGGGTCCCTCTCGGACTGCGATTTTAACAGCGTGCTCGGGCTTTCACTGGCAGACGGTCTGTCACGTCACATTGACAACATCGACCCAGAAAAGTTACAAGGTCGACGGATCGTCACCGGTGGACACTGTTTCGGCTGTACCGCCGGCTGTGGTTCTTCCTGCGCCGGGGCGTTGGTTGCCTGACAGCGGAAAGAATCCAGAATACGCTTCATGATCAGACCAGGCCTCCCGCCATGTGGGAGGCCTTAATCTATCGACAGCGCATCACGATTGACAGTCAGGATGAGACGGATTAGGATGCTGAGATCGTTATGAACAAGAACTCAACTATCATCCTCCTGTTATTCTGCTTCCTGCTGTTCACCGGCATTGCGGAGGCACGCCTCACCCTCGGTGTCGTCGGCGACGACGATCGGGTGCGCCCCCTCGCCGACCGCTTGGCAAAACAACTCGGCGAAGAAGTGGAAATCAAACACCTGGCTGACATGGAGACGCTTCTCAACTGGCTGGAACGCTTCGCCATGGTTGATCTGGCCGTTCTCCCGAGTGAGGCTGTAGCGACACGTCCTGGGCAACATCTGGTCCTGGGACGGCTCGGAGTCAACGCGGAGATGAGTCTGATTGTGGCACAGGGTGGCGGGGGCGACCTGCCGCGCCGCCTCGGAACCCTCCTCAAAGAATCGGGTTCTGTCCTCTGGGGGCCCCCCGCAGGGACAGAGCAGGCGCGCACCATACAGAGTCCCGCCAAAACCGAAGGGCTCCTTTCTGCACCAGCGGCGCAAGAGGTGAGCACACCGGAGATCGTGCACCTGCCAACCCTGCAACCCGGCAAGGCTTGGGTCCCACAGGGCGATATCGCGGCTCGCGACATCCTCGTAGCTGACACCCTGCCGACGGATAAACTGGTACTCGGGGTTGTGCTTGATCCGCGCGGCCCGGTACAGACGGCAGAACAAGCGGAAAGGCTGGCCGGTTATCTGCAAAGCACCATGCAGGTTCCCGTCACGGCCAGGGTTTTCACCCGGCCAGAGAATCTGACAGAATGGTTCCGCCGCTATCGCATGGTCGATCTGGTGATCTTGCGTTCCGAGACAGCAACGACGGCCCTTGAAGGGGATTACCGGCCACTCGCCAGTCTGTTCCGGACGACGACAGAGCCTTTTAGCCTCGCGGTTGCCAGGATCGACCTTGCTGACGCTGTGTTCAACCCTTTGCAGGCCGTCCTGATTGACATGGTTGCTCAAAAAGAAGGACAGAAGCTTCTTGCCGAAATGGGCATCCTCTCCATGCGCCCCTCTGGGGTTCTCCCTGAATCGGTTACGCTGCCCGACCAGACGGCTGGTGCTGAAGTTCCTCCTTCTCCGGTGCCAATTCCGGTCGTGGCCAAGCCGGCAGATCCCCCGGTCGTGGCCAAGCCGGCAGATCCCCCGGTCGTGGCCAAGCCGGCAGATCCCCCGGTCGTGGCCAAGCCGGCAGATCCCCCGGTCGTGGCCAAACCGGAGGTTCCCCCGATCAAGATAGTTCAACCGGCCGCCCCTGTTGCGGCGTTGGCTCCTGAGTTGGCAGACGAACCGGCCCCGACAGTACCAGAAGCGCCCAAGGATCTGGTGATTTTGCCTCTTACGCCCGTCGTCACTGAACTGGCGGCACCCGCTTCGCCACCGAAGCTGGAAAAAGCTCTGGTTGTGCCTCCACAGGTGGCTGCAGCGCCCCCGGCGATGACCCCGGCCCCGCAGCCACAAGAGACCGTCGTCGCGACCCCGCCAAGCGTAACACTGACAGACAAAGCTCCACCCGTTCCGGAGTTGCCGGCGCTACCAGAGGTACCCGCGGTTATTGAGCGCATTGAAGCTCCCGCAACAGCCCCGCCGCCAACTCTCATCGCAGCAGAGCCTGCTGCCACTGTCGCCCTGAAAGAACCGGCTATTGTCGCCGTTGTCGCCCCTGCTGAACCACTGATAACACCCCCTGTGAGACCTGCGGGCCCTGCAGAACTTGCCATGAACGAAACTCCGCCGTCGACGTCGTTGAGCGAAACCGCTCCTACCGAGGCGGACCGTGAGGAATTGCAGCGAATCGTCGAGGAGCGCCTCACTGCCGAGAGTGACACGGCTGTAGTGATATCAGCACCGCTCGCCAAAACCGAAGTCGAAGTCGCGGGTCAGCAGCTCCCGTTTGCCAAACAGAGTGACGACGTAAAAGCGATGCTTGGCGAAAACACTGTCGTCGCCATGGTTGCCCAGCCAGAAATTCCAGAAGGACTTCGCCCTCCAGGAATCCCGCTGCTGCGGCCAGGACGGATTCCGAAGCGGGCGCCAGCAGAGGAAGATAAACGCCTGGTTCAGGAAATGCCGCAACCGCTCAAGAAGACCTATGTCCAGCCACCGCCCAGCCTTTTACCAGAGCCTGAACCGGAACCGGGAGTCATCTATGTCATCCCCTTCGTTTCGGTCATGGTCCCGAACGAGGTTGATGGCCGCATATTTGACCAGTTCGTTGACATCCTCAACGAACAAGGTCCCGGCTTGAACCTCCAGTTCGTCATCCTCAAGGAAGGGCTCCAGCGAGTTGACCCCAACTGGCTCGCGGCACGCAAGTATGTCACAGGCGAAGTCTACGCCTATGTCGAGGACTCCGGATGCTGCTCGACCGACCTGCGCAGCAAAGCACGCCTGACTTATCGCCGACCACGCCAGGCTGATCCCGCTTTTGGTTTCGAATACCCGACCAAGCGTTTTTTCGATCATGACCTCTCAACCCTGGCGAAGGAGCGGATGGCCCTCGCTGATAACATTGCTCAAGTTCTTGCCAGCGAGTTGCTCGACGCACTGAAGAACTGACCCCTGGCGTTCTCTTCCCTTGCCGTTTCTGCTTAACCCTGACTTGATTTCCATCTGCTGTTTTTTCCCTATACCCCTTGACTTTATCGGGAGGCTGATTATATTAGGCCTGTTTTTGGCACTCGCCTGCATTGAGTGCCAAAAGTTTCGATGGCAAGCCGTAGCGGTGCTTAACCGCTCATCACTTATCGCTCGATATGACAGAAAGGGAGAAGAAGCAATGAACATCAGACCTCTGCATGACCGGATTATCGTAGAACGTCTCGAGGAGGAGACCAAGACCGCCGGAGGGATCATCATCCCCGATTCAGCCAAGGAAAAGCCCCAGCAGGGCAAGGTTGTCGCGGTTGGCAAGGGCAAGAAGACCGAAGACGGCAAAGTCCTGCCGCTCGACGTCAAGGTTGGTGACAAGGTGCTGTTCGGCAAGTACGCCGGTACCGAAGTCAAGATTGACGGCAAGGAATTACTCATGATGCGCGAAGAAGACATCATGGGTGTCATCGAGAAGTAAGCAGACAAGACAAGTCAACTCACTCTTTTCAGGGAGGTTAGATAGTAATGGCTAAGGAAATCAAATTCGGGCAGGAAGCCCGTACCAAGATCCTCGATGGTGTTAACACTCTGGCCAATGCGGTCAAGGTGACTCTCGGCCCCAAGGGCCGCAACGTCGTCATCGAGAAGAGCTATGGCGCACCGCTGATCACCAAGGACGGCGTGACCGTCGCCAAGGAGATCGAACTGGACGGCCGCTTTGAAAACATGGGCGCCCAGCTGGTCAAGGAGGTTGCTTCCAGGACTTCCGACATCGCTGGCGACGGCACCACCACCGCCACCGTGCTGGCCCAGGCGATCTACCGGGAAGGGGTCAAGCTGGTCACCGCCGGTCACAATCCGATGGAGATCAAGCGTGGCATCGACAAGGCCGTGATCGCCGCCGTCGAGTCGCTGAAGAAGCTCTCCAAGCCGGTCAAGGACCACAAGGAAATCGCCCAGGTCGGCACCATCTCGGCCAACAGCGACGAGACCATCGGCAACATCATCGCCGAAGCGATGGAGAAGGTCGGCAAGGAAGGGGTCATCACCGTCGAGGAAGCCAAGGCGATGGAGACCACCCTGGAGACCGTCGAAGGGATGCAATTCGACCGCGGCTACCTCTCCCCCTACTTCGTGACCGATCCAGAGCGCATGGAAACCGTCATGGAAGATGCCCTGATCCTGATCCACGACAAGAAGATCAGCAACATGCGCGATCTGCTGTCGGTCCTTGAGCCGGTGGCCAAACAAGGCCGTCCGCTGGTAATCGTTTCTGAAGATGTCGAAGGCGAGGCGCTGGCCACCCTGGTGG
>Ga0209231_1001023_pt1 | contig 11933 bp, 13 predicted proteins | sample Deesub45470m_DNA_FD_188086 | JGI IMG/M metagenome (GOLD analysis project Ga0209231, IMG submission 188086) | Deep subsurface microbial communities from North Pacific Ocean - 450_OLKR46/470m Metagenome (SPAdes) (version 2) | ecosystem: Environmental > Terrestrial > Deep subsurface > Unclassified ... | reverse complement strand
GGATCAGACCCGCTCTGGTGGGCGGAGTGTTGATCGCACTTGGCGTTCTCACGATGGGGCTTTCGATATATTTCCTCGGATTCCGTCCACCACTGCTCCCGGAGGATGTTCGCTATATTGGCGGCAATCCGCAGGCTCTTTCGCCAGCATTGCGGGATTGGCTTGGCATCGTATTTAACACGTGGGGAGGCTTTATCGCGGGATACGGAACCATGTTGACCGGAGCCGGCGTTTTCATGCTGACTGGGCGGAATAGCTGGCTGATCAGGGCGACCGCACTAAGTCTCCTGATCGTATTCGGCCGCTTTCTTTACAGCAATATCGTCCTGAGTTCCGACTTTCTGTGGGTTATTGCGGGCCTGTTTGCGTTGGCATTGGCCGCCGTTTATCTTCTCATCGTTGAACTCTAACGCGATTTCGGAATTGCGATCGAAGATCGGCTTGCCCTTTGGCAGGAATGAGCCCGCACCAAAGCCGCCGGCCGGGGTGGTATCATCACCTTCTTGGCGAAGGTGGCGCAGCTTATGACGGCGTTTCGCTGTCACTCCGGGCTGGCTAAGCCGAAGGAAGCGCAGTTATATGGCTGTGTTTAGAGGCTCACGGCAGCTTTCCCATTCCTGCCGAAAAGGCGATCCTCAAGGTTTGGGAAAGGGTATGGACGCCGAGTTTGGACATGAGGTTGGCGCGATGGACCTCGACCGTTCGGGAAGAGATGCCGAGGTCGTAGGCGATAGTCTTGTTCGGGTGGCCCTGGGCGAGACCTTCAAGAACATCCCGTTCACGCTGCGTCAGCAGATCAATCAGCCTCCGCGCTCCGGCTTCTTCGACGGTACGGCTCTCTGCCCGATCAATGCGCGCGAAAGCGCGGTCGATCGCATCGAGCAGTATGGCCCTTTCGATCGGCTTGGCGAGAAAGTCCACGGCGCCTGCCTTCATCGCCTGGACTGCCAGCGCCACATCGCCATTTCCGGTCAGCACGACGACCGGCATGTCGATGTTTTTCTGTGTCAGGGCGGCCTGAACCTCTAGACCATCCATGTCCGGCATATGCATGTCCAAAATGACGCACCCGTTCTCGGCCTCACCTGCACTCTGCAGAAATTCCGGTCCCGACGCATAAGGCTCAACGACAAACCCCGCCGTGCGTAGCGTGAACCCAACTGCTTTCCTGATTGTCTCTTCGTCATCGACGATATGAACGACGCGCTTGTCCCCCATGGTCCTCCTAGGCAAACCGAACCGGCACCATGCTGCAGCGGCGATCATGGCGCCGCTTCGCGCGGGCCTTGTACGGGTTGGACCATAGTCCAAGGTCAAGAGGGATTCGCACTGTTGCACGCGCGGGGCCGATCGCACACGCGTTCCAGTCGGTGCGGACGGTCAGGAACTGCGATCGTTGGCTCACCAATCGCGAAGGTGAACCCGTGCCGATTACAGGAGGCTGTGAACCGCCTCGGCGATCATGGGCACCGTGTCGATACTGTTAGAAGCGTGGACAACTGTGTTGGTGCTGACGATGCGGCCAACAAGCGCGCCCAGCACCTGTGCTGCGTCTCCCGCGAAGAGGGGATGCACCACCGCGCAATCGGGCGGCGCAAAACCCATGCCAACGAGCTGCCGCGCAGCGCCCGCGAGTGTGCGGCCCGATGAGGCGATATCATCTACCAGCACCGCCTGGCGGTTGGAAAAGGCGGAGGCGTCGGGAATCGAGATGGTCACCTCGCGATCGCCGGATCGCGCCTTCTCGCAAACGAGGTACGGCGCGTCAGCGTCCGCTGCTACCTGCGCCACCCATTGCTGGCTTTCCGCGTCGGGTCCAATGATCAGCGGTCGGGCGACATTCTGCTTGATCCAGGATGCCATCAGCGGCGCGGCATGAACGACCCGAGTAGGAATGCGGTAGATTTCCGACAGATCATGATAGCGGTGGAGATGGGGATCGACCGTCACCATCCAGTCGAGATGGCGCGACAGGACGGCGGAAAAGGTGCGCGACGTCACGGCCTCGCCGGGATGGAAGCGCACGTCTTGGCGCATGTAGGCAAGATAGGGAGCGACAAGGCCAGCCTTGCGCGCCCCAAGCTCGCGAACCGTGTCCGCTGCGAACAGAAGTGGCAACAGCTTTGCATTCGGACGATCGAGGCTGCACAGGAGGACGACGTCACGATCGGCGACATCGCTTACGGTCCTGAGATACGATTCTCCGTCCGGGAACTCGCGGTGCTCCAGTACGCCCGGCTGTGCGCCGAGCGCGGCACACAAGGCCTGGAGGAGCGCCTCACTGCCGGGAAGCGCGAAGACGATCGGCCGGCTCATTCCGCGGCGATCCCGAAGATCGCACCATTGCTCACCGCGAAGGCTGCCGCATAGTCGAGTTCGCCTGGGCTCTCGGCATGTATGGTGCACAGGGGTGTGCCTGCCTCAACTCTCTGGTTCAGGCGGCTATGGAGCGCGACTCCCGCGGCTTTGGCCATCGGGGCGCCGGCGAGCTTTGCGACGGTCGCGAGCTTGCGGTTGTCGATGCTGACGAGCCGGCCGGTATAAGGCGCGATCATATCCTGCTGAAATGGGGCAACCGGGGGTGCGCGCATGCCGCCCTGAGCTTCGCAGATGCGTTGGAATTTCGCCCAGGCACGGCCGCTTTCGAGACTTTCCAGCGCCCGCGCGAACCCTCCGCCGGCTGGTGTTGCCCCCGCCAACTCGAAGAGGCCTCCGGCGAGTTCGCATGCGCGCTGCGCGAGATCCTCCGCGCCGGGTTCGCCTTGAAGCACGGCCAGTATATCCTGAGCTTCGAGCGCCGGGCCGATGCCACGTCCGATCGGCTCGGCGCCTGAGCCGCACATTACGCGGGTACGCAAGCCAAAGGCTTCGGCGACCGACGTCAGCGCCGTTGAGAGTGTGTCGGCCGCATCGGCGCTGCGCACCTTGGCAGTCGGACCGACCGGGATGTCGATCACGAGATGGGTCGCGCCGGCGGCGATCTTCTTGGAGAGAACCGAGGCCACCATCTGGCCGACCGCATCGATGTCGAGCACCCGTTCGACTCCGATGATTACATCGTCGGCCGGACTCAGCCGGACGGCGCCGCCCCACACGATACACCCGCCTTCGCGTTCGACCACCCGGCGGATCGCGGGGACGTCGAGGTCGACGGGTGCCAGTACTTCCATCGTGTCGGCGGTGCCGGCCGGCGAGGTGATCGCCCGCGAGGATGTCTTGGGCATGATCAAGCCTTCAGCGGCCATGATCGAGACGACGATCGGCGTCGTGCGATTTCCCGGCAATCCGCCGACACTATGCTTGTCGACGATGACCGCGCCGGGCCAGCTCAGCCGCTCACCGACATCAACCATGGCCCTGGTGAGCCCGATGGTTTCATCCTGATCGAGCGGCACTGCCGAACAGGCCGTCACGAAGGCTGCGAGATGGACATCGCTGTACCGACGCTCGGTGATGTCGCTGATGATCGCGGAGAAGGCCTCTTTGCCAAGCCGGTTCCCGTAGATGCGACGGCGTACGTCGCTGAGCGAGGCGAGCGGCTGGGCGTGCGTGATCTCGACCAGATCGTCGTCACGGACACCGAGCCGATGCCACGCTGTCTCGGACAGGCCTATTTCCCCGGGCGCAGGAGCATCGCCCGAGCTGTGCAGCAAGGAAACCACCACTTCGTTGTCGCCGGCACGGAGGCTGACTTGCGCCCGCGAGGCGAGGCCTTCGGATCGGCAGACCGGGCAGTCGTGGCGCATGACTGCAATGAGGTCGTTGCCGGCTGCGGTCAGGCCGAGGCGGCGCGCCCGCAGCGTCGTCGCGACGGGCTCCGAATCGGCCTCCTCGATTGCAGAAGCTCTCACGCGAGCAGGCCCCAGCTTCCTAATGCCGGCACGCTGCACGACCAGTTCAGTTCTTCCGAGATGCGCTTCGCCAGCACATGCGCGCCGGTCGGCTCGCCGTGAGTGACATAGACGTGTCGTGGCCCCTCGTGCAGCGCGCCGAGCCACCGCATGAGCTCGTCGCTGTCGGCGTGGGCCGAGAGCATGGTGAGGTTCGCGACCTCGGCCGCGACCGGGATATATTCGCCGTGGATCTTGATCGTCCGGGCCCCGCCGATTATCGCCGCGCCGCGTGTCCCCGCCGCCTGGAACCCCGAAAAGAGGATGAGGTTCTTCCCATCGGGTGCGAAGCGCTTGAGATGATGGAGAACGCGGCCGCCGGTCGCCATGCCGCTTGCCGAAATGATGACCTTGGGGGCGGCATTGGCGGTCAGCTCCTTGGACTCCTCGACCTCCCGTACATAATGCGCCACCCCACAGGCAGTTTCGCACTCCGCGCGACTCAGCCGGTGCTCCCCCATGAAGTCGCACATCAGCCCGCTCGCATTGATCGCCATCGGGCTGTCGAGATAGATGGGAATGTCCCGCAGGCGTCCGTCAGCGCGCAGGCGGGACAGGTGATACAGCAGCGACTGGGCGCGCCCGACCGCGAAGGCTGGGATGACGACAGTTCCGCCGCGCCTGACGCATCGTTCGATATGATCACCCAGCACCCTTGCCGGATCGACCTGCTCGTGCCGGCGATCTCCATAGGTTGATTCCACGACGACGTAATCTGCCCGCTCAGGCGGCTCGGGATCCTTCATGACTGCGTCGCCATAACGTCCGACATCGCCGGAGAAGAGGATCGTGCGACCGTTCCAGTCGATCTCGATCGATGCGGCGCCGAGAATATGGCCGGCGCGGTGATAGCGCGCCTTGATACCGTCGGCGATTGCGTGCCACGCTCCGAACTCGACCGTTCGGAACAGCTGCAGCGCCATGCGCGCGTCGGCCTGGGTGTAGAGAGGCAGCGCGGGTTGGTGCCGTGAAAAGCCGTGGCGATTGGCAAAATCGGCGTCCTTCTCCTGGAGGTGTCCGCTGTCCGGCAGAAGAAGTTCGCACAAGGCTTCGGTGGCCCGTGTGCTGAGAACGGTTCCATCCCAGCCGAGACGCGCCATGCGCGGCAGAGCGCCGGAATGATCGAGATGCGCATGGGTCAGCAGCACCAGGTCGACGTCGGCGACCTCGGGCGGAATGGGCGCCCAGTTGAGGCGGCGCAGGTCCCTAGGCCCCTGGAACAGGCCGGAATCGATGACGACCTGCGTCTCGCCGTCATCCACCAGGTAACGCGAGCCCGTGACGGTCTCCGATGCGCCGAGGAAGGCGATGCCGAGACCGTCGGCAGGACGCTCCGCAAGGTCGATCTTTGCCTCGCGCTCGAGCACGGTCGCCCCCAAATGGGCGCGGGACCTGTGTTTCTTCTTTCGCTTGTGCATGAATTCTGGCTGCCTCTCGCGATTATCTAGTGCCGTGCAGATTTCCTGGTCCGAGACGCTAGAAACTATACGCAAAGACCGCAGGTAACGCGGAGCCGCCCTGGCTTCGATGAAAAGGCGGACTACGCTGGGCGGGCAGGGCTGAACCGCAGGGAGCACCGCCGCCCGCGCGGTCCGCTGCGGTGTCTACTTATACCGCGCCTTCTGGACCGGGATCTATGCTCGTCGGGCATTGACCAGAAGAGAGCGGTATGAACGATCATGACCATCAGATACGCCGGCGCGGGACGTTCGTCCTGATCGGATTTCTGCTCGTTGCCGGCTTCTTCCTGATCACTGAGCACACCGCGCACTTTTTTGGCCTGCTCCCCTACCTGATTCTTCTCGCTTGTCCGCTCATGCACCTGTTCATGCATAATGGTCATGGCGGTCATCAGCATGCTCATGACCAGGAGACCGGCCGCGCCCCGCTGGCCAATCTCAATGAGCGCGCCGAGGGAGAGCCGCGATGACGCATATCGATTACGGCTACGGCCTGTGGGGGCTCGCGCTGGTCAACGCAGCCGTGTTCATCCTGTTCGCATTCAGCTTCTTCAAGCCGGCAACCAAGCGCGACTGGCGCAGTTTCGGAGCGTTCAGCGCGTTCATCGTCGCCCTCTTCGCCGAGATGTATGGGTTCCCGCTAACGATTTTCGTGCTTTCAGGATGGCTCCAGTCCCACTTCCCCGGCGTCAACTGGTGGAGCCACGACGCCGGCCACGTCCTCGAGATGATGTTTGGCTGGCGCATCAACCCTCATTTCGGGCTGTTCCACATTGCCAGCTTCGTGCTGATCGGCGCCGGCTTCTGGCTGATCGCCGTTGGATGGACGGCGCTTCATGAAAGCCAGCGCCGGCATAAGCTCGCTACCACCGGAATCTATGGCTTGGTTCGCCACCCACAGTATGATGGGTTCGTATTGGTGATGGTCGGCTTCTTGCTGCAGTGGCCGACCATCCTCACGCTGGCGATGTTTCCAGTACTTGTCGTCATGTATTTGCGTCTGGCACGGGCCGAAGAGCGTGAGGCGCTCGCCGAATTTGGCGATGCTTATCGTCGCTACACAAAGACCGTTCCACCGTTTGTGCCCCACCTTGCGCGCCTGTTCGGTGCGACGCGTGACGCAAGCGCGGATCAACAATGAAATTCCTGCCGGCCGCGACCTTTTGATCGGTCGCATCGCCGAGCTGACTGGAACACGCAATCGCCACACCGAGAAAGAGCACTGGCCATGGCAGATCCGTTGAAACCGACCACATCGCCGCTTGCTGCTCGCGCAATCCCGAAGGGGCCTGCGGCCGCCTTTCATGCGGGACTGCGAGCATATATGCTCGCGGTCTACAACTACATGGCCAGCGGTCTATTGTTGACCGGGATCGTCGCCTTGTTCGTTGTCAACAGCACTGGCGTGCGTGCCGTATTTTTCACGGCGAGCGGCGCTCCGACGTTGCTCGGATGGATCGCGGTCTTCGCACCACTCGCCCTCGTCTTTACGCTCAGCTTCGGCATCAACCGGCTATCCGAGCGCACCGTCAAGACATTGTTCTGGACTTATGCGATCCTGATGGGCGTGTCGCTCTCGACAATCTTTCTCGCCTATACCGGCGTGAGTGTCGCGCGCACTTTCTTCGTCGCTGCCGCAGCCTTCGGGGGCCTGAGCCTATGGGGTTACACTACCAAGAGGAATCTGTCGGCGTTTGGAACCTTCCTGATCATGGGCGTCGTCGGCCTGCTCATCGCCATGATCGTCAACATGTTCCTGCGGTCGTCCGCTTTGGATCTCATCGTCAGCGCGGTTGGCGTGCTCCTGTTTGCGGGCTTGACGGCTTTCGACACGCAAAAGATCAAGAGCGTCTACTTCGAGGTGGCCGGTTCGGAATTCCACGGCAAGGCGGTCGTGATGGGGGCGCTTACCCTTTATCTCGACTTCATCAACCTGTTCCTGTTCCTGCTGCGCTTCATGGGCGACCGGCGGCAATAGGTCGTGTCGGGATGACTGGCGGGCACGGGCGCAGAACTGCCGCAGCGAGTGCATCGGTGATCGTCGCCACCCGAGGGCCGCTTCCAACATGGCAATCGTCTCCGCGTCGGTCTGATAATGCCGGTCCCCGGCATCGCCTCGCGAAGAACGGAAAGCGAGGATGATTATCCAAATCCTGGCCGCAGCACATGGCCGCACTCATTGCCAGACGAGGGCACGAGGGGTGTGCCCTCGGTTTGCGTAAGAGAATGAGCATGGAGGCTGCATGGACGACCCTGCCCCGGTGTGGGTGTGCCCGAGTGGGAGATCGGGCTCACCCCGAGTTCGCCGTGATCGACATCGCTTTCAGCGAAGCGCCGACGGGCGGCGTCCAGATTTCGACAGCACGAGGCCGCAGGCTTCGTATCGTGCGGGGCTTCGCGGAATTCCGAGCGAACCCTCTTTGTTGCCAATCCGCCTTTGGTTGTTAGGGAGCGAAATCATGGAGGCTACCGTTCTGGTGATCATACACCAAGGCGCGGAGTTCATTACAATCCACGACAACCATTCGGCAGCGCACGCCGCTCTCGTGGAATTTGTCGTTAGCCGGTGGCCCCAACAACTCGGAGAGAGGCCCGCCCTGATGGCTTCGCAAGAGGAAGACCATATCCATCGATTCTTCGCGGTGGCGGACGATTTTTATATTATTGCCGAGACAGAATTGTCTGATCTCGAAGCCCAGATCGAGTCACTTTGTCGCGAGAAATGTGCCAACTTTTGACCGAAGCTGTATCGATCGCGCCGCCGTCTCGAAGGATTGGGATTCAATTCTGGGGCATAGAGCAATGTTTGAGTGCCTGATCCTTAGCGACAGTATCGGTGTCGGTACAGCGCAAGCCATCAATGCGCGTCGTGCCTTGTACTGCGATGTGATGGCGGTCGAGCGCGCCTCCGCAGAGCAGATTCTGGCATGGCGCAAACCCACCAAGAACTATGGTACGACCATAATTGCGATTGGCTCCAACGACGCACCGGGCCGGACATTGGAGCGCGGTCTTACTGAAATCAGGCGACGCATTAGCACGCGGCGCGTGATTTGGCTGCTGCCTTATTCTCGGCCAGCCGCTTACGCGGTAACCTCGGTAGCGCTCCTATTCGGCGACGAGAGCTTGGACTTGGGACGCTTCCCATCCCGCGATCAGGTTCACCCCCTTCGCTATAGCGATGTGGCCAATGCGTTGCTAAAATAGGGTTGTCGCATCGGTCGCGTGGGTGGGGATGTCGCCGCCTCGACCACCGTTCTCGGCGGAACCGATCCGCAAAAAAAACGGAGAGGCGTCCGTCGTGCGGAGAATGGAGTTTTCTTTATGACAGCTCTGTCTCAGACAGAGATCGCCAACTGGCTCGCACTTTACGCGGCGGCAGGTGTTTGTTGCGGCATAGCGCTGATGCTTTCTGTCGCGACATCGCTCTATGACCTGTATCGCGAGCGGGCCTGGGTCGGGCTGAAGTCGACCAGCGATGTGCTGCGCTTTCTGCCAATAACCTGGTGGCGCTGGCAGAAGTGCTATTTGTTATCGACCCCCGTGACGCTGCTCATCGTTGGATCGTTCGCCGCGACGCTGTCTTGGAATTGAGGGCACCGATCGTTCTCGCTTCAACCTAACAGTTCGTCGGCTAGGATCCTGTCGACCCGGCCGGCTTCCAGATCCTCCGGCGTGAGACAGACTACGGGAGCGATCTGCGCCATTCGCGGGTGAGTGGTGGCCTTGGAGGCCCGATACTCCTCGCTGGTAAATCCCATCGTCTCGATGATGAGCGTCCGGATTTCGCCTGTCCGCCGCGAGCGCGCCTCAAGCATGAAATCCGGTCGGCACGGGCCGAGCGGCGTTAGCCTGTCAAATACCGGCTTCTCGATCGCAATATCGATCGCTTCACGGTCGAAGGCGTAGCGCGCGCCAAGAAGCGCCCGCAAGACGCTCCGCTCGAATTCTGAATCGACGGGGATGAAGCGGTTGCCGGAGAAAACGGGCTGAGCATAGGCTCTCAAAGGCGCATAGCCATGTGCTTCGGGATATTCGCCGATCACGACGATGATGAGATAGGGCCCCTTGATGTGATTGCCCCGCACTGACGGCGACTGGATTCGGTTTGCAACGGAAATTGGATCCGAACCGGCTGGGTAGATGGTCGATCCTCGGAACCCCTGTGCAAAGACCGTCAGAAAGCATTGCGGTGCATGCCCGCGGGGCCATGCTCGGGCGAGTTCGCGGAGGCCAGCGTATGCGCGCTTGCTGTGAAGAGCCTTGGCGTGTGTCCAAAGTGCCCGGCCGAGTTCGATGCCTGGCGCGATCTCGATCCTTCCCGCCGCGGCACTCAGCGCTTCGAATTCATGCGTGATCGAGCGTTCGGTCGGCTCCTCTGAGACCGGAGCGGAGAGGTTGAGGCCGGAGACGTTCAAAAGGCGCCAGAGCAGCCGCGCCAACCTGGGCATGGAGGCGTTTCGCGTACGATCGTCACTGCTCTCCTCGTCCGGCCGTTGAGCGAGCTTCTCGGGAGCGGGCCGCAGGACTTCGAAGTAGCCGACGGGCGGGTCGGCCGGTGTTTCCGGATTGCGCACCTCGCTGATGCGGTTGGTCGCCTGGTCACGAAAGAAGGGGCAGGTGGGAAGGTGTTCGGCGCGTTTCGAGCCGGTAAGCCGGCGCAGATAGTAGGTTTCTGCCTCTGACAGGAATGCCGGCGTGAGCATCGGGGGCTCGCGGTCGCTGCCGAGGCAGTCGCATGCGATCCATTTCTCGCCGATACGCGCCTGCTGGACGAGCATGATGCCAGCCTCTTCGTCCGGCCGGGAGCCTTCGCCCGCATACCACCGCACCAGCGCGGTCCGAAGCGGGCCGGGGAGGGGGATACGGGCCTTGCCAAGCCCGTCGCTATGGCGATCGATCAACCACATGAACGAGCCTGTCGAAGCGGGGTCTCGCGTCATGCTTGCCGAGTACCGATGGATTGACAATCCCCTTTCGCTTGATCTCAACTTTTCAGAACAGCCGCTTTGGAGATCGAGATGCGATCACTGCTATTGGGATGCGTGGGTCTTTTGGTCGGGAGCGCGACGGGATATCAGGCGGCCGCACAGACAGTGAGGCCGGTGAGAACGGTCCAGGTGATCTCGATGTCTGGTGTTGCGATGTCATCGACGCCTCTCGAGGCGGCCGAGGAGCGACCTGAACAAAAAGGAGAGGAGGATACCGTCGGTGCGGGGGGCGGTGACAAGCTCGAAGCTGCCTTCCGACTTCACGACTTGAGTCGGCGGTGGGTTGAATTCGAGATGAAGAACAGCTTTCTCTCCTCGACCGGGACAGCGGCGACGCCAAATGTCGACGATGATCCGTTCGCGCATGTGGGGATTGCTCGGGTCGAGGCGAAGCCGCTTCCAACTGCCATTCCGGCGGCGGCGCCGATATCTGTTCCGGGGTGGATGAGCGGCGGCCTGGCCTTCGCGGCGGCCGCCTCGAGATACAGTTCGGGGTGCAGGTCAAACGCATATCGGCCTGCTGGTTTCCTCAGCGCGGCGGCGGAAAGCAGGCGGTTCGGCTATTACGGTCTGATGAGTGGCATCGCATGCGAGTACGGAATCCCGACCGGGCTGTTCGACGCGATGATCATCCGGGAAAGCGGCTATCAGGCCTCGATCTATTCGCCAAAGAACGCCTTCGGTTTGACCCAGCTCATGCCAGGCACGGCCGAGGGACTGGGAGTCAATCGATACGATATCGAGCAGAACCTGCGCGGCGGAGCCAGATATCTGCGCCAGCAACTAGACCGCTTCGGGCAGGTGCATCTGGCGTTGGCGGCGTACAATGCCGGCCCCGGCCGGGTGCGCAACGGTGTCCTGCCGCGGATCGCTGAGACGCAGGCGTATGTCGACAACGTGCTTTTGAATTGGCAGCGGCTGGCCGGCCTGGAACCGACCGGCACCGCGCAAAACATTGCCGTACAGCCCTCCGCCCGCTGGCGGGCGAGAACAGGTCGGGCAGCCACGGTTTCGACGTTTTAGAGGAGGCGGCTCAGAGCCCGATTCGGCTGGTCTCTGTAAGGACGGCCCGACGGGCCATGATCTTTGTTACCTCCTTGACCAGCTTCTCGACGACTGCCTCTTTGAGGGGAACGGCCCATTCGCGCCGAATTTCCGTGCCGTCGATACCCTCAATTTCATCGAGAGCCTGGATGAGCATGGAGGGCAGGCCGCTGAAGAGTTCGGATAGCATAGCGAGCAGCGTACCGAAGCGTTCATCGTGAACGACTTTCTGATCGATTGCGGATTCGACGCTGATGATCGCCAGGATTATGCTGATATCCAGGGCGCTCAGGATCGTCTGAAACTCGACGAGGGATAGGTTCGGTCTTTTTGAGGGATCACTGTGCAACAGCAGGCCGAGTCGGCTCTTGCTGATGCCCGTCTTCAAGGCGAGTTCTCGGATATGCATGCCTCGCTCGGCCTGTCAACGGCGGAGCAAAAGTCGGCCATTCGGCGGCGTAAAACCAGGCCATCGTGTTACATGCCGGGGGGAGTGGCGTGAGGGCGTAGCCCGAGGGCCACTCCCCCCGGCATTGGTGTAATTTTCA
>Ga0209231_1001022_pt1 | contig 11939 bp, 10 predicted proteins | sample Deesub45470m_DNA_FD_188086 | JGI IMG/M metagenome (GOLD analysis project Ga0209231, IMG submission 188086) | Deep subsurface microbial communities from North Pacific Ocean - 450_OLKR46/470m Metagenome (SPAdes) (version 2) | ecosystem: Environmental > Terrestrial > Deep subsurface > Unclassified ... | reverse complement strand
TAAGAGACAGGGATTTCTTCGATCTCTTCGTCTCGTTCACGAATGTCACGGGACAATTCCAGGCGATCCATCTTTAACTGATTAAGCTGTTCCTGTGTTTGACTGCAGACGCCTTCGATCACACCAAGGGCATGGTCGAGGGCGCCAACAGCATTGTTGAAGTCCTGATCTCCGGCGATAGTCAGGAGGTTTTCAACTGCAGCACGTTCAGGCGTCCCGGCAACAAGACCCCTGGTGCAGATACACTTACTGTTCTCCAGAAGCTCATGCAAAAATGTATTGAGAACGCGAGCAGGAATTTTCCCTTCACTACGCAACTGCGCAATGATCTCGCGACCACGATTGATCAGCTTGGATGTGAAAAGGGTGTAGCCGTCATCAGAAATAAGTTTGGCGAGCCGTTTTGTGACATCCTCTTTTTTGCTGGAAAGATCTTCTCTCTCTCGCATCAGATGAAGACGCTTGTTTTGGAGTTCATGAGCCACCCGGTTGGCAGCCAGTTTCCCATCGATTGAAGTCAGATCAGCACTGATGCCCTTTAGATTGGCAAGTGTCTGGTCTTGCTGAAGAATGCACTCTTTTAGCTGCTCTTCAAGTTTTGACAGCTGATCGATAAGCTCCTTTTTCTCTTCACTTGTTGTTTCTTTCTGCTCGGCCCGAAGTTTTCCGCGAACATTATGATGACGCAAATCTTCAATCGTCTGTTTTAACAACTCGAGCCCGAGCATCTGATGGATGGCGTCTGTCACTTGGGAGCTGTTTCGCTCCATGGCAAGGTAGTTAATGCGCTCTCCATTGAAGAAGAGGAATCGGCTGATACCGTCTGGAATGAGTGCCTGAATACGTTGCTGTGGGCGGTCTAGAGAGAAAGTCTGCCCGTTTCTCATCACTTCAAGCGTAAAAGTTGTCTGCTTAGGATTCAAGTTTTGCTGGGCTAATGTGAGTTGGCGCGTGAGGATATAGCGGTCTGCATCATGCTTGAAAGTTATCTGCACGGTTGCCGCCAGAGCGAGGGGGTCTTTTGTCCGCAGAGCTAGGCCTTCATGAATGATTCGATCCGGGCGTTCAAAATCATCGGGATTACCGTCATTCCCCATCAGGCCATCACGCCCGTAAAATCCCCAGACAAGGGCCTTTAGAAGAGTGGTCTTTCCGAAGCCGTTTTCAGCATGGATGACAGTGACGTTACGCTCGCGAAGGTCTGAGAATACGAGTTCTTGCCGCCCCTTGAACTGCCTAAAGTTTTCAAGTACGAGCCGTTCTAATATCATTTGATCACCCGCTTTACATGCTCATAGAGTCGCTGATGGATCTCATTTCTGCGTTTCATGTACATCACATCTCGCTCTTCCTTGAGGATGTCGCGGATAAGCGTCTGGTATTCAGGAGTTGAAGCCTTGAAAATCTCCTGAGCGCGCGTTAGTTTTTTTTGTTGTTCAGGATCGTGCTCTGTCATGGGAGCCCCCTTCTATAGGCATAACTAATTATTCCGCTAACAAATTATAGTAGAGACGCAAGTCATGCAAGGAATGCAGTGCTTCTGCTCCATTTTCTGCCATTCGACAAAACTCGACGATTCTGGCTAACTCCCGCTGAAAGAACCTGCGTTCCATATTGAATCCTTCGTCATCGAGCTTGCCGCCAAGATCGGGAGGCGCAACAAAGAAGTCGTAGATAAGGGCGCGATTTTTCCCTGGTGAATTCCGCAACAAACGCCCACGCCGCTGAACAAACTGGCGTGGATTGGTTGAGCTTGCCATCAAAAACCCCATGCGTAGATCAGGCAGATCGATACCCTCATCGAGGCAACGAATGGCAACAACCCCATCGAGAAAGCCGCTGGTCAAATCCCGCAGAATCTCTTCGCGGTCCTGAGTTTTTTCTCGAAAGGTAAAGTTGCGCACCCGCAAACCATGCTTCTCGCCAAGCAATCGAGATACGGCTTGAATCTGCCGCACCTCTTCGTCGGTAATCGCATCGGTTGTTCGACCATCGCCACAATAGAAGAGAGCCTTTTTCGGCGGCTCCGGCAGGGCAGCAATAACCCGATCGAGAGCAGAGAGCTTATTCTCCGCACCGGCAAGAAGTCTCGCTCGCTTGATCAGAAGACGCATAACCCCTTGCGCCATCTCATCATCGTCGCGTCCGTGCATCATACGCGCAAGTTTTAAGGTAATCTCCTCGTAATCATCCGTCTCTGTGTCGGTTAGCTCTACCGGGATTGGGTAATAGCGGTAGCGGCAGAGGCGCCCATCAGCGATGGCTTGCGAGAGAGGATACTCAGAGACAATACCGCCGAAATAATCGATGACCGCTTTTGTGCCGACCGGGTCGTAGTGGCGCTCAGGCGTAGCTGACAGCCCCAAACGCATCGGAATGCCTTCAAGAAGAGCTTCCTTTCCCTGCTCGGCACCGAGGTTGTGGACTTCATCGGCAATCAACAGATGGTGGACACGCCCAGAGGCCACATGTGGGCGAATACGGTGTTGAAACGTATCACTGGTAAGGGTCGCATTCGTTACAACCATGATATGGACTTGTGACAGACCGACACTGAGGCGCTGATACCCTTCCTCCAACTCATCCTGCCAACGCTCCCGCCCTTCAAAACAGGGCACTGCCAGCACCCCGAAGGTTGCTATCTCTCTGATCCATTGCCGACAAAGATTGATAAACGGGCAAACGATAATCACCGCTAAGGGACGATTCTTCTCGGCCACCTTGCAGGCCAACATCAACGCCGTGAGAGTCTTGCCCGCCCCGGTCGCCATGGCAAATATCCCCTTGCCACCGGCCTTGCTCCAGTTGCGAATCGCGTCGATTTGATAGGGGCGTAATTCGAGCCCTGGGGGTGGTCGGAACTCGGTTGTGGAACTCTCTTTGACCAATGGCAGCGAAAGCCCAGGTAGCGGCTTTTTAGGGTCTCTGTAACGCTCAAGCAACTCTCGACTGATCTTGCTGAAATCGATAACCCGCAATCCTGGTGTTGCATCTTCCCAAAGTGCCTGAAAATTATCTATTTCCTCTTGCACCCGTCCTTCACTATCTTTCCACGAACAAAAGACCTTGATGCTTTCGAAATTCTCTAGCAGCCCGCCGGCCGTTTCATTTGACGATCCGGAAAAGGTCACGTGATTGTGGTCGTTATCGGAAAAGACACCGGTCTTCTCGTGGAAAATTCCGCGTGAAAGTTCACCCGATTCTTTAAGGCGCAGCGCTAGTTTTATTTCTAGTAAGCCAGCGGCAGCTAGCCAGGCTAAAGCATTGAGGCGATTGCGCAGTAAGGAGTCTTCAATATCGTCAAGGCTTCGGGAAAGAATAGTCCGGAGTACATCGTCGGGATTATCAATTGCCCCCTGTAGTGCTTTAACGTCGTCGGGCTCAAGGTGGGGTGAAACAACCAATTGCATTTTGCCACCGCGTGAAGCCAGACTCGCTACACCCCGTGCGGCCAATGCCAAACCAGAGCTGGTGAAATATCCAGCTGCCCTTCGGTAGAGCGTGGCGGTTTCCAGGCAAGGGACAAAGAAATCGTTGACCAGGTCATCTCGACCCGTTCGATACGACAGCTTCAGTTTGGTTTGTTGTAGATTTTTGGGAAGTGGATTCATCGTAAGCTTGTCTGAGTTTTGAGTGCCGAACACGTAAAAAGGCACCGACGCATGGCGCGCCCGTGCCTTCTCAGTCGATTCTGCGCCCCGTCCTTGTGCATTCAACACCCCAGCGACAAAATGATTACAAGATGTTATACAACTCACACCCGCATTGCGGCAAGGATTGATTTGCACCGAAAGAGGCGGGCTGGAGGTTATTGTGGCTGTGTCAGACGATTAAATGCTGCAAATTTTTTATGCTGGCATGGTTGCGCTACAAAAAGATCGTGCTAGTCTTTTTCTCGCAGTTCATTTTAGATGATTGAAGTTCATCCTGTCGCGACCATTTTTGCCCGCAGCAAGTATGTAATGGATTGGTACTAGAGTGTTAAAAAGCATGCGAAAAAAAGTTGAAAAAAAATGCTTGCAATGGCAAAAAGCACTGTGTTATCTTCGCGACGCTAACAAAGCTTGTGCTGGTGTTCAAACGTCGGTCGTTTTGACAGGATGTCAATGAAGGACGAACCACACATGTCGATTTTGGGCGGTGTGGTTTTTTTGTAGTTACGTTTGGCACGGGCGCAGCACCAACAACCCCATCAGAGGGGACGAGGACAGGAACATGGCTGAAGGTAAAGTGAAGTGGTTCAACGACGCAAAAGGTTTTGGTTTCATTGAGCAGGACAACGGTCCTGACGTATTCGTGCATTTTTCGGCGATTTCAGGCGACGGCTTCAAGTCCCTGGCCGAAGGCGACCGCGTCAGCTTTGACGTGACTCAGGGCCCTAAAGGTCCCCAGTCTGCCAACGTTCGCAAAATCTAAAAGATTTTAGCAACGTGAATTTAAATGGGCCTCGCAGGTAACTGCGGGGCCCATTGCTTTTTTATCCAGCCAAATTGCTCCACCAGCCTGTTATACTTTTGCCTTCATCCCCCCAACACCAGGAGGCCCAGCCGATGCAATCCTTTCTCGATGCCCTGCGTGACACCATCACCCCGATCACCCCGCCGGTCGCCGTCCGCCGCCTGAACGACGCCAGCGAGCTCGGCACTTTGAAAGTCCGCGTTCGTACTGAACACATCACCGTCTGCCAGCAGATCGCCTACAGCCGCCACTACGGCTGGTCGACCTGGTGCGACCGCCAGACCAGCCACTGCGTCCTCGGCGCCGCCTGTGTCGGTCTGATACCGCCGCCGGCGCGGGTGCTTGACGGCACGGTCAACTGCGGTGTGTATCAGCAGGATCAGGCTGCCGCCAGTGCCATGCAGCAGCAGATGCCACGCCTGCCGGTCGGGACCGGCGGCCTGCTGACCTGGCCGTTGACCCGCCCGCTGGCCGGTATGGAGCCGGAAGCAGTCGTGCTGTATGTCAACTCGGCGCAGGCGATGCGTTTTGTCCAGGCCTTCCTCTACCGCGACGGCGGCGAGTTTGTCAGCCGCTCGTCCGGCGATGCCGGCGTCTGCTCCCGCGGTGTCGCCCAGGTCATTCGCGATCAGGCGCCGACGGTCGAGATCCCCTGCATGGGCGACCGCCGCTTTGCCCTCGCCCAGGATCACGAAATGATCGTCGGCATCCCCGCCTCCTGGTTGCAGCGGACCACCGAAGGACTGCTCGCTACCCACAAAGCCGGGATCCGCTACCCAATACCGTTCCAGATTCCGTCGAGCTGTCAGTTGACGCCGGAATTTGTGACCAGTGCGACGGACTAAACCGACAGGGCGGTCTCACGCAACGGCGCAACGAACGCAACGTGAAGGCGTTTATGGTTCTTCAAGCCAGATCGGTTTTACTAAAAAGCCTATGAGCCTCAAGGTTTGCCTACGTAGCGTCGTTGCGTCGTCGCGTGAGCAAAAAGGTTTAGACTCACCCCTGATTGACATCACCAACAGGGCGGTCTCACGCAACGGCGCAACGAACGCAACGTGAAATCTTTTTTGATCGCCAACTCAAATTGGTTTTACTGAAACTGCTTATCTACTTCGCTTCACCAATAAACCATTCGATAAGGACATAGGCAATTTCACGCTCGTTCGCGTTGCTCACTCAAGCCGCAAAGGCGCAAAGAAAATCGTGGTCTATCGGGTTAACCTTCGCGTCTTTGCGGCTTTGCGTGAGACAAGATTTTGATTTAGACCGCGAGCTAATCAGCTGTCCCCGAGTTTAAATAGTTTCAGATTTTTCAATTAGACTCAGGTTGAGTCAAATGGATAACCAAATTACTGAAAAGCATATGACTTCAAGGTTTGCTTGCGTTGCGGCGTTGCGGCGTTGCGTGAGTCAAAAGGGTTTAAAGACTGCGGTTTTTATTCTTGAACATACGTGAGGTAATCATGAGCGACCTGCTCCCCGATCACAGCAAAACCTGCACCTGCCAGAACAAAACCAACTCCCCCCTGCACCGCATCCTCACCCCGCTGGAGAAAGACCTCGGCGGCTTCAGCGTCCGCCGCCTGCTGCCGGCGTCGGCGCAAAAAACGGTCGGCCCGTATGTCTTTTTTGACCATCTCGGCCCGGTGACCTTTCCCCCCGGCGCCGGGATCGACGTCCGCCCGCATCCGCACATCGGTCTGGCGACCATCACCTATCTGCTGCAGGGGGAGATTCTGCACCGCGACAACCTCGGCTTTGTGCAGCCGATCCGTCCCGATGCGATCAATCTGATGACCGCCGGCCGCGGCATCGTCCATTCGGAACGGACCCCGCCGCACGTGCGCCAGGGGGAGCATGACCTGCACGCCCTGCAGTTGTGGATCGCCCTGCCGGTGGCACAGGAGAGTTGTGATCCGGCCTTTCATCACTACCCGGCCGATGAGTTGCCGGAAAAAGAGCTGGCTGGTGGCAAGGTGCGGGTGCTGATCGGCAGCGCCTTTGGCCTGGTGTCGCCGGTGGCGACTTTCTCCCCGACGCTCTATGTCGATCTGCAGCTGCCGGCCGGCGCCCGGATGCAGCTGCCACACATGGCGGGGGAGTATGCCCTCTACAGTCTGGCCGGCGATCTGCAGGTGAGCGGCGAAGCGCTGCCGCCGCAGCAGATGGGGGTGCTCAAGGGGGGGGCTGCGGTCGAACTGCTGGCGAAGAGCGCCTGTCATCTGGTGCTGATCGGTGGTGAACCGCTCGGCCCGCGCACCGTCTGGTGGAACCTGGTGGCGAGTGACAAGACCCTGATCGAAGCGGCGAAAAGCGCCTGGCGCGACCGGCGCTTTCCAGCGGTGCCGGGGGAGACCGAATTTATCCCGCTGCCGGAGTGATGTCGCTCGACGAGCGCGCTGGGTTGCCAAAATGTGTTGCCATAATGTTGACTAAAATCGCCAGTCAAGGTATCTATGGAGTCCTGATGACAGCGAGTTCTGCTGCAAAAAGGAAAGGGTGGCGATGAATCGGGAGATTGAAGTCCGCAACCTGGCGGTCGATATCAGTGAAGACGATGTGAAGAAGTTGCTGGCGGTGGTCGGCCGGACGCTGAAGATCGAGATGATCCCGATGCAGCGCTCGGTCAAGGCGCGGGTGACCCTGTCGGTGTCGGACGAAGCGACCGAGGCGATGCGCAAGCTCGACCACAGCCGCTTTCTCGGCCGCACCATCCGTGTGGTGCTGGCGAAAAAAACACTCAAAAAATGATCCTGCCTGGCGTCCCCTGCCAACGAGATAACCAAATTGTTAAATCCTGACTCCTTCGATGTTGACGACGACCATGTGCAGCGCGAGCGCAACCGCGCCCGTGAACTGCGCCAGAGCCAGTGGTGGAAAAACCGCATCGGCCAGGGGCGTTGCCACTACTGCGCCGCCCAGGTGCCGCCGAAGGAGCTGACCCTCGACCACATCGTGCCGGTATCGCGCGGTGGCCGCAGCACCAAGGGGAACTGTGTGCCGGCCTGCAAGGCCTGCAACAGCAGCAAGCAGCTGCTGACGCCGGTGGAGTGGAGTGCGTATCTGCATCAGCATGGCTACGATCCCGACGACGGCTGCTGAAAAAGCCCCATCTGCGGCGTTGCCCTTGGTCTCGTCGCTGCGACGTAGCGACCGCTACGCCTCACTTCTCGACCGGCAGGCGCCTTGCATCTGGGGCTTTTTGATCAGCCTTTAGCGGCTGGGTGTGTCCCTCTGCATACTTTTAGATCTTTATTTTTAAACCAGCCGCAGATTTTGCAGATTCACGCAGATAAAATTATCTGGTTATGGATCTCACTCAAGTAATTGTGCAACCCTAAGGCGCGATCGACCAGTCCCCCTTTGGCAAAGGGGGATTCAGGGGGATTTGTCTTGGCTGCGATATGAAATCCCCCCTCGCCCCCCTTTGTTAAAGGGGGGAATCTGTGAGACAAATGCCTTGAATGGAGCGAAGTGGATAATAAGGTTAAGCTAATAAGCATTTTAGGCTTATCTCCTCCCCTTCGTGCTTTCGTGGTAAATAGACTCTGGTTTAAGCCCTGATCCGCGATAATCTGCGAAATCTGCGGCAGTCTTTTCCTGATTTAAACACCCTCAAAAAACTTTTGTCTCACGCAACGACGCTACGAAGAGCGGAGTAGCAAGGGGTTTAGCGTTTTCGTTGCGTCGTTGCGTCGTGAGTGAACGGTCGTGAACGGGCGTGAAACCGGTTTGGATGGTGTTGGTCAGAGATTTGTGCGGCCACTTTTCCAGGGATTTACAACCAACCCAACATCCGCAGATGCCGTACCAGGTTGATGATTCCCATGCCGGCAACCAGGGTTCCGGCGCCGCGCAGCATCCAGCTGCGGGCGCGGCTGCTCAGCCAGCTGGCGGCGCTGCCGAACAGCAGCAGTCCCGGCGCGGTGCCGAGGCCGAAGAGGAGCAGCATCAGGGCGCCGGTGCTGATGGAGGCGCTCTGGGCGGCGGTGATGGCGACGGCGTAGAGGTAGCCGCAGGGCAAAAAACCGAACAGCAGGCCGAGGCCGAGACCGGCCAGGGGGGCGGGGAGGTGGCGCAGAGAGGCGACGGCGGCGCCGATGAGCTTGGTCGGGGTGGCGAATTCGAGGCTGCTGGCACGCAGAAAGCTGAACAGGCCGGCGGTGCCGAGGCCGACCAGGATGATGAACAGGTCGGAGGCCAGCAGCAGGCCCCGCGTCACCAGGCGGAACTGGTCGGCGTAGGCCAGGGCCGAGCCGAGCCAGCCGACCAGGGCGCCGATGGCGGTGTAGGTGGCGATGCGGCCGCAGTGGTAAAGCAGCTGAAACCAAAAGCCGCCGCGCTGGCCGGCTTCGGACAGGCTTAAGGCACCGACCAGGCCGCCGCACATGCCGAGGCAGTGGCCGATGCCGAACAGGCCGGTGGTAAACGCCATCAACAGGAGTGATTCGTTCATCGCATACGTACCTGTTCGAGATAGAAGGTGACCCGCTGGGTGCGACCGTCGGCGTGCTCGGCGTCGAAGCTGATGCGCCAGGCGCCCAGGGTGCAGGTGAAGATCATTTCACCGATGTAGGCATCATCGTGGGTGAAGACTTTCGGTCTGTTCTCCGGCATGGTCATGGACGGCATGTCCATATTGCAGACCATGTTGGCCCCGCTTAAGGATTGGCCGTTGTTATCGAACAGGCGCAGTCGAAACGGGATCCGGGTCATCGTTACCGGAACTGCTTCTGATTCGAGTTCAAGCACCGCGCTGCCGAAGTTGCTGCTGGCGGACTTGAGTTGCAGGGTGGCGGCTGCTGGCAGGGCGGTGAATATCCCCAGCAGCAGAGTGAGCAGGATGGTGACGAGCTTGTTTGCTGGTTCAGTCTGCATTCTTCCCCCCTGTTCCGCTCCCCGGTTCGTCGTCATCGTCGAGCATCCGGTATTTTGGTCGTTCCATGTCGTCGAACTCGCCTTTTTTGACCGCCCAGACGAAGAACAGCCAGACGCCGGTGCCGACGCAGAGGGAGAGGAGGATCAGGATGACGATCGATTTGAACATAGGTTTGTTTGTCGTTTCGGAGGCTAAAGGTCGAACTCTAGGATAGCATAATCGGCGGGTTGTGCTGGCTCTGTATTCGGTTTTGAAGAGAGATCTAAATCGGCGGGATTCGCCCCGCCAGGCGACCTACTTTTTGCCTAATCGGCAGCAAAAAGTAGGCAAAAAGTGCCTTTCCCCTGCGGGGGGCATTTCGGATGCGAGCAGTATCAATTATTAGTCAGCGACACTGGTTTTTGCCCGGGCTGAGCCCTCCTGTCGGCTGTGCGGTGTGCTTTATAACTTTCTGATGAAATTTGCAGATCAGCAGCAATGAACGCGCAGATTTTTTTTTGAAAGGCTTAGCGCTCTGACTCCCGGACAACCTCAGCTTTAAACTGCCGCCCGAGGCGTAACGAATTCCCCACAACCAGCACGGAACTACTCGCCATCGCCAGCGCTGCCCAGACCGGTGCGAGCTGGCCGGAGGCGGCCAGCGGGATGGCGATCAGGTTGTAGGAAAAGGCCCAGAACAGGTTCTGGCGGATGATGCGCAGGGCCTGACGGGAAAGCTGCAACGCTTCGACCAGGCGGCGTAGGTCGGGGCGGGTCAGGACCAGATCGGCGGTTTCGAGGGCGATGTCGGTGCCGCCGGCCATGCTGCAGCCGATGCTGGCGGTCGACAGGGCCGGGGCGTCGTTGATGCCGTCGCCGATCATCAGGGTCTGCCGCCCCTGCGTCTGCTGTTGCTCCAGCCACTGCGCCTTGTCGGCCGGGCTTTGCTCTGCGGCCAGGTCGCTGATCCCCACCGCCTGGGCGACGGCTTGCGCGGTTGTTGTCTGGTCACCGGTGAGCAGGGCGGTCTGCAGTCCGAGGGCCTGCAGGCGGTGTACCGTGCGCGCTGCCTCCGGGCGCAGCGGGTCGTTTATGAGCAGTGCTCCCTGATATTTCGTGTTCAAAGCGCAGTAGACCGCGGTCAGGGAGGTGGTCTCAAGGTCCGGGACCGTCACCTTTTGATCCGTTAAGAAGCGCCGGCTGCCGAGCAGAATCTCACCGTCCGGAGCCGCCAGGCGCAGGCCGCGACCGGGGATGGTCTCGACGCCCTGTCCCGATTCCGGCTCGATCCCGGCCTGTCTGGCCCGGGAAAGGATGCCGAGGGCCAGCGGGTGGGTGGAGCCGCTTTCGATCCGGGTCGCCAGAGCCAGCAACTGCTGTTCACTGATGCCGGCAGCGGGCTCAATCCGGGCGACGGCCGGTTGGCCGCGGGTCAGGGTGCCGGTCTTGTCGAAGGCGACCAGATCGATGTGGGCGCACTGCTCGAGAATATCGCCGCCGCGAAACAGGATGCCGCGACCCGCGGCAGAGCCGGTGGCAACCAGAACTGCGGTCGGGGTGGCGAGGCCGAGGGCGCAGGGGCAGGCGACAATCAGCACCGCCACTGCGTTGAGCAGGGCGGCGGTGGAATCGGCGGCAACGAGCTGCCAGAACAGGCCGGTGCAGACGGCGATGGCCATCACCAGCGGCACGAAAACCGTCGCCACCCGGTCGGCCAACGACTGGATCGGCGCCTTGCGGTTCTGCGCCTCCTCCACCATCTGCGCCATGCGGGCGACAAACGATTCGGCGGCGATCTTCTCCACCTGCAGGGTCAAAGACATGCTCTGGTTGAGACTGCCGGCCAGTACGGTGTCACCGATTGTCCGCAGTACCGGCAACGGCTCGCCGCTGAGGGTCGACTGGTCAAACTCGCTGGCGCCATCGGCCACCGTGCAATCGACCGGCACCCGTTCGCCGGGGCGGATCAGGATCAGATCGCCCGGTTGCAGACTGCTGCTGGCCACCGTCGAGATTATGCCGTCGACCAGTCGGCTGGCGCGGTCGGGGGCGAGCTCCAGCAGCTTGTTTATGCCGTTCAGGGAGCGGTTGCGGGCCGCCCCTTCAAACAGGCGGCCGAGCAGGATCAGGGTGATGATCATCGCCGCGCTGTCGAAGTAGACCTCGCCGCTGGTGAGCATGGCGTAGAGGCTGTAGAGATAGGCGGTCAGTACGCCGAGGGCGATGAGCAGATCCATGCTCGGGCTGCGGTTGTTCAGACTGCGCCAGGCGCCGGCAAAAAACGGCCAGCCGCAATAAAAGACCACCGGCGTGGTGACGGCGGCGGCAAAGTAGTGCAGCAGATTGCGCACGGTCGGGTCGATGCCGTGGAAATAGCCGGCGTAGAGGGCAAAGGCGTAGCCCATCAGCTGCATGGATAAAAAAGCGGCGGTGCCGAAGCGGAGCAGCAGGCTGCGCTGTTCCCGGGCAGCACTTAATTGGGCGTTGCTGCTGGTGTAGGGGTGCGGCAGGTAGCCGAGGCGGCTGACGGCGGAAAACAGACGCGCCGGGGAGGTGACGGCCGGGTCGAAGCGGGCCCGGGCGCGGTGACTGCCGTAATTGACCCGGATGGCGCTCACGC
>Ga0209231_1001021_pt1 | contig 11941 bp, 7 predicted proteins | sample Deesub45470m_DNA_FD_188086 | JGI IMG/M metagenome (GOLD analysis project Ga0209231, IMG submission 188086) | Deep subsurface microbial communities from North Pacific Ocean - 450_OLKR46/470m Metagenome (SPAdes) (version 2) | ecosystem: Environmental > Terrestrial > Deep subsurface > Unclassified ... | reverse complement strand
GGAACCTTTCCCCACTGAAAACCGGCACCTGAGACCGGCAGCCACGACCACTGACGGGCATTGCTTATTCCACCCCTCAGGCTGTCTCATCAACCCCGACCACCTCACATAGAAGTACAGTTTTTGATCTCTTTGCGTTACTTTTTCAATGTCTGCAGTTTGAAGTCCCTTTTCCATTAAAAATTCATATGTGCGTTTGGCGCTCCTACTTTCTTCCTCTGGAAACAATTTGACCACAACACGGGGAATGTTGCGGTAGAGTTCAGCCGCGCCATGGGAATCGCTTCCGGCAAAGTGCCAACCTGTGATTGGAAATCGAGGATCTATTTTCATTTTCCTTTGAAACGCTCTATGGAATTTTAAAGAGATTTTTGTGAGTGGCCGCTAAAGATCCTAGTCGTTTTGATCATCTTTGACAACGCAGAAGTGCCTCCTCTCGCTTTTTCAGGGAGGCAGTGGGGTTCGACTGGGGCGATTGACTGGATGTTCGAGTATGTTTTTTGCTGTTCGAGATGAACGGATCCCTTTCCCCTGGCATGGGTAATGAGTTTTGCAGGTTCCTTTTTAAATGTAGGAGCGCCTTTAGGCGCGATTAATCGCGGCTGAAGCCGCTCCTACAGGGTCGGCTTAACCACCGGAGCAATAAATGTCCTGGTTGGTGAGTTCATTGAGATGCTTCTGAGGAATGTTGGCCGCCGGCAAGGCGCGTCGACCTTCCCAAACGTATCATTCATCGGTCACGAAGGCCGGATCATTCCAGCTCCGCAGGGACATCGGCGGGGTGTCCAACGGCCTCGATCACCGCACCGAACTTCGACGCGACCAGGTCCCATTCCGCCTGCAGCGATTCGAGGATCGCCTCCCAGGCATCGAACGTTGCGGCAGAACCTTTCGTCTGCGGCAAAAGGGCTTCCCTGTAAACCTCCTCGAGGCGCCGGACGCAGGATTGGCGGGAAAAGAGTATCGCCGTCCGCAGCGCCTCCTCATGCCAGTTGGCCAACCTCCCCGTGCCGGCCGCGGCGTCGGTTACGGCCGCGGCGAAATCTTCCGTCGTCGCCGTCTGTGCCAGCAGGCGGCCGTTGATTCGGTCCTTGACCACCTCCCGGGCCCCCGGCGCATCAAGAGCGATGACGGGGAGTCCGGCCGCCATCGCCTCCGTCAACACCATCCCCTGGGTTTCTGAAGTCGAGGCAAAGAGAAAAAGATCCATGGCGGCATAGCAGTCGGGAAGGTCGTTCCCCTGCAGTTCGCCGACCATGACCAGGCGTTCGGACAGGCCCGCTCCGGCAAAATCCTTCTCAATCCGATCTCGGGACGAACCGACTCCGGCGACGAGAAAAACGCCGTTTTTCAGGGTGCGGCAGGCCATTATCGTCGCTTCCGTCAGATACGCCAGGTTTTTCTCCGGGGCCAGTCGGCCCAGGTGACCGAGCACAAACGCCTCGGGCGGGATGTTCCGTCTGTCCCGAAAGCGTCGTCCCCGGCCTTGACGGAAAAGGTCCGTATCGACCCCCGTCGGGACGACCCGACAGGGGGTGGTGACCCCCCGCTTCTCGAGGAGTCGGGCGATGCTTTCGCTGGGGGCGATGACCCTTTGGCAGAGATTAGCGAAACGGGTGGCGAGTTCGATGACGAAACGCTGCATGACCGGAGAGTCGAAGGGAACATAATGGGTGTAGCGTTCATACAGTGTGTGATGGGTAAAAAGAATCGGCAGCCGCCGATGCCGGGCCGTTCGCAGGGCCGCATCGCCCAGCAGGAAGGGATGGTGACTGTGAATGATATCCGGAGCAAAGGCGTCGATACGGCGGCTGAACTGCCCCGGCAGCAGCAGACGCACGGAAAAATCGCTGCCGTTGAACCTTTGCAGCGCCGGGACCCGAACGACCTTGTCCGGGTCTTCATCCCCACTGTTGAGGCCGGGAAAGGTCGGGGCCACCACCAGCACCTCATGGCCGCTTGTGCGCAGATCCTCGGCAAAAACCGCCACCGACCGGGCCACCCCGCCGATATGGGGTAAATAGGTGTTGGTGAACATGCAGATTTTCATAGTTCCTCCGGGACCCGACAGTTAGACCTCCTCATTGACCCGAAGTTTTTTTGTCCGTTTGCTCTATTCTACCTCAAGAATAGCCACTCCCCGGCCGGATGCCAGGGGAGCCTGCCCGGAAAAACTTCAGGGGATCGGAGGGGGGCGAAGCGAAAATTGACAAACCGGGGGTGGACGGGTTATGAGTGGGTCGACGTAATCAGATCAGGGATTTATGGACGGGGGAGGGGAGGAGAACCCATGCGGCAACTGCTCAACGACTGCCAGAAGATTGAACTTCTGGCCAGCGAAATGTACTCGTACCTGGCGGACAACCAGGAGTATGCGGAACCGGTGCGGCAGGCCTTCCGCCACCTCGCCACGGATGAAATCGAGCATTCGCGACAAATCGACGCCGCCATGGGGCTGCCGGAGGGGGCGCTTGATGTCAGTAGCCGCATCGCCGGAGAGAAGGTTTCCGAAGCGCTGCAACTGGCCCGGCGGTTTCAGAAGGATATCCTGGGTCGCCGATTAAACGAGGAGGATGCCCTGCGTCTGGCGATCAAACTGGAGGAGGCCTTCGTCCGGGTCCACCTCGACAACGCCCTGCATTTTCACAATCAACGGGAGGCGGCGGTCTTCAAGGGGCTGGCTCATTCCGACGAAGATCATCTCAATACCCTGCGCGACTGCCTCAAATGGTGGCAAAATCAGAAAAATCAGTAATGGCATCCCCGCCGGCCTTTTGACCACGTAGTTGAGGACAGACAATCTAAAGCGTTTTTTGCTTCAAAGAGCCAGGAATGTCAGCGACGTCTGTCTTTTGCGAATTTCAGAGGAAATTCCTTTTTTTGCGACAACGGTGGGTAAGGTGCCACACCTGCCCTGGAATGTGATGTCGATTCGCGCGTGCCGTTGTTAGCGGCCCCTTTTTACCCACGAAAAGATGTGTCTAAGGCAGAAAACGGGGCAGAATTGCCCGATTTATCTAATTATTACAATTGGTTGACTTGGTCCGACCCCGGGCACCATTTGAGTAAAAAATGAAAAACGCAAAAATGATATCCTGCATTGGCATTATTTGGATCATCTTATGGGCGGTGGAAGTTCCACCCCGTTGAATGAAACAATAAAATCAGTACATTGCTATTTATTTTAAGGGAGGTGCCATGAATAAACTTAAACTTAAATTTGAGAATTGCTATGGGATTAGGGATTTGGAACATGAATTTGATTTCATGGACACAAGGGGCTTCTCCATTTACGCACCGAATGGATTTATGAAAACCTCATTTTCGAAGGCATTTTCAGATTTAAGTAAAGGCAAGGATTCATCGGACATAATTTTTCCCGAACGAACTACGATAAGAAGTATCACAGACGAAATTGGTGCAGAAATAAAAAAAGAAAATGTATTTGTCATTGAACCATATATAGAAGGGTTTAATTCCGAAAAGACATCAATGCTTCTAGTCAATCAAACTATCAAGAAAAAATATGACGATGAACTTAAAAAAATTGAAGACAAAAAAGATGCGCTATTGAAAAGCCTAAAACAATCGTCAGGGCTAACTGGAAGAACTGTTACACCTGAAACTGAAATGTTGAAATGTTTTGGGGGTAGTTCATTATTTGAATTCTTTGAAAGTATAAAATCTACAGTAAATTCTTCGACCGAAGACCGGCTCGCAAAAGTTGTCTATGCTGAATTATTTAACGAAAAGACAATTACCTTTTTGGATTCGGGAACAATTAAAACGCAGCTGGAAGAATACATCAATACTTACAATGACCTCGTAGAAAAATCCCCTGTATTAAGTAAATCGTTCAACCATTATCATGCTAAAAGCGTTCATAAAAATTTAGCAGACAATGGATTTTTTTCAGCAAGTCATTCCGTCAATCTTTTCAATGGGACTGGGAAGGATGAATTCACCTCTGCAGACCAACTTGATGGTAAAATTGAAGCCGAGAAGAAGAAAATCTTATCTGACCCAACACTTGCAAAAAAATTCGATGCAATCGACAAGAAATTAACAACCGGTGAGTTAAGAAAATTCCGCGACTATCTGTTTGATAACAGAGAGATAGTCGCAGAATTAGCAAATTACAAGAAACTGCAAAAAGATATTTGGATAAGTTACCTTTTAACCGACAAAATTTTATTCAACGAGGTTTTGAGCGCTTACGAGAGCGGAAAAGTCATTATTGAAGAGGCTATCGAGGCCGCGAAGAGCGAAAGAACCGAATGGGAAGAGGTCGTAGACATTTTCAACAGAAGGTTCTCCGTTCCTTTCAAAATGTCTGTAACAAATCAGCAGGAAGTAATACTGAAGGGTTCCAGTCCACAGATTTCCTTCACATTCACTGACCCCGACAAGTCAACAGCAGTGGATTTAACTTCGCTGATGAAGGTTCTAAGCCAAGGTGAAAAGAAGGCTCTTTATATTTTAAATATCCTGTTCGAACTGAATGCTAGAATAAAGCACTCCATAGAAACAATTCTGATTGTTGACGATATCGCAGATTCTTTTGATTATAAAAATAAATATGCAATAGTTGAGTATTTAAAGGAAGCGTCAGAGCACGGGCAGTTTTACCCTATTTTTCTTACACATAACTTTGATTTTCACAGGACAATAAGTGGAAGATTACATCTTGATAGGTCATGCCGCTTATATGCTATAAAAAATGGCAGAAATTTAGGTCTCGTTCAAGAAAAATATCAAAATAACCCTTTCGAATTTTGGAAAAAACATCTTGATAATCAAAAGTTTGTTGTCGCATCTATACCATTTGTCCGCAATCTTGCCGAATATTGTGGATGGGTATCGGAATTTTCAAAACTAACATCCCTTCTGCATTTCAAATCAGATTCAGCCGCTATTAAAATCAAAGATCTGGAAACCATTTATAAGCTTATATTACAGGATGTGACGGCCATTGCATTGCCAGATGAAAATAAGTCAGTCATTACGCTGATTCACGAGACAGCTGAGACAATTTTACCTGAAGAAAATGCAAAAGCAGAATTGGAGAGCAAAGTCATTCTTTCAATTGCTATAAGACTACAAGCGGAAGAGTTTATGGTTGGTAAAATAAATGACCAAATATTTGTTGATGGCATTACCAAGAATCAAACCAAACAGCTATTAGAGCGTTACACTGCGAATTTTCCAGGCGAACCAAATTCCATCAAACTTTTAAATCAAGTGAACTTAATGACCCCTGAGAACATACACCTGAATTCTTTTATGTATGAACCAATTTTAGATATGGCACCAGAACATCTGAAAACATTATACAATGATGTAAAACTACTCAATGTTTAAACGAAAATTTCTGAGAAACTCCTGTCCTGAGGGACGCTGCTTGCTATCCTGAGGGACGCTGCTTGCTATGTTGCTATTGAAGAATTCCGAGACTCAATAAACTAAAAAAGAAGATGATTCAACAAGGCTTACGACCCGCCCTGAAACCGGCGGGTCAAAGCCATGCCCGTTAGCCATTTCGGAGGATTCCAACGCCCATGAAGATTTTTGTGCTGAAAAATTTGTGGTGGATTGCCTTTGGACTCGCCTTCATTTTGCTTGTCGATCACAGCTTCAAGATCGTGAAATTTACCGTCGATACCACCTCGATCCTGTTATTAGTGGTCATGCTGCTCAGTCCATTTGTCGCTGCCGTTAAAAAAATCAAATTCGGTGACTTTGAGGCTGAGATTGATATTGATGAAATACGAAAGATCAAGTCTGAGACTGAAAAGACCCTGAATGAAACCCAAGAGGATAGAGAAGAACGTGCTGAGATATACGCAACTAGCGATGCAATCAAAGCACTAGCTGAGTCAGACCCGGTAATCGCCCTAGCGAAGATTCGAATTGAACTTGAAAAAATTCTCGTGCAACTCGCCCACTTCAATTCCATCAAAATCAGCGGGTTTGCTCTCGGCGCGCTTGTAACCAAGCTCACGAATCAAGAAATAGTTAGCCATGACGTTGGAAAAGCGCTCAGAGAGGTCATTGCATTGTGCAATCGCGCCATTCATGGCGAGGCCGTTTCAGAAGAAGGTGCCCGGACTATCGTTGATGTGGGAATAGATTTGCTTGAGGAGTTGTATTGGATTGCTCGCAGCCAAGCCTCAGAGGGAACGATCATCAAAGAAGAAATCATTACTCCACAAGAGTCCGAAGAGTATTACCACAAGAAGAGATATCGTCTTACTTCCATAACTCCATACGTTGAGAATCCGAAGAAAGTTGTACGAGAACTGACTCAGGAGCAGCTTGATGAAGTCTTGGAAAACTACAGCGACTATGCCGAGTTCATTGTCAAATTAGTTGAGGTCAAGAATGGCTAACCCATCATTCCACCGGACCTGCGCGGAGATTCGGAGATTTAAAGGGGACAGGCTACTTTAGCCTAAAAGTAGCCTGTCCCCTTTAGGTGCTTTTGACGAAAATAAGGAGATTATATTATGGAGAATCCAGCAAGCAACTTTTATGAACAAAAAGCTGTCGAGTTCATACGTACTGAAATTGCCGCTGCCACTCCATCGGAACGCCGTCGAATTTTTGAAAAGTTTGTTTTAGCTGCTCTTGGAAGCATCCCTTGGGTTGGCGGTTTTATAAGCGCAGCAGTTAGTATCAAGACTGACAAGGGTTCAATTCGGACCGATACCCTTCAAACCCATTGGCTAGAAGAGCATGCACGTAAAATAGATGAACTTATGCGGTCGCTTGAAGAGGTTGCCCAGAGATTTGAGCATCTTGGACCACAAATCGATGAACGAATACAGAGTGATGAGTATCTTGCGTTAGTAAGACAGGCTTTTCGCACATGGGACCGTGCCGATACAGAGGATAAACGAGGATACATCAGCAATGTTGTCGCGAATGCGGCGGGAACAAGGCTTTGTTCAGATGACGTTATTAGGCTTTTTATCGATTGGCTCGAATTATACCACGAGGCCCACTTCGCAGTGATACGCGAAATATTTAAAAACCCCGGCACTACCAGATACGATATTTGGGACTCCTTGTATGGAGAACTACCTCGGGAGGACTCTGCTGAAGCTGACCTGTATCGCTACCTAATCAGAGACTTGAGCACAGGCGGTGTCATCCGCCAAGCACGAGAAACTGATCGGTTAGGGCGTTTTCTTAGAAAAACGCCAAAAAGAACAAAAGGTTCTGCACCATCAACTATGGAATCAGCATTCGAAGAAACCAAACCATATGTTCTCACAGGCCTCGGTAAGCAATTCGTTCACTATACAATGAATGAGGTAGTTACTCGAATCGGTGATACACCACCGGAAGGCATATAACTACCGCCGTTGGCGCATAAGGAGCAGGATCGATGAACCAAGCGGTTATTGATGAAATCAAAAAGCATTATTTGGATCAGGTGATTTCAATGGTTACCCTGTTTACTCCCTGAAAAAGCAATATGGGAGTAACAACGAGGAGATTTAAAGGGGACAGGCTACTTTAGCCTAAAAGTAGCCTGTCCCCTTTAGCAGGTTCCCGTATCGAAAATGGATACTGTCACACGCTACCAGCCGACCATTAATTCAGCCTTCCAAACGCGATCAAGTTCGTTCTTATCGTGGACAGGATCGTATTCTACGGTCATCCACCTCTCTTCTTTCTCCCAATAAAGCATCATCGGCTTTTTATATTCCGGGTGCTCCACCTTTGATTTGGCGTGGGCGTTCCCTTCTTGGTCGTTAAGAATCCTCTTGGTTTCAACGAGTAGAATTCCGTTACCCCGGCTTCTACCGTGTATTCCTACGATAAGGTCTGGCCAGTAATATGACTGCTTGGGCTGCCCAGGAAGGGGAATGCCGACCGAATAAGGTTTCTTGGGAGTATTCCTGTGCCACCAAAGGATCCTTCCCGTGATATCCCGGTCAAGTTCTTTGACGAACGGCAACTCCCAGGTGTTCAGATCCGCAGGGTAGACTTTGTAAATATTGAACCGGGAAGGTTGCAGAGGTACTACCGAGATCACCTCTGGCGGCAGCATCTCCGCGTCCACGATGTCGATGTGTCGCTTGGTTGCTTCTATAACGGCATCGCGCAACATGGCCGGACGCAGAGCCAGGATTTTATTCATGGCAATTTCCAAGGCAGCTGGTGAGTCAACATGCGACCAACCTCGGTCTTTAAATTCTTTGTCGAGCTGCTTCTCTAGAGCTAAAAATAGATCTCGTATATTAATAATCCCGTCTTTGTTGGCAAAATTCAGCGATAGCTGTGCATGTCGGTCAATTTCGTTTTGTGCGAGGATCGCCTGTATTTCTTCCGGGATATCGTAGTTTTGGCCGAAAATTTCAACCTGCTCCATGAAAAGCTTTGCCGCACTTTGCATCGCAACGTTAATGACCGTGTCGTCAAACCTGAAAAGGCTCACAACCTCCACTAAAAGGTTTTCTTGATCGGCTGAAATGATCGCTTTTTTAAACTGGTTTGGAAAAGTAATATCGGTACGGAGGGGGTAACGATATATGCTCGGTTTCGGGGGAACTGTCGTTGGAACAGCGGTGCCTCCCGTACCTCCCAACTGTTGCGCAGGCGGAAGGGTAAGCCCAAGGTCAAATAGAGCCTGTTGGCCGAATCGGTCAGGAACAGCGTGGGTTCCTGTTTCTTTACCGACAGAGCTGGTGTCTTGGTCGTTATTCTTCGGGATAAAGGAGAACTGCCCGTGCTTATCGGCCTCCTGTGCGGACGGCTCCTCATTCCCAATATTAATCACGCTCACGTTGTCGCTAACTTCGGCGAATTCGTCTTTGATGGTATTGATTCGTTGCGCTGCGACGCTTAGGCCGGGCTGCGACTCAATATCCGACAAAAAAACGTAAGCGTTGTTTAGTGCCGGCGGCAAATTAGGGATTGCTTGAAGGCGACGGTCTACCCGCATAATCCTGCCAACAATCTGGGTTCCGAAATCCGGGTCACGGGAGGTTTTCATGGATACCAGGGTGAACGCCCTCGGAACGTCAAAGCCGGTGGCGACCGCCATAATAAAGACCAACACCTCTACGTTTTCGTCTGCAGCAATGGCAAGTAGATGCGGATCAGGCTCCTTGGCGGTGTGTGAACGCACCTGCTCAACGGAAAAATCCAATTCATATAACCAATCTACAACCGTACTGACGTGATCCTGCGATTCCGCCTGCACCAACAAAAGCGGTGTAACCGTCTGCCCGGCTTCGATCAGTAAGGTCTTGATTTGGCTATGCGCCCGGACGCCGTATTTCAGCGCTGTCTTCTGGAAATTCACCAGTTCTTCAATTTCAGGCTGCGGTGCCTTAAAGACGGCAACCTTTACGCCTTCCTTAATCAGCCCGGCGTTAATGCCGCTTTGCCTGGAAATGGAGATCCGGTTCAAGTGCTTAATCTTGTTCTTTGCCACGAAATCGTCCACATCCACGTCTTTAGGCGTTGCCGTGGAAAGGATGGTCAGATCTGGTGCAAGTACCTCTTGATAGAATTTGAATGCCTGCGAGTTACCTCGGAAGGAATGATGCGACTCGTCAATTACGACTCCAATGTGAAAGCCCAACAACCGGGCCATCTCGATCATTTCGTCAAAAGAGAGCTGTGTTTCCGAATCCTTCCGAAGTTTGCGAGTCACCTTGTTGACCACGGCAACGCTAGCCCAGGTGGTTATGAAAACGTCGCCAGTTGAAAGCGACTCTATGTCGCGGTCGGCGGCAGGGGTTTTTGTCTGGAGCTTATGAAATTCCGAACGAATCGTTTTCGCTGTCTGCTCGATCAACCCGCCAAATGGGGCGAACCAGAACCAAATCATCTTATGGTTGAGGCTTAGTTGCTCGATGGTGTTCCCTGCCATTAGGGTCTTGCCAGTCCCTGTCGGGGCTTCAAATAAAAGGCAACCCCGGTTGGCGATAATCAGTTGCCGGCTGGCCTGCTCATTCGCTGTACCACGTACTTTTGCCAGTTCGGTAAGGCATGAGCTGAAAACCTTGACGGCACTATCTATTGCGGTTTGCTGAAAACCCTTGGGAGGTGTCTCACTACTCATTTTCCACCCCCGAACTGAACTTCAAGATATTCAGGTATTTTTTCGATACAAATATGCTCGCTATAAATCTCTTGCGCCAGAACACCCGGCTGCCAAGTATAAATAACAGTAGATTTTCTTGTCTTGTTCGCTATTTCCAGTACAGCATGTTTCGTTTCGGAAGTAAGCGAAGGCACGTAAATTACGGCGGCTGTATTGGAATCCAGCAGCTGATATGGTTTATTCTCACGGAAGGGCGAAAGCTCTTGGGCGTGGAGCAGTTGTAGGGCGTACCATACCTGGTCGTGCTGAATTTGAATGTGCAATTTTGTAAAGGGGATGCGGCGTGTTCTGAGATAGGCGAAATTGCCGCCAAGCCCATCAACCTTGATAATGCCCTTTTTAGCCCGGTAGGAATACCCATCAATAGCTGCCCGAAGGCGCTTATGGGTTATATCCCTGCAAACGTTCTTATCTGGATTCTTGCTGGTTGCTTCGGTCGAAGACACCAGAATATATGTCCTGTCGCCAGCATCCTCATTGTTGCAAGCCATTATGGCGTGCCCGGTAGTGCCGCTGCCGGCATAGAAATCGAGGATGATATGGGACGAGTCGGCCTCCGTTACCTGCTTTACCAACGCCTTAATCAGACTAAGGGGCTTAGGATAGTTGAAGTTTTTATTGCCCACCAGTTGGGTTAAAAGACTTGTCCCTTCGCTTGTGAAGCCGACCTGAAAGGATTCGACTTCGTCCAGGCCGTCCATGGCTACCAGGTCGGGTTTCTTCACCGACGCCGGCAATATCCAGGTCGAAACGGGTTTCCTGTCCTTTTTTATATCCTTGGTAAACCGCTTGAAACGCGGTTTACCTATTCCGATTCGTTTATGTAGCCAGAACTCGATAGGTAAAATATTTTCGATCACCCTTGGGTCACATGCTCCCAGAGCTATTGCCTCCTTCAGATCGTCAATCCTCTCGTAAATACCCAGATTCTTGGGAGAAGTGCCATTGTGGATGGCTTCATGCAGCTCTTCAAGGGTTTCATAACTTACGACCGTGTCGTTCTCCGGCCATGAAATACTATTTTCAGCAATCAGATCTTCCATGCATTTGGTGCGGAGTTTTTTGCCCTCGATGCGATCCTTTGTAGCGAAACGCCAGACGGTATCAGGGTCACATGGGTACCAGGTATCGGTTTTGGGGTTATAGATAGGGTAGAAGGCATCTGCTCGCTGCCTTATGTCTTTACCCTGGTTGAGCGGACCATCGACCCAAGGGCCGCGCTTGTCGCCATCATTTATAGCCTTTGACCAATCCTTCTTGGTGCCCTCAAAGGAAAAACCCTTATTTGCATAACATAAAACATATTCGTGATCGACGCTAAGAAACCATTCCTTCGCGTCATTTGCCCCACTGCGGCAACGCCACACGAACGTGCCTACCCGTTTGCCGGGGAAAACTTGATCCATCAGAAGTTCTAGCTTTGCCTGGTTTTTATCGTCGATGCAGACGAAGATAACGCCGTCAGGAGCCAGTAAGTCTTTTGCGAGCTTAAGCCTCCGGTATATGGACTCAAGCCACTTGCTGTGTTTCCACGCATCTTCTTTATCTATATATTTGTCATTATAGATAAAATCTTGGTTGCCGGTGTTGTATGGTGGGTCAATGCAGATGCATTTTACCTTTCCCTTATAGGCGATGGAGAGGTATCGCAGGGCGTCAAAATTGTCCCCCTCTATCAGCAGGTTCTGGTAAGGATTGTCACCAATGGCGAGGTGAAGTGGCGGCGGATCTTGAGACTGGTGTATAAGCAATGGATCGTCCCCCATCGAGAGGAGAGATTCCATGTCTCAACATCGCACCCGCTACAGCGCCGAGTTC
>Ga0209231_1001020_pt1 | contig 11973 bp, 12 predicted proteins | sample Deesub45470m_DNA_FD_188086 | JGI IMG/M metagenome (GOLD analysis project Ga0209231, IMG submission 188086) | Deep subsurface microbial communities from North Pacific Ocean - 450_OLKR46/470m Metagenome (SPAdes) (version 2) | ecosystem: Environmental > Terrestrial > Deep subsurface > Unclassified ... | reverse complement strand
ATTCCGGCCTGGGTTGCCCAGACTGCAACCATTTACGCCACGAGATGGCCGTCATCGAAACGATCAGTACGCCTATGCCCATTGCCAGATAGCGATGTATCATTTCTATCCAGGCCTTCATGACGGTCACCGGGCCTGTCGGCATCGCGGTTTCGGCGGCACTGATGTCCGCATGCGCCTGTAGCGGGTTGGCTTGTCCGTAACAACCGGGCCAGTCTGGGCAACCCAGGCCGGAATCGGTCAGACGCGTGAATGCACCGAACATGATCAGGTCGAAGGTGAGAAAGAGCGTGACCCACACCAGTTTTCGGTATTTGTCGGTATCGCCCGATACCCATACGATAGTGAGCGGCAGCAATGCCGCCAGTATGCCCAGGGCTGCGAGCTGGATTAGCATGGCGAATTACCGGAGTTAAATACCCGAACTGAGCAAAGCAGGGTCTGCCCATGGCATGAGATCAGGTAATCTGCGTCCCGGTTATTGCGGGATGCCGACAGTATGCGGGTATTCTTGGCAGGCATTTGTTTGCTTTCAAATAAAGTCAGATAACGCTATCCGTGGCGAGGGCTGCCCCGTTTGATCCTTGAAAAAGCTTTTCATCCACGAAAAACACGAAATTCACGAAATAAATCAAAACATTAGCCTAGGTTAATTGTCCACCAAATCGGTAATAAACCAAAATTGTATAAGCAAATGAATATGTTCGTGATTTTTCGTGACTTTCGTGGACAACTGCGGATTTTAGGTTGATCGAGGCTACCCATTGCCTTACGCTGAGCAACACTACGCAATACCTGTGACGGAGTCAAGCATGAGCCGCCTGCGTTCATGGGATACTCTCGTTCACGCATGGCTGCAGCTTGTTGGCAGGTTTGAATTTTGCTAATCTCGCAACCGCAGGCTAACTGCCTCAACCCACCAGGGCTACACCGTGAAATATTTGATCAGTTTGTTTTTGGCTATTGTGGTGATGTCGAGCACCGTTGCCGAGGCTAAGCAAATCATCAATGGCTGTCAGATCAAACGAAGAACCAATTGTCCCGGTGTTGATCTTTCCGGAGCGAATCTGACCAGGTCGAATTTAGCCAGCGCCGATCTTGCAGGCGCCAACTTGTCTGGTGCCGATCTGAGCGGAGACAGGATTACGGAAGCCAATTTGACCGGCGCAAATTTGTCTCATGCGAATCTGACCGGAACCGATCTCTCGCAAACCTATATGAACAATGCGAATTTGACGCGTGCAAATCTAACTAAAGCGGATTTGTCGCAAAGCACTTTGTCGGGTGCCAGCCTCAGGGATGCCAACCTGGCGGGCACGAAACTATTAATGGCCAATCTTAAGGGCGCAGACCTGACGGGTGCCAATGCGACAGGAGCGGTGTTCGCGATGGCCAGTCTGGTCGGTGCCAATCTCAGTCGTGTCGATCTTACCGGTGCTACGCTGATCGGCGCCGATATGCGAAATGCCATACTGGAAGGTGCACGATTATGCAGAACTATCATGCCGAACAGAAGCATCAATAGCAGCGGTTGCCCAAAATAACGTTCTCAAAGGCGGATTGCATGTATCTAAGACTTGTACTGTTGGCCTGCCTGCTCGCTTTTATCGCCGTGGTGTTCAGTGCCTATGCGCGGCTTTCCGATGCGGGTCTTGGCTGTGCCAACTGGCCCGCCTGCTATGAGGACAACGCACTCAAGCAAAGAGAGGTTCGCAGTGCTGAGACCAAACAGCGAATCCATGACTCATGGCAGTGGAGGCTCCAGAATCAGGTGGGTTTGCTTATGGGTATTCTGTCTGTTGCGATCTGTGCGATTGCCTGGCGCAAGCGCGCGGAGTTACGGCAATCGCCCTTGCTGCCCACACTGCTGGTAGGATTGATCGCATTTCTTGCCGTGTTCGGCATGACGGCGTTTTCCTATTTGCCGCGATCAGTGATCGTTCCGGTGCATTTCTCGGGCGGAATGGCCATGCTCATATTGTTGACATGGATAGCCTTGCGTCATGTGACGCCATTCACCCTTGCTGTTCATAATTTGCGGAACTGGCGGAACGCATCGCTGCTGGGTCTGGCGTTGTTGCTGGTGCAAATTATGCTGGGCAGTTGGGTCAGCGCTAATTTTGCCGCGCTTGCCTGCACGGATTTTCCTCTTTGCAACGGCGCGCTGTTGCCGCCCATGGATTTTTCATACAGCCTGGAAAGATTCGGGTTGCCGCTTTCCGCTGAAAAACTGACGGCGATACACTGGATGCATCGCGTAGGCGCACTGCTGGTTTTTTGTTACCTGGGCTGGCTGTCCCTGCGGCTCATGGCAGTGGAGGGCATGCGTGCGACGGGCGGGATCATACTGATTTTGCTGGCGCTACAGTCGGCGCTCGGCATCGCCAATGTATTGCTTAACTTACCTCTTGCCGTAGCGGTTCTGCATAACGCGTTCGCAATGCTGCTGCTGGTTGCTCTGGTGTTGTTGAATTTCAGGATGCAAACCGCAGTCAATTCTTAAGCCAATTCGAGTGATATTGTCGCTTGACATTTGCTAATGATCACCTCAATATGTTAAACATACATTTCTGATACATGTTTAATCAGGATCAATTCAACCGTTATAGACCTCTTGGCGTGATCGGTCATGTATAAATAATCAGCTGTCTGACAGGGTTTATGTCTGGCACTTCTTTTACCAATCAGGAGGAAACATGAAAGCTATGATGATGAGTACGGTGTGCGTCGCGGCATTGATGATGGCTAGCAGCGCGATGGCAGTCGATATGCCTGCTTCGGCGAAAAAAAACGGTTGCACCAATTGTCACAAAATTGACAAGAAAGTGGTGGGTCCGTCCTGGAAAGCTGTTGCTGACAAATACAAGGGTGATGCGGGCGCGACGGCGAAATTGAGTCTCAAGATAGTCAAGGGTGGCGGAGGTGTTTGGGGGCCCGTACCCATGCCAGCCACACCCAAAATTTCCGATGCAGAGGTAAAGGAAATTGTTACTTTTATCCGGGGTTTGGCCAAGTAGGGGGATATTTTTGAAAAACCGGCGCGAGTCGGTTTTTTTATTCCAGCTGCTTGATGCATCTGCCGGATTTTGGTTTTTTACAAAAAATTTAAATTTTCGCTTGATAATCCGCAATTATTGGTTCAGTATTGTGAACATGCATCATCGATGCATGTATTGATGGGCTTAAATTGTAAACGGATGTAGGTACATGTAAGCACAGTGAATCTGCAGAGCTGTCGATGCAGCTTACCTTGTACTGAGTAGTTCCCTCGCTTTGCATTAGAGAAATAACCAAATGGAGGAATTATGAAAACAATGATAATAAGTGTTATCGCCGCAGTGGGTCTACTCATGACCGGTGTTTCAATTGCGGCAGATATGCCGGAAGTGGCCAAGAAGAACAACTGTACGGCTTGTCATGCAATAGACAAAAAAACAGTCGGGCCGGGTTGGCAGGATGTGGCCAATAAATACAAGGGCGATGCTGGCGCTGCAGAGAAGTTGAGCAACGTGATCGTCAAGGGTGGCCGCGGCGTGTGGGGTCCTATGCCCATGCCGGCAACTTCAAAGATTAGCGATGAGGAGGTAAAGGAACTGGTTGCTTTTGTTCTGGGTCTGGCCAAGTAGCTGTATTTGCACTACCGCAGTAAATTTTTTAAGTAGTCAGTTTCTGTTCTTGAAGTACTTGTAGTGTTTGTGTTTTTTCAATAACCGGCGAAGCTATGAAGGCGCTTACAGTGCCTGCACCTAAGTAGTTAGCTTTTTGATAGTTACAATTGGGGAGATATTTCATGAAAAAGAGTTATAAAGACAAATTGACGGCCTTCGCAGTCCTGGCAGTCCTGCCGCTGCTCATCGGTAATGTCTATGCGGCCGAGGCGGGCGCACCGGCAATCACGGCGGAAGAAACGACCAAGGCAAACCAGATATATTTTGAGCGTTGCGCGGGTTGTCACGGCGTATTGCGCAAGGGAGCAACCGGCAAGAAACTGACTCCTGATGTCACTATAGCCAAGGGTACCGAGTACCTGAAGGCGTTTATCGGCTACGGTTCGCCGGGGGGTATGCCTGGCTTCCAGACCGGCGGCGAGCTGACCGAGAAGGAGGTTGACCTGATGGCGCGCTATCTGCAACAAACGCCGGTTGCCCCACCCGAGATGGGCTTGAAGGACATCGAAGCTACCTGGAAGGTCTTTGTTGCGGTGAAGGACAGGCCTACCAAGAAGATGAACAACATCAATCTGGATAACATCTTCTCCACCACACTGCGCGATGACGGCAAAGTGGCGATAATCGATGGCGATACCAAGGAAATCGTTACCACCCTCAATACCGGTTATGCTGTTCATATTTCCCGCTACTCCGCATCAGGGCGTTATCTGTACGTAACCGGCCGCGATTCCAAGCTCAGTTTGATCGACTTGTGGGCCAAGGTGCCGAATGTCGTGGCTGAAGTCAGGACAGGCGTAGAGGCTCGTTCGGTGGAAACCTCCAAGTTTAAGGGCTGGGAAGACAAGTATGCGATTTCCGGTACTTATTGGCCACCCCAGTATGTGATCCATGAAGGTGATACGTTGAAGCCGTTGAAAGTCGTTTCTACCAGCGGTATCGCCTCCGAGACCAACGAGTTCGTTCGGGAAGCGCGTGTTGCGGCAATCGTGTCGTCGCACTACAAGCCCGAGTTTATGGTCAATGTGAAAGAAACCGGCAAGGTGCTGATCGTCGACTATTCAGATCTGAACAATCTGAAGACAACGACGATAGACACGCCGCGCTTCCTGCATGACGGCGGCTTCGAGTCAACCAAGCGCTACTTCATGGATGCTGCCAATGCCTCCAACAAGATCGCAGTCATTGACATCAAGGAAAACAAGCTGGCTGCGACAATTGACGTGGGCAAGGTACCGCATCCGGGACGCGGCGCAAACTTCATCGATCCGAAATTCGGGCCGGTTTGGGCGACCAGTCACTTGGGTGATGACACCATCTCGGTAATCGGTACCGATCCGATCAAGCATAAAAAGAGCGCCTGGAAAGTGGTAAGGACTTTGAAAGGTCACGGTACGGGATCGTTGTTCATCAAGAGCCATCCCAAATCAACCAACCTGTGGGTTGATGCTCCGCTCAGCCCGGATGCCAAAACCTATCAGTCGATCGGAGTGCTGGACATCAACAATCTTGAGAAGGGCGTAACGGTATTGCCGATAGCCGACTGGGCGGACCTGGGTGAAGGTTCCAAGCGTGTTGTTCAGCCGGAATACAACAAGGCGGGTGACGAAGTCTGGTTTGCAGTCTGGAATGCTGCAGACAAGAATTCCGCCATGGTGGTGGTTGACGACAAGACCCGCAAGCTGAAAAAAGTGATCAAGGGTCCAAAAATGATCACGCCGACCGGGCACTTCAACCTTTACAATACGATGCATGACATTTACTAAGAGCCTTTGCCAATTCCTGGTTTCATCGTTCAGGTGAGCTTTGCCGGAACGATGACTGATCAGGATCGCAAATAGAAGAAAGTGTGTCAGAAGGGCGGGGATGACCCGCCCTTTTTTCACCGAAAATATAGACGGAGGCGTGCGATGAAAACTCGATTAAATAAAGGGCGGTTGCTGTTTGCGGCAGGGAGTATTCTCGGCATGGTTACGGTCGCGGATGCAGCGGAAAGTGCGGACTTACCGGAGTTGGAAGATGTGGTTGTGACGGCCACCCGGATAAACACCACACTTTCCGATGTGCCTGCCGCGGTAACCGTGGTTAATGCCAAAAACTTCGAATCAAAGAATGCCTCACGGCTGGGTGACGTGCTGGATCAAGTGCCCAGCCTCTATTTGCGCGGCGGCGCACTCGGGCAGTCGCAGGGCACCGTAGGCACCAGCGGTATGTCATTGCGCGGGATCGACCAGACCAGAATACTGGTTCTGTTGGACGGACAACCCCTGCAGGACGCGAGTTCGGGCAAGGTGAACTGGCGGGTTCCGTTTGTCGAGGATATTGCCCGTGTCGAGGTCGTGCCCGGTGCATTTTCGTCGCTGTATGGCAGCAACGCGATAGGCGGGGTCGTTAATATCATCAGCAAGAACGCTGACAAACGCGAGTTTACCGCCAAAATAAAGAAGGGCTGGAGCGATGCCAGCGGCGAGGATGCCAGCCTTTATTTTCGCGACAAAATGGAGAACGGGCTAGGATTTGTGGGCGGGCTCGGGTATCAGAATCGTGACAGCTATGTGAATGATTTTGTCGTCAAGGCTCCGGTAGCGGGTGTCGGTATCACACCGGTCACTGGCGCACGGGCTATCACCACCCGAGAGGGCACGCCGACCTATCTGGTCGGTGACATGGGCGCCACACCGTGGAATGCCACTAATGCGACCGCTAAGCTCTCCTATGATTTGAACTCCGGCAGCAAACTATATGGCGGGGTCAATTATCAGCAAACCAGGGTGAATTACACGCAGTTTAATACCTACCTCAGAAATGCCGTCAGCGGCGCACCGGTTTCGGCAGGCAATCTCATTATCAACGGTCAGAAGGTATTACTGACCAATTACGATTTCACGCTTTTTTCCTTTTTGCCTCTGCATGAAGCGACGACACGTTATTTTGCAGGTTTCGACGGTAAGGTCGGCAATGACTATCTGCTGAAGGTTGATCTTGCAAAAATAGAACGCAAGTACAGTTTTTCGCTGGCCAGTCCTGCCGCTGACTGGAATAGTGGTGCGGGCACACTGTCAGACACGCCGAACGATGGCATTGATGGCACGGTTCAACTGAGTTTTCCAGTGAACAGCAGTCACTTCCTGGTAACCGGGCTGGCGCTGCATAAAGACTCGGTCAACCAGCAGATTTACGCGCTGGCAAACTGGCGCGACCCCGGTTCCAGGACAACCGTGAACAGTGGTTACCATGCTAGTTCAACTACAACTTCCCTTTTTGCGCAGGATGAATTCAGCGCAACGGATGAGTTGAAGGTTTATCTGGGGGGACGATGGGATAGCTGGCAGGCCAAGGGAGACAATTTTGTCACCGCACCGGCCAGCAGTATATATTACCCGACGCGCAGCGCTTCGGCTTTCAGCCCAAAGCTGTCTGCAGTGTACAAGCCGACAGAAATGGCGGTACTGCGCGCCTCATATGGTCAATCTTTCCGCACACCGACCAATCAGGATATGTTCACCTCGTCCACCAGCAGAGGCAGAACGACGGCAGGCGACCCCAATCTTCAGCCTGAACGCGGCACAACATGGGAAGTGGGCGGTGAATTCAACTTCACTGAAGACAGCAAAGTTAGCGCCACTTACTACGATACGCAGTTGAGCAATCTGATCTACCTGATGCAGGTTAGCCCGACTAATTCGCTGCGCATCAACGCAGGCAGGGCAAAAGTTAACGGGGTCGAATTGGCTGCGACCACAAAACTGCTTAACTGGCTGGTGCTGGATGGCAATTACGCCTACGTCAATTCAAGAATGCTGGAAAATGTGGCTGACCCGTTGAGTGTAGGTAAGCGGCTGACCGATTCCCCCAGGAATATCGTCGGCTTGGGATTGACAGCGCAACGGGGCGCGTGGTCTGGCGCGCTGAATGCCCGCTACGTGAGCCACATTTTCTGGAATGCACAAAATACTGACGTGGTGGAGGGCGTGCCGGGCAGCTATGATGCGCACACCCTGGTCAATGCCAGGCTGGGCTATGCGTTTTCCAAAATGGTGAAAGGATCGCTCGCCATTAACAATCTGTTGGACAGGAAGGCGTATGCCTATTTTCTATTGCCGGGACGTAATGTGACGGCCGAAATGGATTTTTCCTTCTGATTCGGGTGATGAAGCTATATCGAGCCATTGCAGCGCTTTGTTTGCTTGGCCTGCCGCTTGCAATGGCCGCAGAGGGGATTGCGCCCGGAACGTCGTATTATTATGCCGATTTTGATCCCGGACAGCAGCCGTGGCAGCCCGGGCAGGCGTTGAACTTCGAGGAAGTGTTCAAGAATTATCAGTACTATGAAATAGTCGTTGCCCAGGATGGCAGGGAAATGACGGTCAATCAATTCATCCGGGGTGACAAGACGGGCAGTACCAGGTATCTGCTGTTGCCGGATGGGTCGTTGCAGAAAAGGTAAGCACTTGCGCGATGCGTTATTGCACGAATGGATGAGGGAGTAAGATGCGCAAACTAATATTGGCATTGTGCCTGTCGTTGTTAACCGCGTGCGCAGAATCACCTCCGCCCTACAATTCCATTGATGTCACCACGCCGCTGGAGCAGGCGGATTTTAACCTGAATGATTTCAATGGCCAGCCGCGTAGTCTGGCGGATTTCAGGGGTAAGGTCGTGCTGCTGTTCTTCGGCTATACCCACTGTCCTCTGGTGTGTCCGACTACTCTGGCCGATCTTGCACGGGTCATGGAAAAGCTTGGGAAAGATGCAAACAGGGTGCAAGTCCTGTTTGTCACGGTAGACCCTGAAAATGACAGCCCGGAATTGATGGCCAAGTATATTCCCGCCTTTCACCCCACCTTTCTGGGGCTGCACGGCGATGAAAAGGCACTCGCACAGACAGCCAAGTCGTTCGGTGTCAGTTATGAGAAGCAAACTTACAAACAGGGCGGCTATAGCTTTATTCATTCAGACAGCACCTTCCTGATAGGCACTACGGGGAAACCACGACTGCTTTCGCGTTATGGGCAGAAAGTCGATCTGCTGGTGCAGGACGTAAAGCTGTTGCTGGCCGCCGGACAGTAAGCCACAGGATTTAACAGATGAATTACCCGGATTTCTTCGATGCCGTACCCCGCATCAGTTTGTATGACCCTCTGGCTGAGTTTCTCGGCGCAACGGAGGAGGGGAGCTTGCAATACAGCTATTTCGATGCGGTGCGGCTGGCAGGACATTCCTGCCCTACGGTCGCCGCGGCCTACTGGTCCACTTACAGGGCGCTTACCCTGCTTTATCCTGACACCCTGCCGGTGCGAGGCGATATCCGGGTGGCGTTCAGGCAGGGTAACACCAGCGGTGTCACGGGGGTGATCGCGAATGTGGCAAGCATGCTCACGGGGGCGATGTCCGACAATGGTTTCAAGGGATTGGGCGGTCGTTTCGACAGGCGCGAGCGCTTGTTCTTCAGCCAGGACATGCAGGGAGATATCCGCTATACCCGGCTCGACACCGGTCAGGCGGTGGAGATTGCGCTTAATCTGCATCTCGTTCCGGCCGCGCCGCGCTTGTCTGAGCTGATGACGGCCTGCCAGTCCGGCAACGCAAATCAGACAGAAACGACAGAATTCCGGCAGCTTTGGCAGGAACGGGTAAGGCGCATCCTGCTGGAGCATGGCGACGACCCGGCTGTCTTTGTCGTCACCCATATGCCTGCAAGCATCGTGCCTGTTTAACCGCGCATCTGCGCTTTGAAGAAAGAGAGTGATTTGCCGTGCCGGAGAATTTATTGCAAGGGTTAGTCTTATCAAGCAGGGAGGAAATGTGAAATTTTCCTCTCATCCTGTCTGGCTGGTGGGTTTTCGTCCATTTTTTGCGCTGGCGTGTCTGTCAGGCCTGGCGCTGCCCATGCTGTGGGCGCTGATTTATTCCGGTACTGTTCCAGCTCCGTCGACTTCCTTTTCCATGGTGCAGTGGCACGCGCATGAAATGTTCTTCGGTTTCGGCTGGGCGGTGTTGGGCGGTTTTCTGCTGACCGCGACCAAGAACTGGGTCAGGGTACGCGGCCATTGGGGTTACGCGCTGATGTTCCTCGCCGCCGCGTGGCTGTTCGAGCGGGCAGGCATGGTGTTTGAGGGGAGCTGGCCTTATTTTCTGTTTGCGATTTCAAATAACCTGTTTCTGGGAGCGATCGTTGCGATGCTGTTGTGGACGCTGTTGCGCAATCGCGACAAGGATATCTACCGCGACAATTATCTCTTTCTGCTGATTCTGCCGCTGTTTCTGATAAGCAAGCACCTGATGCTGAGCGCCGATTACTTTGAACATGGCTCGTCCATGGCGCTGGGGTTGTTCCGGGTGGCGTTTCTGGTGATGCTGGAGCGCACCCTGTTCCCGTTCATGAAGGACGCGTTCCAGATTGAACTCTTGCGCAATGCCAAGCTTAACACCGCTATCAAGCTGCTCGGCCTGTCTCTGATTTTTGCCAGCTTCATGCCGCCCGTGCTGGCCGGCTGCATCGCCTTGCTGCTTGGGTTGTTGCTGATGGTGCGTTTTATCTACTGGAAGCCTCAATTGGCAGTGCAACGACTCGATATCGCCATCATGTATACAGGTTATCTGGCGATAGTCGGGCAGCTGCTGATCGAATTTTTGAGGCTGACCCTGCATGATGAATGGCCGCTCTCGATGTCCATGCATGTGTTCACCTTCGGGGCGATGGGGCTGATTATCCCCGGCATGCTGGTCAGGATAAGCAAGGGGCATACCGGCAGGAAGGTGGCGTTTGACGGGCTGGACAAGTTTGCGCTCTGGGTGATGATGCTGGCTTTCGTGCTGCGCATCGTTGCGCCGCTGTTCGATCCTGCCGACTATACGCGCTGGATATTTCTCGCTGCTGCCTGCTGGTTCATCTGCTTCGGGATACTGGGATGGCGCTACATTCCTTTCTTGCTGCAACCCAGAGTGGACGGCAAGGAGCACTGACTGTAAACGGGGCGGGGTTCCCCGGACAATGTCCGGGGGTGTGGGGTTATTTCTTGGTGGGTTCGGTTGCCGGTTTTTCGGCCGGTTTTTCTACTTTATCAGTTTGGGGTTTGTCCTTGACGCATTTGCAGGTGAATTCGTCGGTTTTTTTGCACGATTCGCCGGATGCGCATTCATCTCCGCCGCATTTTCCCGACGCGGTGATGGAACAGGCCAGCGCCAGAGGTGCGAACAGGGTCAGGGTCAGAGCAACGGCTAAACTGCGTAACAGGCTGTACATGTCTATCTCCTCGGTGAGTGCCAAAGGCGGCAAGGGAGGTTAGTTCATCGATGTACATTTGATAATGTAAAAATATTTCACTCTCCCAGATCCAGACGACGGCGGTAATGGCAGGTATAGCCGCCTCTGTGCCTGATCAGATAGTTCTGGTGATATTCCTCGGCGCGCCAGAATGCTCCGCAGGGCACGACTTCGGTGACGACAGGCGATTCCCAGTCGCCGGATTTATCCACGGTTTCGATGACTTCAAGCGCGATGCGCTGCTGTTCTTCGTCGAGATAAAAAATCGCCGAACGGTATTGCGTACCGGCGTCGTTTCCCTGCCGGTTGCGGGTAGAGGGGTTGTGTATGCGGAAAAATTCAAACAGCAGGTGGCGGTAGCTGAGTCGTGCCGGATCGAACACTATCCTGAGCGATTCGGCATGGCCGCTGTGTCCCGTTTTGACCTGTTCGTACACGGCATCCGGCGTGCTGCCACCGGTGTAACCCACTTCGGTTTCCAGTACACCGGGAATTTGTCGTAGCAGTTCTTCCAGCCCCCAGAAGCAGCCGCCTGCGAGGCAGGCCGTTTGTGTGTGATTCATGCGTCGCGCTTAGCGCCGTTCCTTCTTCATGGCCTGCGCGGCTTCCCGCTTGGAGTCTTTCTCTTTTTCAGTGGCGCGCTTGTCATGGAGTTTCTTGCCTTTGGCGAGGCCTATGGTCAGTTTGACGCGGCCTCCCTTGTAATGCAGGTCCAGCGGCATCACGGTGTAACCCGCGCGTTTCACCTTGTTGATGATTTTTTCGATTTCCGCCGCGTGCAGCAGCAGTTTGCGGGTGCGCACCGGATCGGGGTGGATGTGGGTGGAGGCGTTCAGCAAAGGGCTGATATGCGAGCCGAACAGATAGAGTGCGCCTTCCTTGGCGGTGACGTAGGCTTCCTTGAGTTGCGCGCGCCCGGCGCGGATGGCCTTGACTTCCCAGCCTTCCAGCATGATGCCGGCTTCATATTTATCTTCGATGAAGTATTCGTGAAATGCTTTTTTATTCTGGATAATGCTCATGAGAGGTGAATTTTGC
>Ga0209231_1001018_pt1 | contig 11988 bp, 8 predicted proteins | sample Deesub45470m_DNA_FD_188086 | JGI IMG/M metagenome (GOLD analysis project Ga0209231, IMG submission 188086) | Deep subsurface microbial communities from North Pacific Ocean - 450_OLKR46/470m Metagenome (SPAdes) (version 2) | ecosystem: Environmental > Terrestrial > Deep subsurface > Unclassified ... | reverse complement strand
AGAGCCGAGCGGGATCGGTGTGTACGGCGGCCGTCCGGGTACGACGCAGGCCTGCTGGCTGTTCCCCGTCGACGAGGGAGACGGCGCTGGCTTGGGCCCGCTCCTGCCTGCGGACGATTCGATTCTGGCCCAATCCGTGCCGGTGGTCGGAATGCTCGATCCCGCAACCAAGCGCATCGATCCGAATGGCGAATATTATTATTACGCCTCGCGCAAATCCTGGGCGGTCAAGGCCGGAGGGTCGTTCCGTTTCCAGACCGGCGGCGGCGGCGGCTGGGGTGATCCGCTGGCGCGCGATCCCGAGCGCGTCAAATGCGACGTCCGCGATGAATATGTGACGATCGCCGGCGCCTATCGCGACTATGGCGTCGTGATCGAGGGCGATCCCATCTATGCGCCCGAACAGCTCACGGTCGATGTCGAAGCAACGGCGCAACGGCGCCGGGAAATGGTCGGCGCCTGATCCGGCCGTGACGCCCTCCCGAGTTCCTTGTCGACAAGATGCGGGGGGCGCCCGGATATCGCGCGAAATCCCGAGGCCGACGGATATCCGCAGTTTTGTCGCCGGGACGAGCCACTCTGAACGCGGCGCGTGGGCGGGGGCATGCTATATCGCTGTGACAGGCGCCCAGTCGCGGGAGAGAGCATGGACACGGTAGAGGGAATGCGGACGTTCGTACGCGTCGTTCAGCTGGGCAGCCTGTCGGCGGCGGGGCGCGCGATGGGGTTGTCGCCAGGCTCGGTGTCGCGAAAGATCAGCCTGCTCGAACATGCGGTCCGGGCGCGCCTGCTCAATCGGACAAGCCGGAAGCTCGCACTGACAACCGCCGGACGGGTCTATTTCGATCAGGCCTGCAAGATATTGGACCAGATCGATGCGCTTTCGCAGTCGATGGCGGAACAGCAATCGGCGCCCCGAGGCCTGCTGACCGTCCACACCCGGGCAAGCATCGCGGAGAAATTCCTGTCCAATGCCCTCCCCAATTTCCTGCTGGCCTATCCCGATATAACGCTGCGGCTCAATCTGTCGGAAGACAATCTCGACCTGTTCGGTAACAAGATCGACCTCAGTATTCGCATCGGTACACCGGATGAGCAGGATCTGACGATGCGCCGTCTGTCGCAGGGCCTGGAGCGGGTTCTTTATGCAAGTCCTCTTTACCTCGCGAGCCACCCCGAAATCCGCGCACCCGACGATCTGCTGACGCACAATTGCGTGTCATTTCCGCAGCCTGGGCTGGGCGAGAAGGGGGAGGCGATCTGGCAATATCGATCCTCGACAGGGTCGAAGGAACTGCGTGTGACGGGCAACCTGCAGGTGAATGATGCCAACATCCTTCATAATGCGGTCGTCATGGGCATCGGCATCGGCCTGCTACCGACCTGGCTGATCGCTGACGATCTGAGTTTCGGCCGGGTGAAGCGGGTGCTTCCGCAATATGAGTTCACCCAGACCATACTCGATCACGGACTTTACGCGGTCTTTCCGACAACCGAGTTGATGCTGCCCAAGGTGCGGGTGTTCCTCGATTTCCTGATCAGCACCTTCCGCAAGTTCGAGCCCGAAATCGGACGGATGGCGATCGATGCCAAGCGCTATTCGGCCGATAGCGAGCGCCATCCTCCAGACGCCTTGCGATGGGTGCGGCCCAGCATCGAGAACCGCCAACTCAACCAGCGATCAGGCTGAGGATGCTGGTCGTCGGCAGGACGGAGAAGCTTGCATGCTGTGCAAAACAGCTACGCGAAAACGAAGCGCCAAGGCGATTTCGGGCCGCATATTCAGAAAATATGCGAAATTTGACCGAGTATGCGTAATTTTGAGCGGGTTTTTGGGCGCAGCCAAGGCTAAGCAGGTCACGCATTCTGGGAGATCGCCGACATAGGGCGGCTCCGCAGGGGAGGAAACGGCGATGAACATACGGGTGTCCCTCATTATTTCGGTGGCGCTGGCGCTGGCCGGCTGCAGTCGCGGCGGCGAGATGCGACAGGATTCGGTGGCGGGCGCCTCGTCCGCCGTCGACGCGCAGCGCCTCGCCGATGCCGATGCGAATCCCGACGAATGGCTCACCCACGGCCGCACCTATAATGAGGACCGTTTCAGCCCTCTCACCCAGATCGACGACGCCAATGTCGGCAAGCTGCAACTGGCCTGGTATTATGATCTCGATACCAATCGCGGGCAGGAAGCTACCCCGCTGATGGCCAACGGCGTGTTGTACACCACCACCGCATGGTCGAAGGTTCTCGCGCTCGATGCGGTCAGTGGCAAGCTGCTGTGGAGTTACGATCCCGAAGTCCCGGGCGCCAAGGGGTATCAGGCCTGTTGCGATGTGGTGAACCGTGGCGTCGCGCTGTGGAACGGCAAAGTCTATTTCGGGACGCTCGACGGTCGGCTGATCGCGCTCGATGCGAAGTCCGGCCGTCCCGTCTGGTCCGTCCAGACCACCGATACGACGCGCCCCTATTCGATCACCGGCGCACCCCGGGTCGTCAAGGGCAAGGTGATGATCGGCAATGGCGGCGCCGACTTCGGCGTGCGGGGCTATGTCAGCGCCTATGACGCCGAAACGGGCAAGATGGCCTGGCGCTTCTACACCGCGCCCAATCCCGAGGGCAAACCCGACAACGCCCCGTCCGACGCGGCGTTCGACAGGTTCGCAGGTGCGACCTGGGGCAAGAATGGCGCCTGGAAAGAGGTCGGCGGCGGCGGCACCGTCTGGGATGCCATCGTCTACGATCAGGCCTTTGATCAGCTGCTGATCGGCGTCGGCAACGGCTCCCCCTGGAACCGTCGCATCCGCTCGGGTGACAAGGGGGACAATCTGTTTCTGTCGTCCGTCGTAGCTCTCGATCCCGACACGGGCGCCTATAAATGGCATTATCAGGAGACGCCCGGCGAGGAGTGGGACTTCACCGCTACCCAGCCGATCATTCTGGCCGATGCCACGATAGACGGCCGCGTTCGCAAGGTGCTGTATCACGCCCCGAAAAACGGCTTCTTCTATGTCATCGACCGGGAAACCGGCGGTCCCGTTTCCGCCACCAACTTCGTGCCCGTGAACTGGGCAGATGGGTATGACAGCAAGACATGGCGCCCGAAGGAGCGCCCGGAGGCCCGGTACAGCGAGCATGACGGCGACTGGCAGGGGACGCCCAGCGCATTCGGCGCCCATAACTGGCAGCCGATGGCGTTCAACCCGCGAACCGGCCTGGTCTATATTCCGGCGCAGGCGATCCCGTTCGGCTATGCCGACGACAAGGCGTTCAAATATGCGCCGGGACACTGGAACCTCGGCGATGCCTCGCCGAGCAACCTCGGCCCGCGGAACCCGGCCGGCCTCGCCGCGCTGAAGGCCGCCACGAAAGGCCGGATCGTCGCATGGGATCCCGTAGCCAAAAAGGCGCGCTTCACGATCGAGCATCCCGGCCCGGGCTATGGCGGCATTCTCACCACCGCTGGAAATCTCATCTTCCAGGGTGGCCCGGATGGGACGTTCACCGCCTATCGCGCGGACAACGGTGCGAAACTGTGGTCGTTCGCGGGGCAGAGCGGCATCATAGGCGGGCCAATCTCCTTCGCCGTCGGCGGGCAGCAATATATCGCGGTCATGGCTGGGCTGGGCGGTGCTTTCGGAATCTCGACACCGCTGGCACCGACATCCCACCCGCGGCCGAACGGTCGGGTGCTGGTGTTCCGTCTCGGCGGCTCGGCGAAATTGCCGGCCTACACCCCGCCGCACATGCCGGCGCAACCGCCGGCCAAGACGTGGCCGGCCTCGGTCGAGCAGATGGGCGAGTTGTTGTATGGCGGGAATTGCGGGCTTTGCCACGGCCCGTCGACCTTCTCCAACGGCGTCATTCCCGATCTGCGCAGGTCGCCGGTCCTTGCCGACGCAGACGCCTGGAACGCGGTGGTGAGCGGTGGCGCGCTGGCGGATCGCGGGATGATCAGCTTCGCGAAGATCCTCACGCCGGAGCAGGTCGACGCGATCAGGGCCTATGTCGCCAGCCAATCGCGTGCGCTGCAGGCGCGCGAGGCCGATAAGGCGCGGATCGAGAAGAAATGACGGCGAGCATTGCCGGCTGATCGATGCCGCCGGGCCGGCCGGCATTTGGTCTCCTCGCGAGCCAGTGCTGAGATCGACGATCAGGTAAACAATGCCCTCGGGAGAGTGTGGTCCAACCAACCTTCCGAGGGCAGGCTTCGCATGTGCCGGCAGCGATATCGTCTCCGCTCGGTTCGAGACCGCCGATCACCCGAATAATCTTTGCATCCTGCACAAAGCTGCAATGCGCGAACGCTCTCTATCGCTTGTCGCATCCAGCGATAAGGTGAAGTCGCAAACATAAAGAACATGCTGCGACAACATGAAGCAAAGTTTCCATGGAGAAGCTTTGCCGGGAGAGGGCTGCCATGAAAAAACGGATCATATCGATGTTGACGGTGACCGCCGTCGCGATGCCAATGACGCCCCTCTTGGCGCAAAGCGATGTCGTCGTGGATGACGGCGTTGCGGATATTATCGTCACGGCGAACAAGCGCGAAGAAAATCTCAACAAAGTCGGTCTCAGCGTTACCGCATTGTCGGGCGACGCGTTGCAGATCCGCAGGATCACTTCGCTCGAAGACGTCGCTGCGGCTGTCCCGGGGCTCAATTATGCACCCAGCGAAACCAACACGCCCATATTCACGCTGCGAGGCATCGGCTTCAACGAAAGCTCGCTAGGCGTCTATCCGGCAGTGAGCGTCTATATCGATCAGGCGCCGTTGCCCTTCCCGGTGTTGACGAGCCATTCCAATTACGACCTCGAGCGGATCGAGGTCCTCAAGGGGCCGCAAGGCACGCTATTTGGTCAGAATTCGACCGGCGGTGCGATCAACTACATCGCGGCCCGCCCGACCGACGATTTCCAGGCGGGCGGCGACATCAGCTATGGCCGGTTCAATCGCGTGGAAGGCAATGTCTATATCAGCGGCCCCCTCACGGATCGATTGAAGGCGCGTGTGAGCGCGACCGGGCTGAACGAGGATGGCTGGCAGATCAGCTCGACCCGTCCCAATGACAGAAATGGAAAGCAGAGCTACGTCGCCGGTCGGCTGCTGCTCGACTATGATGTCAGCGAGAGCTTCCGCCTCGCGTTCAACGTCAACGGCTGGCGGGACAAGTCCGAACCGCAGGCGCCGCAATTCGCCGCGTTGCGGACATCGGTCCCCGCGCATATCACGCCCGAACTGCTGGCCACGCCCTTCGCCTCGCTGAACCCGCGATCGGCGGATTGGTCGATCGGCGACGAAACCCCTCGATCCAATCGCAGATTGCTGCAGACGTCATTGCGGGCCGACGTCGATGTGCTGGACGATGTGACGCTGACGTCGCTGACATCGTACAATCGGTTCAATCAGGAGCTTTCGGTCGACCGTGACGGCAGCGCACTCGTCATCAGCGATGTCCCGCAGTCGCACGCGACCATCCGATCCTTCAACCAGGAACTCCGGATTGCAAATGGCGCGAGCAACAGCTTCCGCTGGCTCGTCGGCGCCAATCTCGAGCGCAGCAACACCTTCGAGAACCAGATCACGACATATCGTGAGAGCTCGAACCACAATGCCGATAATCTGTTCATCTCGTCGAGCGGCGTGACGAACCGGCAACGCATCACCAATTATGCGGGGTTCGCCAATGCCGAACTCGACCTCAGCTCCGCGCTGACCCTCAAGGCCGGCGGCCGGTACACGAACTCCCGGATCAAGGATGAGATTTGCGGCTACGCGTCGGGCGACGGCAATGTCGCGTCTCTGTTCAACATCCTGGGCGGCCTGCTCGGTACGGTCCCGTTCGCCCCGATCGGCCCGAATGATTGCTACACGCTCAATGCGAACGGCGTTCCCGGCACGCCCTTCCAGTCGACCCTGCACGAGGACAATATCTCCTGGAAAGTCGGCCTGGATTACAAGGCATCTGCCGATCTGCTGCTCTATGCCAATGTGTCGCGCGGCTATAAGGCGGGGAGCTATCCGACCGTATCGGCCGCGACCTTCGATCAGCTGCAGCCGGTGACCCAGGAATCGGTGACGACCTATGAGGCGGGCGTCAAAGCCGGCTTCTTCGATCGCAAGGCTCAGTTCAACGCGGCGGTCTTCTACAACGACTATAAGAACAAGCAGATTCGCGGAAAACTCCGCGATCCGATCTTCGACACGCTCGATGCGCTGGTCAACGTGCCGAGCTCACGCATCTATGGCGCCGAGGCGGAATTGACGGTGCGACCTATTCCGGCGCTCACCTTCAACGGTGCCGTCACCTATCTCAATTCGAAGATCAAACGCTATAGTGGGTTCAACGTCGTCGGCGCCGTTTCGGATTTCGCCGGGCAGGATCTCCCCTTCACGCCGACATGGACTTACGCCTTCAATGCCGATTACCGCCCCGTGCTGGCCAGTGGCGGCACTCCGTTCATCGGCGTCACGGTGAACGGGCGATCGTCGTCGGACGCGGCGCCCGCTGGCAGTTCGATCGTCATCCCCGCCGCGCCGACCAACCGGGTCTTGCCGGGCCTGGTCCATCCCTTCGCGCTCAAGGGCTATGCGACCGTCGACGTTCGGGCGGGATATGAGGCGGATGGCGGCGCGTGGCGGATCATGCTGTGGGCCAAGAATGTTTTCAACAAACTCTATTGGACCAACGCCGCCACATCGCTCGATGCGACCTTCCGATATGCTGGAAGGCCGGCGGCATATGGCGTAACGGTCGGTTTCAAGACGCGGTAGAACGGGGCACTCAACGGCGCCCTGCAACGATAATGCGGCGACGTAGACCGGAGATTGGGAGAGATGGCATGACAGACACGGCAGCCACCAGCGGCATGCGACGGTTTTCCGGGAAGTCGGTTCTGGTGACGGGCGGTGCCGCGGGGATCGGCCGCGCCGTCGCGCTCGAGTTCGCGAAGGAAGGCGCCAACCTGATCCTCGCCGACATTGACGAGGCAATGGGCGCCGAATGCGTCGATCTGGTTCGGCAGATCGGTGCCGAGGCCGAGTTCATTCGCGCGGATATTTCCCAGCCGGACGACGTGTCGGCGCTGTTCGCGGCGATCGTTGCGAGCGGGACGCCGCTCGATATCGCGATCAACAATGCCGGCATCGAAGGCGAGGTCGGGCTTGTCGAAGATCAGAACGATCGCAACTTCGACCGTGTCCTGGCCGTCAATGTGCAGGGGACCTTCCAGTGCATGCGCGAAGAGGTGAGGCTCATGAAGCCGCGCGGATCGGGCGTGATCATCAATTTCGCGTCGATTGCGGCCCATGTCGGCTTCGCCGGGCTCTCGGTCTACACGGCATCGAAGGCCGCTGTCCTGGCGATGACCAAGTCGGTGGCGCTCGAACTGGCGCAGAGCGGCGTGCGGGTCGCGTCGGTCAGCCCGGGGCTGGTGCAGACGGCGATGCTCGAGCGGTTCTTCGCGGCCGATGCCAATGCCAAGCAACAGATGACGGGAAGCTTGCCGCTCGGCCGGCCCTGCGATTCCTACGAGGTTGCGCGGGGCGTCCTCTTCCTGGCGTCCGACGACGCCAGCCTCGTCGTCGGGCAGACGCTGAACCTGGACGGTGGCTGGGCTTATGTGAAATCCTGATCGGGGCGGACGAGGCCGTGCCGCGGTGGCATGGTTGCCGGGAACGGCGTCGATGAGGGGCGGATCGGCAATCCGCAACGGTTTTAGAGGGAAGCTATGATGTCATCGTTCGAGACGGCGCGCCGCGCCCGTTCCTGGCTTTTCGCGCCCGGCGACAGCGAAAAGAAGATGGAAAAGGCACGGACGTCCGAGGCGGATATCGTCATCATCGACCTCGAAGATGCTGTGGCCGAAAGCGAGAAGCCCGCGGCGCGCCGCCTGGTCCGGGACTTTCTGGAGGCGCAGGCGGGCGAAAGCCATCGCCTGTGGGTCCGCATCAACCCGATCCAGACGGACCATGCGCTGCTCGATCTGGCCGCGATCATGCCGGGCAGGCCGGGGGGGCTGATGTTGCCCAAGCCGCGCGGCCGCGCCGACGTCGAGCTGCTCGATCATTATCTCATGGCGTTCGAGGCGGCCAATGGCGACATGGAGCGCCGGACCGCGGTGATCCTCGTTGCGACCGAGACGCCCGAGGGGCTGCTCGCGACCGGAAGCTATGCCGATATGCCGCGACTGGCGGCGATGACATGGGGGGCGGAAGACATCGCCACCGCGCTCGGCGCAACATCCAACCGCGATGCCGACGGGCGTTACGGCTTCACCTATGAACTCGCGCGAACCTTCTGCCTTGCGGGTGCCGCAGTCGCCAAGGTGCCGGCTGTCGAGACGATCCATGGCGACTTCCGCGACGAAGCCGGTCTGACGGCTCTGGCCGCGAAGGTGCGACAGGATGGCTTTCGCAGCATGCTCGCCATCCATCCTGCCCAGGTCGCGGTCATCAACGCCGCGTTCACCCCCAGTCGGGAGGAATGCGCCGCGGCTCAGGAGATCGTCGATCTGTTCGCCGCGAATCCCACCCTCGGTACGATCGGACATAATGGGGCCATGCTCGATCGTCCGCATCTGGTGAGAGCACAGGCGGTGCTGGCACGATCGCGGAATTGACCCCGCGGACCAGCGCGGGATGATGATCCCGCGGATAAGCGCGCCGAAAGGACAGGGCCTGGGCATGTAGCCTGGCCCGTGGTGCCGACGAAGGCGTTTAGCCCGTCGCTGCACATAAACTTCCCGGTGCGCAGCAATATTCCCGGGCCGCAGGATGGCGGCTCGATTGGCCTTTTCGCCGGGATGCAAGCCGATACCCTGCCGTCTTCCGGAGATATGCGCGGGAAGACCGAGTCATGAGTGACGCGAAATCTGTTATCGAAGTGTACGAATATAGCGGTGGCATCGTCGGGCCCAGCATCGCGCCCGCCGGAATGGTGCGTGACGGCGGCACGATCCGCACGGGAACGCCGCCGGGTTGCTGGGGGCCGATGATCACGCCCAAATTCCAGGGCGGGCATGAGGTGACCCGGCCGGTGATGGTCGAGGGCGCCGAGATCGGCGATGCGATCGCGATCCGGCTCAAGAAGGTTCAGGTGACGTCGCTCGCGACATCCTCGGGCGTGATGGAGTTCGTCGAAGGCCGCTATCTCGGCGATCCCTTCGTGGCGAAGCTCTGCCCGGCCTGCGGAACGACGGCCCCGGCGAGCCGGGTCGAAGGCATCGGCGACGACGCGGTGCGATGCGACAGCTGCGGTGCGGCGGTGAGCGCGTTCCGCTTCTCCAGTGGCTATGTGATCGTGCTCGACCGCGAGAACAATGTCTCGCTGACGGTCAGTAAGGACATCGCCGACAAGATCGCCGGCGATGCCCAGGTGAATGCCGCGCTGCCGGGGCAGTCCGGCCAGCATTCGATCCTGTCGCTGGCCCGCGCCGATATTTCCGGGCTTGCCGCGCGCATGCGCCCCTTCCTCGGCAATATCGGCACCTCGCCGTCGCGCGACTTGCCGGACTCGCACAATGCCGGCGACTTCGGCTCCTTCCTCGTCGGCGCGCCGCATGATTATGCTATGACCCGCGAGGAACTGGAGCAGCACAAGACCGACGGCCATATGGACACCAATTCGGTGCGCGAGGGCGCGATCCTGATCTGCCCGGTGAAGATCCCGGGCGGCGGGATCTACATGGGCGACATGCACGCGCAGCAAGGCAATGGCGAGATCGCCGGCCATGCCACCGACGTGTCGGGCGAGGTCGAGCTGGAGGTCGAGGTCATCAAGGGGCTCACCCTTGATGGCCCGATATTGCTGCAGCATCCCGACGATCTGCCGCTGCTGGCGCGGCCGTTCAGCGGCGGCGAGCGGGCTTCGATCGACGCCCTGGCGGCGCGCTACGGCCAGGCGACGATCGAGGACAACGGCCCGATTACCTTCATCGGCTCGGGTCCGACCCTGAACGACGCGACGGACAACGGTCTTGCCCGTGCGGCCGCGGTGACGGGATTGCCCTATGACGAGATTCTCAACCGCGCGACGATCGCGGGGTCGGTCGAGATCAGCCGCTTGCCGGGCGTCGTGCGGATCACCTTCCAGTGCCCGATGCCGATCCTGAAGCGCCTGGGCATCGCGCATCTCGTCGACCAGCAATATGGGGGAATGTGACGCGCCGCTGCGAAGCATCCCCTGACACGCCAAGGCCCGCGCATCGCGCGGGCCTTGTTCGTTGTGGGAAAGCCGGTTCGGCGATGCTCAATAGGCGATGTCGCCGTGGGCCGCCTCGAACCGATGGGCGTCGAAGCTGAACGGAACTTTCGCGCTGCCATTGTAGAGATCATGGTGGGGCGCCGCTTCGGCGAACGCGCAGGCCAGCAGATAGAGGCTCCGCAGCGCCGGATCGGCCGGAGGGATCGGCTGGTCGGCCAGCGCGGCCATGATCGCGTCGAGATGCGGCATCACCGCTTCGTGGAAGGTGGCGAACTCGTCCTTGCTGCTGGTCCAGCGCACCGCGCTGCGCTGGTTCTCGGTCGGAAGCGCCCAGCGCTCGGTGAAGCCCTGCAGCTGGGCGAAGGCGGCGGGCAGGGGGGCGATGGCGTCTGTCATGGCGGTTCCTTCAGGCGGAGAGCATGGTGTCGAGCGCCTGAGCCGCGTGGCGGATCATGAACTCGTTATCCATCAGCTGCATTTCGTCGATCACGCCGGACATGATCCCGGTGAAGGTGTCCTCCATCGTCGCGGTATCCTCGAGCCAGGCGTTGCGGTGCAGCGCGTTGACGTGCCGCTGGGCGACATCCTCGGCGGCATTTTGCGCGGGGCGGAAATAATTGGTGCCCTCCCACAGCGTGCGGCCATGATCGAGCGGCCAGAATTGATGGGTGAAGAAGGACAGGCCGGGATAGCCGCAGCCCGATGCCAGATGGATGATGAAGTTCGGGAAGATGGTCGGCAGCTCGAACTGGAAGTCGGACCGCCGCGTCGCGTTGATGTCGGCCGGCAACTGCTCGGGGTGCGGACAATGGGCGTCGGCGCCGTGAAGGATCTTCGCGAAGGCGAGCGTCGATGGCGCGGTATCCATGCCGCCGCCATAGATGGTCGACGATGCGTGTGGGCCCATCAGCTTGAAGTCGGTATGCTCGACGCCGCTGAACCCTGGCAGCGATCCGGCGTGGATCGTGGGCACATGATAGCCCTCGCTGAAGGCGTAGAGCGCGACCTTCCAGTTGCACTCCAGCACGGTCGAATAGCGGAACGCCGTGGTCGACTCATGATAGGGATAGCCGGCGAACAGCCGTCCGAAATCGCCGAGAAAGTCCGCCAGCGACTGGGCGGGCACAGGATCGAAATTGATGAAGACGAAGCCTTCCCACATGTCGCAGGCGATCGGGCGGAGACCCAGGCAGGCGGTATCGAGCTCGCCGAAGGCATCCTTCATCGGCACCGACTTCAGCGGGCCGTCGGTCGAGAAGACCCAGCCGTGGAAGCGGCAGGTGAGGACATTGGCGCGGGCCCGGCCGTGGGTTTCGAACCCCGTGCTGGGGATCACCTTGTTGCCGCGATGGGTGCAGACATTGTGGAAGGCGCGCACGACGCCGTCCTTGCCGCGTACGATGATCACCGATGCACCCGCGACCGCAATCTCCTTGACCTTCCAGTCGCCCGGATTGGGAAGCTCCCAGCCGGTCGCGACCTTCAGCCAGGTCTTGCGGAATATCTTGTCCTGTTCCTGCTTGTAGACGGCCGGATCGCTGGTCGCGTCGAGCGACACGGGGGCGGTGCCCAGCTCGGCACGAACCTGTTCGGTGGTGCGATAGATGTGGCCCAGCGGCCCGGTCGGGCCTGCGGAGGATTGAGATGCGCTCATGGCTGTGATCCGTTCAAGCAGGATGGGTGCGGTATCGCGATTGTGGCGTGGCCCTGGTTCCCCATCTAGCCGTCCAGCGTCGGGTTCAGCATGGGACTGCAAATATCAGGCGCTATCCAGGCTCGGCGGCTT
>Ga0209231_1001017_pt1 | contig 11999 bp, 10 predicted proteins | sample Deesub45470m_DNA_FD_188086 | JGI IMG/M metagenome (GOLD analysis project Ga0209231, IMG submission 188086) | Deep subsurface microbial communities from North Pacific Ocean - 450_OLKR46/470m Metagenome (SPAdes) (version 2) | ecosystem: Environmental > Terrestrial > Deep subsurface > Unclassified ... | reverse complement strand
GGCCAGTGGTTGCGCGGCCCCAACTGGCAATGGGTCCTGCCCTTCTAACCCAACATCTACCCAGGAGAACACCATGAATTTCCCAAAATTGAACACCCTGCTTGCCCTGCTGATTCTGCTCGCAATGGCCCTTCCTGCCCTGGCCCTGGAGAGCAGCCAGCAAAAAGAATACGACCGGGTCATGAAACTCACCATGATGCAGTTGACCGAGGAATCGGCTGCCCTGCTTGATAAGAAATACCCGGATGAAGACTGGGATGCCTACAAATTCCCCAAGTACGTCTTTACCAACGAGTCGGTGGAGATCGGTTACAAAATTGCCGTTAAAGAACCGGCGATTCTGACCATCAATACCTGCTACTGCTTCTGTGATGCCATGGGCCACAAAAGTCTGCTTAACTGCTTTTTGAAGGATGGCAAGCCGGGCGCGGCTTTTGATGACCACGCCGCCGACTGCAATATCTGTTACGGTCAGGCAATGCTGGCCTTTCTCTGGAAAGAAGCGGGGATTTCAGAAGTGGATATGCAGAAAGGCATGGCAAAAAAATTCGAACGCCTGGTCGAACAGCAGAAAAAGAAATAAACCCTTGTTGACATGTAAAAACCCGAAATCCCCTGGCCGCAGGCCGGGGGATTTTTGTTATACTTCGGCAAGTATTTCTCCTTCACTCCCTGCCTTGAGGATAGAACCTTGTCGTTTTTCCGGTCTTTTATCACCATCGCCGCTCTCTCGTTGCTTCTTTCTCCGCCTGCTCTGGGCGAATCGTTGCCGCGGGTCACTCACATGGACCTGCAGATCCGACTCGATCCCCATCGGCAGTCTTTGGATGGGGTGACCGCGCTGCTGGTCAATGCCAATGGCGCTGACAGCATAGACTTCAGACTCTCGCCCAATACCGAAATCACTGGAGTCCGAGTTCAGGGCCGGGTCGCTCCATACAGTTTTTTTGCCGGGGTGTTATCCGTTCGCATTGCCAATGCCAAACAACCCGGACAACCCCTGAGCATCAACTATCGCAGTTACTTCGACGATCCGGTTCCTGACGCGCCGATTCAAAACGAAGATCCGTCCTACGGAGTCGCCGCCACCATTTCGGAAAAGGGCACTTTCCTCGCCGCCGGTTCGGGTTGGTATCCCTGGCATATCGAAAGCGATCCCACCTTTCGGGTCAGGGTCGAGGCTCCCCTCGGCATCGAAGCTGTCACCGCCGGTCGACTGGCCCGCCGTGCCAGCACCAAAATTCAAACATCCTCGGTCTGGGAGGGTGAGCGTCCCGTTGGTCCATTGAGCCTGTCTGCCGGCAATTACCGTATCCAACGCGCCGACGGTGATGGTATTCCTCTTGCGACTTACTTCTATCCCGAGTCGGAAGATCTCGCGCCTGGTTATTTGAAAGCCGCTGCCGACTATCTGAAGCTGTATCAGGAACTGTTCGGCCCCTACCCTTTTGGCAAGTTCGCCATAGTGGAAAACTTTTTTCCCACCGGCTACGGCTTTCCCTCCTGGACTCTGCTTGGTCGCAGCGTGATTCGGCTCCCCTTTATTCTTGAAACCAGTCTGGGGCATGAAATTGCCCATTCCTGGTGGGGTACGGGGGTTCGGGTCGATTTGCGGCAAGGCAATTGGTCAGAGGGGTTGACCTCCTATGTTGCTGAACATTTGTACAAGGAACGCAGCAGCGCTGCGGAAGCTCGAGAACACCGCCTCAACGTACTGCGGGATTATGCCGCCTTGGCCGGACCTGCCGAAGATTTTGCTTTGATGGAATTTTTGCGCCGGGACAGTAGAGCCAGTCAGGCTGTCGGGTATGGCAAAGCGGCGATGGTTTTTCACATGGTCCGCAAGCGGATCGGCGAAGAGGCGTTCTGGGGGGGATTGAAAAAAATAGCCACCGAAAAGATGTATCAGAAAATCGCCTGGGAGGATTTTGCGCTGGCCTTCAGTGAAACCTCGGGGCGGCCTATGCTCCCCTTTATGCGCCAGTGGTTGGAACGTCCTGGTGCTCCGGAGTTGACCCTCGATCGGGTTAGCGTCAGCAAAAAAGAGCAAACCTGGCAGGTCAAGGGTGAATTGGTGCAGACCGGCGGTCTTTATGATCTCGATATCCCCTTGTTGCTGGAAACCACCGGAGAACCGGTGCGTGCCACCCTGTCAGCATCCACCGCGCGGACTGTGTTCGAATTCATCAGTTCGCAAAAACCCCTGCGGTTGCTGGTCGATCCGGAAGTCGACTGTTTTCGCCGTCTTGCCGCCAGCGAGCGGCCGCCGACGGTGAACAGCCTGCGGGCGGCCAAAAATCTGCTGGTCGTGGTCAGTGATCAGCTCCCCAAAGCGGTGGCTCAGAATGCCCTGCAGTTGCTCATTGCCCTGCGTCAGGAACGCGCCCCGGTTCTTAGCGAAATGGAAGCAACCCCGGAGCGGATCAAAGGTAAAGATCTGCTGCTGATCGGGCTTCCGACCCGGCGGGAGCTGCTGCCGGAGTTCCCCGAGGAATTGCAGTTGTTGGACAAACAGGCGACCTTGGGAGGAAAAACCTGGGCGCTGGGAGAGACCACCTTGTTCGCCACCATTGGTCAAGGGGAAGAGAGCGAGCGGATCACCGCCCTGTTCCTGCCAGAATCGGTTGAGGGCGCCGCTTCCGGCGTTCGAAAAATTCCCCACTACGGCAAATTCAGCTATCTGGTTTTTGTCGGTGGAGTGAATCAGGCCAAAGGAACCTGGCCGTCGGGAAAATCCCCCTTGGTGAAGGTCTTGTCTGTCAAGGAGGCGCTGCCATGAAAAGCCTGCTCGGCATCTGCTGCCTGCTGGTCTTCAGTTTTCCGCTCGTAGCCTTGGCACACCCGCATATCCTCAGTATGAGCAGTGGCGAGGAGATCAGTTTTTCAACACTACTGGATGATCTCCAAGATGTCCGTGTTGTATTTGTCGGCGAACTTCACGACAACGTCGGCCATCACCGGATGCAGCAAGCGGTGATCAGTGGACTGCAGTCGCGGCAAAAATCGGTGGCGGTGGGATTGGAAATGTTTCAGCAGGAAAGTCAACCGAAACTCGATCGCTGGGTGGCGGGAAAAACCAGGGAACGGACTTTTCGTAAAATATTCGAAGACAACTGGAGCTACTGGCCAGTCTATCGGCCGATCTTTCTCGATGCCCGGCGGTTGGCAACCCCAATGGTTGGCCTGAATATCCCCCGGGAGTTGGTGCAGAAGGGGGCCAAGGCCGGGGTCGCGGCACTCCTCGAAGGTGAACTTGGCCCCCTTAAGGGGATCAGTTGCGTGGTCGATCCGGCTTATGAGGCGGTGCTGCGGCGGGCGATGGGAGGGCATTCCGGGGAGGGGCGTTCATTTTATTTTTTCTGCGAGGCGCAACTGCTCTGGGATACCGCCATGGCCAAGAAGATTGTCGACTACCTGCGGGACAATCCGCAGGCAGTCATGGTGGTTCTGGCCGGCAACACCCACGCCTGGAAGCATGGCATTCCAACCCAGGTGGTTCGCCAGGCCAACCTGAGTTATCGGGTGGTGTTACCCGAAGTTCAGGGGCGATTGGATCGCAACAGCATTCGACCTGAAGATGCCGATTATCTCTGGCTTGATTTCGGCGTGGATGGCTGGCAGCCTTAGGCTTTAACGCTGGGCCGAAACCAGGACTTCCTGATATTGGCCATTGACCACGAAGCGGATACGGTCTTTGAAAATTCGATCAACCTTGGCGCCGTCAATCACCACCCCTTCCATCACCGGCAGGTCGTTGACAACCGCGAGGCGTTCACGAACATCCTTGCGCCAGTGAATTTCACTGACCTTCAACACCGGCTTGGTCGCCCCCTTTTGATTGGAAAGGGACCATACCGCAGTGCGGGAATCGGCGGGCATCGGCACCGGTTTGATTTTAGGCGGTGGCGCCGGAAAGGCTCCAGCCAGGTCGATTTTCTTTTCCGGCTGGCTGACGACCACTTCCTTGACCGGGTCTGCGACAGGCTTGGGTGCAGGCTTGCTGACTTTTTTCGGTTTGGAGGTCACCGGGGCTGCTACTACTGCCTCTTTGGGTACAATGACCTTGTCTTTGAGAACCGCAGCCGTATCTTGCAGCGCCGCTGCGGTGGTCTTAAGCGCCTCCGCGGTCTCCTTCGAGGCGGTCACGATATCCTGAGCGGTCGCAGCTGTTGAGGAAGGGTCGCCGCTGGTGGCGGACTGGGCCTGGCTTGCCTGCTCGCCACCGGGGAGCGCAGCGACCTGACCTGGGGCTGATTCAACGGGTGGCGCGGTTTCAGCCACCGGAGTGGGCCCCTGGGAACGCAGGAACATGACTGCGCCAGCGACAAAAGCGGCCAGCAAAACCATCACCAACCAGGAGGGGCCGCTTTTTGATTTGCGTTTGGGTACATCGCCTTTGAGGATATCCCGAGAGACGTTATTGCTCCCCTGCTTTTGTCCGGATTTCTCTTCTTCAAGCTTTTTCAGCGACTTCAAAATGGAACTCATGGGTCAACTCCTGTGCGAACCGCAGGCTGCACGGCCGCAGGTCCTGTCGAAGAAGGGAACTGTCGGGGTTAGAGACGCAAGGCCGCAAACAGTTTGTGAAAGAAAGATTTTTTTGGCGGCCCCAGTTCATCGATGGCCGAGGCAATCATCCGTGGAGACACCTCACGGCAGCCTTCGGCATATCCGACCAGCAAGGCCCGGGCACAGAGAATATTGATCAAACGGGGAAAGCCATCGGCATAGCGGTAGATCTTTTTCATCGCCGTTGGATTGAAGATCGTCTGGTGACTTCCTCCGGCGACTCGCAGACGATGGCCGATATAGTCGCAGGTATCCTCGAAGTCCATTTTGTCGAGATGGTAGCGAACAGTGATGCGCTGGTTCAACTGCCGCAACTCGTTGCGACCGAGCAACTCGCTCAATTCCGGTTGGCCGACCAGGACGATCTGGATCAACTTGTCGGTGTCGGTTTCCAGATTGGAAAGCAGGCGGATCTGCTCCAGGACCGAGGGTTCAAGGTTCTGGGCCTCATCGATCACCAGAACCACGGTGCGACCTTCGTTTTTCTGGGCCAGCAAGAAAGCATTCAGGGCGTTAATTAATTCCGAGTTGCTGGCCCCTTCGGCGTCGATGCCGAATTCCCGATTGATGCTGCGCAGCAGATCGATGGCAGAAATACAGGGATTGAAGATGAACGCCAGACGGTAAGCGTCGTCGTCGAGTTGCCCAAGCAGGGTACGTAAAACCGTGGTTTTTCCAGTTCCGACTTCGCCGGTGACGGCAATAAACCCGGAATGCTCCTGGATTCCATACAACAAATGGGCAAAGACCTCTTTATGGTTTTTGCTCAGGTACAGAAAGCGGGGATTCGGGGTAATGGTGAAAGGTTTTTCCTTGAAACCATAGAAGTCGAGATACATGGATGGATCGTCCTCCAGGGGGGGGCGCAACCGAAAACGAGTACAGCGCGCCTACTTTCCCATAGTTAGAGGTTCTTTTCAAGGAGAAAAGCAGCTGCCTTGGCACAGCTGACAGCTTGAATTGAAACGACTTTTTCGATTTTTCACCGCTGTGGAACGACCTCGCTCTCAGGCACTTATGAACCCAGGTTCAGCGTCTTCATCGACCGGAGGCCATCGCTATGAAAGACTGGAGGCTTTTCACCAGAGAACCGAAAATCGCCTATTTTTCCATGGAAATCGGTTTGTCCCACGAAATCCCCACCTACAGCGGCGGACTCGGAATCCTCGCAGGGGACACCATCAAGAGTGCCGCTGACCTCAAGTTGCCGATGATTGCTGTCACTCTCGCCTGCCGCAAAGGCTACTTTCGTCAGCAGATCGATGAAAACGGCTGGCAACAGGAATTCCCCGTCGACTGGCATCCTGAACAGCAGATGGAACTGCTGCCGACCAAAACCCTGGTCACCATCGAAGAGCGCGACGTCAAGGTTCAGGCCTGGCTTTACCGGGTCAAGAGCCCGACCGGCGGCGTGGTCCCAGTGCTGTTTCTCGACACCGATATTCCCGGAAACGTCGAAGAAGATCGGCATATCACCGACCACCTTTATGGCGGCGATATCGAGTATCGACTCAAGCAGGAAATCGTGCTCGGCCTTGGTGGCATTCGCATTCTTGAAGCCCTCGGTTTTACCCTGCGCAAATTCCATCTGAACGAAGGTCATGCCGCCCTGCTTACCCTTGATCTGCTGATTCGTTCGCGGAGGGGACATGATGACGGCAAGGATGAAATCGAATCCTGGGATACCCAGCGGGTGATGGACCGTTGCGTTTTTACCACCCATACCCCGGTGGAGGCCGGCCACGACCGGTTTCCCTACGATATGGTTCAGCGGATATTGGGCGATACCGTTCCATTGCCACTGTTGCAAGGATTGGCCGGTCGGGATGAGCTCAACCTGACCATGCTGGCGCTGAATCTGAGCCGTTATGTCAATGGCGTGGCCAAAAAGCATGGCGAGGTTTCCAAAGCCCTTTTTCCCGGGTTCGAGATTCACGCCATTACCAACGGGGTTCATCCTTTTACCTGGGCCAGTGCCTACTTTGTCAATCTGTTCGACGACTATCTACCCGGTTGGGCCAACGAACCGGAACTGCTGGTCAGGGTCGATAATATCCCCGATGCGGAGGTCTGGGACGCCCATTGCGGGGCCAAGGCTTTTCTATTCCAGTACATCGAAGAAACCACTGGCGTCGTTCTTGATCCAAATATTCTCACTATCGGTTTTGCCCGCCGCTTCGCGACCTATAAACGGGGAGATCTGATTTTCAGCAATCTGGAACGGCTATTGACCATCGGTGAAGGCAAAATTCAACTGGTCTTTGCCGGCAAGGCCCACCCGAAGGATATCCCGGGAAAACAGCTGATTCAGCGCATCCACCAGCAGATTGGCGCCTTGCGCGATCGGATCAAGATCGTTTATCTGGAAAACTACAACATGGAACTCGCTTACCGGTTGATTCCAGGGGTCGACGTCTGGCTCAATACTCCGATGCGTCCCCTGGAGGCTTCGGGGACCAGCGGCATGAAAGCGGCACTCAATGGCGTGCCCAACTTTTCTGTGCTTGACGGCTGGTGGATCGAGGGACACATCGAAGGGGTGACCGGTTGGGCCATCGGTCCTGCTCCGACGGAAATCAGCGCCGCCAATGACAGCTCACAGGAAGATGCCGACGATTTGTATCGCAAACTGGAAACCATTCTGATTCCGACCTTTTACAATGACCGGCCGAAATGGATTCACATCATGAAAAACGCCATCGGCAAGAATGCCTATTACTTCAACACCCATGTCATGATGCGCCGCTACGTGACCGAAGCGTATATCCGCTGAAGGGGAAAACTTTCCACCGCCAGGCTTGCGTTTGGACTATAATCTCCGAAAATATTTAGCCAAACGGAAGGTCTTTAATGATTACCCAGCTCAGCCGCCCGACCAGTCCTGGCGGTGAATTCCAGTGCTTGCCCGATTTTCCATCCACCTTTGTATTGCCGCGAAATATCTCTATTTGGCTTCCGCCCGGCTACGGCAGTGAACCAAAACAACGCTATTCCGTCCTCTACGCTCACGACGGGCAAAACCTCTTCGATCCCCGCACCTCCTTTGCCGGAGTCGACTGGGGGCTTCACGAGTCCTTGCTGCGGCTTAAGGAGGCTGGGCGGATTCGCGACACCCTGGTGGTGGGGATCTGGAACACTCCGCAACGATATCGGGAGTACGATCCCCAGAGGGTTTTTGAAGAGTATTTAAATCCCAAAGAGCAAATCGTGTATGGCCGCGACTATGGCCGACCGCTGGCGGATCTTTACCTGCAGTTTATGGTGCAGGAACTCAAACCGTTCATCGACCGCAACTATCGCACCCGTCCCTCGGTGGTAGACACCTTTCTGCTCGGTTCCAGCATGGGGGGGATGATTTCCGCCTACGCTCTTTGCGAGTATCCCGAGGTCTTTGGCGGCGCTGGTTGCCTTTCGACCCACTGGCCTGCCGTTGGGGGGAAAATGGCCGACTACCTGCTGACCCACCTGCCCGCTCCGCAGACCCACAAGTTCTATTTTGATTACGGCACCGAAACCATCGATGCTCAATACGAACCATTCCAACGGCAGGTCGACGAAATCTTCCGAAAAAAGGGCTACCGGGAAGGGGCCGATTGGACTACCCGCAAGTTCCCTGGCGAGGACCACTCGGAACACGCCTGGCGAAAACGGATCGACATTCCGCTGCGATTTTTACTGACCCCATAACCTACACTCCGTCCTTGTCTTTGGAGGTTCAACCGATGAACGTCGTATTTTTATCCCCCCACTTCCCCCCGAACTTTTACCAGTTTTGCGTGCAGTTGCGCCAATTGGGAGCCAATGTTCTTGGCGTTGCCGATGCCCCATGGGAAGAACTCCACCCGCAACTGCGGGAGGCCCTGTCCGGGTACTATCGAACCAATATGGGTGATTATGGGCAGATTTTGCGAGCTTGCGGTTATTTCACCCATCAGCATGGCAAGCTCGATCGGGTCGAATCCCACAACGAATATTGGCTGGAGACCGAAGCCCGGTTGCGGGAGGATTTCAATATCGACGGATTCCGGCTCGACAGCATCGCCAATGTCACTCTCAAGGCGCGGATGAAGCAGGGATTTCAAAAGGCAGGGGTTGCCGTAGCCCGTGGTGCCGTGGTCGGAAGCTTGAAGGAGGCTCAACGTTTTGCCGAAGAAATCGGCTTCCCGGCGGTGCTCAAACCGGATCGTGGTGTTGGCGCTGCCAGCACCTTTCGGGTTAACGATCAGCAGGAGTTGGAGCGGGTTTTTGCGGAAAAATTGCCGGTGAATTACATCATGGAGGAGTTTATCCAGGGGGTGATTCATTCCTTCGACGGCCTGACCGACCGGGACGGCAACATCGTCTTCTGTACCTCCCATGTTTTCAGCCAGGGAATCATGGAAACGGTGAACGAGGATGGCGACATCTTCTACTACTCGCAACGGGAGATCCCCGCCGACCTCGAAGCCGCAGGCAGGGCCTCGGTGCGGGCCTTCGACATTCGCGAGAAATTTTTCCACCTGGAGTTTTTCCGCACGGTTCCCGACCAACGCATTGTCGCCATCGAAGTCAATATGCGCCCTCCCGGTGGACTGACCATGGACATGTTCAATTATGCCAACGACATCGACCTGTATCGGGAATGGGCCAATATCGTGGTTCACAATCAGTTCGCGGCCAGGTATGACCGGCCTTATCACTGTGCCTACATCGGCCGCAAAAGCCGCAAAAACTACGCCCATAATCACGGTGAGATTATGGGCGCCTACGGCGGGATGATTGTCCATCACGAGCCGATCAATTCGGTTTTCAGTGCCGCTCTCGGCGATTTCGGTTACCTGGCCCGTTCCGTCGACCTGGAAGAACTCCTGACTCTGGGCCGATTCATTCAGGCCATTGACTAGCAATGTTTCCTCAGCCCCTCTCCCACGGGAAAGGGGCTGAGGGGTCGCTACTTTTCTTTTCTCGGGACCACCACGATGCCCGATTCAGTCACGGTATAACCCTTGGCTCGGTCCACGTCGTGGTTGTAGCCAACCTCTTCGCCATCAGCGATGACGACATTCTTATCGATGATCGCGCGCCTGATCTTGGCGTTGCGACCGATGGTGACATTCTCGCCAAGAATCGAATCCTCCACCAAGCTAAAGCTGTTGACCTTGGAGAGGGGCCCGAGGATCGAGCGTCGCACGGTCCCGCCACTGGTGATGCAGCCGGCACAGACGTAGGAGTCGATATTCACCCCGCGCCGGTCCTCGTCGTCGAAGACGGTTTTCGCCGGCGGAAAATTCCCCTGATTGGCCAAGATCGGCCATTTGTAGTTGTACAGATTCAACTGTGGCGAAACGTTGATCAGGTCCATATTGGCCTCATAGTAGGAATCGAGAGTTCCCACATCCCGCCAGTAGCCCCGCTCCTCGGCTTTCATCCCCGGAATCAGGTTGTCGTTGAAGTTGTAGGCGAAAATCTTGTCGCCAGCCTCCAGCATCATCGGAATCACGTGCTTGCCGAAATCGAGGTCGGCATGTTTTTTCTTCCCCTCCAGCAGCACGTCGATCAGTTTTTTGGTGGAAAAGATATAATTGCCCATGGAGGCAAAGCAGGTCTCCCGCCCCGGAATCGTCTCAGGATCGTCCGGTTTTTCGGTAAATGCTGTGACCCGGTTATCGTCATCCACTGAAAATACCCCAAAACGTTTGGCCTCATCAACCGGGACTTCAAGGGAGGCGATGGTGATGTCGGCCCGGTTCATACGGTGGGCGGCGACCATCTGCCGAATATCCATTTTGTAGATATGGTCGCCCCCGAAGATTGCAACATAATCGGCGTCGGACGATTCGACAAAGCGCAGATATTGCAGAATCGCATCGGCAGTCCCCCGGAACCAATCTTCGCTTTCGCTGCTGGTTTCGGGGGAAATGGCGACAAAAAACTCGCCAAGGCCGGTCCACTTGCCCCAGGAATCCCGAATGTGTTTGTTGAGGGAATAGGCTCGGTATTGAGTCAGAATATAGACTTTTTTGATTCCGGAATTGAACAGGTTGCTCAGAACGAAATCGATGATTTTGTATTTACCACCGAAAGGCACCCCAGGCTTAGCCCTGCGCAAGGTCAGGGGGCTAAGTCGCTCGCCCTTGCCGCCGGCCAGCACCATCGCAATCGTGTTTTTCCCCAAATCCTCCGATGAATACATAGTTTTATCCTCCTTGATGGTCATTCGGCTAATGCGCCGCATTTGATTAATTCTGGCAAGTATACCATTACAAGTAGTTGTGGGAAGTGTTTTAGCGTCAAATCTGCTTGGCTAATTGTGAAGCCAAAGCCCGGATATGACGATCATCGGTGCCGCAACATCCGCCGAGAATCTTCAGACCGAATTCCCCGTGCAGGGCGGCGACAGCCTGGCCGAAGGTTTCCGGGTCTTCTTCCACCAGGTGATCACTGTCATTGAGTTCTTCCGGGCTGAGCGCCGCCGTATTGGCCAGCATGCCGATGATTCGCCGGCGTACCAAGGCAGAGGAATTAACAGGGTGCTGCAGGGCCTCTCTGGCGAAGGAAGCATGGGTGCAGTTGATCAGATAGCCAACCGGTCGCGGGGTTACTGCGGTGTCGATCCTGGAGATTGCCTCTTGCAGGGAGGAGCCATCCAGCAGCGTTCCTTGCGGGCGAACCACGAAACTGATCATATAGGGTGACCCCGTCGCTGCCAGCGCCATGGCCAGACCGGTTGCCTCGCTCAAGGCTGGCAGGGTGGAGGCCAGAAGAAAATCAACGCCGCCAGCGGCCAGTTTCTCCGCCTGCCAGCCATGAAAGTCCGCTGACTCCGCGACCGAAAGTGCCTCCTCGGGGTTGTAGGCATCACCGCGGCAACTCATCAGACCGCAAATGACCACCTTTCGTCCATACTCACCGTAACTTTGCCGCAGTGCATCCAAAAACCTGACATTGTCGCCATTCACATCGGTCTCTGCATGACCGGCAGCGGCGATGCGCTCTCTGCTAGCCCTCCAGGTCGGCGTGGACAACAACAGTGGCAAGTTGACATTGCGTCCAATGTCAAGATACTGCCGGCAGATCGATTCCAGCGCTTCCCGCTTGGTCGAGTCGTAGATAAAAGCCGAATTGACCAGAAAAGGATCGAGTTCCAAACCATTGCTGCGACGGAGGCGCTCAATGACCGCCCCTTCACCGAGAATGCAGGAGGTGCGACCCAATAATTCGGAAAATGCTATTCTTTGCATGTTCGCGACGCCTCTCCGATTTCAGGGTCAGGTATCAAGGTAAGAAACGAAAACTGGTATCCAGTATTATCTCTTTACAAGACCCTGAATCCGTGCGAACTCTTCCCGGTTTCCAGTTTTCTCCTCCCGCGTGGGTGAAATCTGGCTCCGGGACATTGTTGAATTGAAAAATCGGCCCTCCGAGGGCCTCTGTCGGCTCCGATTGTTGGC
>Ga0209231_1001016_pt1 | contig 12021 bp, 10 predicted proteins | sample Deesub45470m_DNA_FD_188086 | JGI IMG/M metagenome (GOLD analysis project Ga0209231, IMG submission 188086) | Deep subsurface microbial communities from North Pacific Ocean - 450_OLKR46/470m Metagenome (SPAdes) (version 2) | ecosystem: Environmental > Terrestrial > Deep subsurface > Unclassified ... | reverse complement strand
GCCGTCCTTGAAGGTCGTGCTGCTCGGCAGCTCCATGTCCATCCCTGCCTTCAATGCGAGTGCAGCCGCTTCGGCGACATCGCGAGCCACCTTGTGGTCGGCAAACAGTTGCATGGGAGCTTCATAATCGGCAACCACCAAGCCGTCGAATCCCCAGGTATTCTTCAGCAATCCTGTGATCAGTGAGTGGGAGGATGAACAGGGCTCGCCATCTATATCATGGTATGCCGGCATGACTGCCCCCGGGGCAGCCGCTTTCACCACCATCTCGAAAGGCAGGGCGAATGTATTGGACAATTCGCGCTGTCCGATATGGACGGGAGCATGGTTTCTTCCACCTTCGCTCGAGGAATGTCCGACAAAATGCTTGAGCGTTGAGATCGGAGACCTGTCGGGACCTTGCAGCCCCTTCACATACGAAATCCCCATCGAACCTACAAGGTACGGATCCTCACCGAACGTTTCCTCCAATCGTCCCCAACGGGCATCCCGCGCAACGTCCAGGACCGGGGCCAACCCTTCGTGGATACCAAGTGAAGCCAACTCCCTCCCGATTGCCCGCGATATCCGATACATGAGCGAGGTGTCCCAGGTGGCTCCATAGTTGATGCTGCAGGGAAATATCGTAGCATCCTGGACCATGGCTCCTGCGAGACATTCCTCGTGGAGCATCGCCGGAATACCGAGACGGGTACGACCGGTCAAATACCGCTGTATCTCATTGATTCCCCTTGCCACCTTTCTGGGGGCATAGGAACGTGTACCATATGGTCGCGTGAGTTGTCCGATTCCATTGCCCAGCACCATTTCCCGGTCATGTGCGGGACGATCGGTCCGGAATGCCGTTTCCTTTACCGAAAAGCTGCCATCTTCCGAGATTTCCAGCCAAGCGGAACAAAGTTGGGCGACCTTCTCTTCCAAGTTCATTTCCTTCAGGAGCCCTACTGCCCGTTCATAATTCGTCCGCATAACCTCACTCCTTCAACGCACCTAGCGCAACCCCGGCAATGATATATTTCGAAAGCATGAAATAGATAACGAACAACGGCAGTACCGTAAGGGCAAGTCCCAGGTATACCGAACCGTATTCCGTCTTGTAGATGTCGCCTCTCAACAGGCTCACCATTATGGGCATCGTATACTTCTTGTTGTCAGTAAGAAGGATCAATGGCAAGAACAAGTTGTTCCAGCTGAATACGAAGGAAAAGATCGCCTGCGTGGCTATCGCCGGCTTCATGATCGGCAGGATGATCCGATTGAATGTAAAGAACTCCCCCGCACCATCGATTCGCGCCGAATCGACAATTTCCAACGACAGGGTTGCCATAAGATATTGGCGCATGAAGAACACCATCGCCGGGGTCGCTATCGCCGGCAAAATCAGTGGCCACAGGCTGTTTGTCCAGTGGATACGGTACATGAACTGATAAAAGCCGATACTCGACACTTGGGCAGGTATCATGAGGATAGCCATGATGAACGTGAAGAATGGTTGCCTCAGTTTCCAGCTATATGCGACCAATGCGTATGCGGTAAGCGAGGAAAAGTAGACCGCCCCCAACGTGGCACCGGTTGAGACCAGCATGGAATTCATGAACCCAGTCACCGGGTTGAAGCTTTTTCCAACCAGGATCTTCCAATTGCTGGAAAGGAATGTCGAAGGCCAGAATGCCACGGAATTCTGTTGGATCTCGAAGGTACTCCGTGTTGCGTTCATGAACATGATCCAGAAGGGAAATATGCTTATCAACGCCAAGAAGATACACACGATATAGATGACTGCCTTCGTACTGTTGCGGGAGGCGAGCATACCCATCTTCATACCGACACCTCCCCATCGATGGTCCTTGCGATCCTGCGCAACTCACGCGCCCGCCTCCGTGCCCGACCGGGATCCCTGTCACGAAGGATGAAGAACAGCAGTGCCGAGAGGATCGAGATGATGACGAACATGATCATGCTTGCGGCAGCCGCACGGTTGTAGAGATAACTGCCGCTGAACGCCTGGTTGTAGATGAATACGCTGGTGGTAAGCGTGGCGCTGTCCGGTCCGCCGAGAAGGAACAGTTTGGGGATATCGAACATCTGCAGTCCACCGATCATGCTGGTGACCAGGGTGTAGAGGACAATGGTCTTCAGCCTTGGCAACGTGATGCGAAAAAATATCTGGGGAGCTGAAGCACCATCGATTTCCGCAGCCTCGAAAAGCGTCGGACTGATTCCCAATACTCCTGCGATCAGGACTATCATCGTATGCCCATACCACATCCAGAACTGGATGAAAGCCACCACGGTGCGGGCTGTCCACTTCTGCAAATGGAAATTCATAGGTTCATCGGTCAATCCGAATGCCATGAGCACATCGTTCACCGGACCTTTGGGATATCCGAACAGAGAATAGAACAGAAGCGCGATGGTGGCTGCGGTTATGATGTTCGGCATGTAGATCAACACTTTGAATATGCCTTGGCCACGGACCTTGAACCGCCGGTTCGTGAACCATGCGGTCAACAGGAAGGCAACCAGCATCTGGGGAATGAAATTCATGATCCAGATCAATGCCGTATTGGACAAGGCTTTCTGGAACGTCGCATTGGTGAGGATAATCTGAAAATTCTGGAAAGGATTGTCCAGGAAGTTGATATCGGTCCTTCCAATACCCCTGAGATCGGTGAATCCAATGACTGTCGTATAGAGAATCGGGTATAGCGAAAAGATCAGAAAAGTCACTACGAACGGTATGGAGAATATGTAGCCGTATTTAGCATAGTTGATGCCCTTGCGTCGCATAAGTATAACCCCTCCAGTTGCTAGTGACGTGTTTCGATCGGTATGGTCCGGACCAGTGGTACGGGAAAATCGATGCGGGCGGAATTCGGCCCGCCCGCATCCAGTCAAACGGAAAGCTCGGTTAATGGGCTTCTATGGCAAGATTGTCCTTGACCTGCTGCTTGAACTCGGCGATTGCCGCCGCACGGGTCTTGTTGCCCTGTGCATATTCACGCACCTGGTCACGCCAGTAGATGTTTATGGTCTCGTCATACTGGTGCTTGTTTCTTCCGGTTGCGAATTGTCCGGCGGGAACGAATACGTCGAACATGTCCTGTCCCCCCAAGAATGCGAGCGAGCCGTCGGATTTCTCCATGACTGTTCCGGAAGCAACGGTATCCTTGGTTCCACCAGGTCCATTGAGGGTTCCGTTCGCCCAGTAGTATTGGAGTCCGGTTTCAGAACTGTCGAGGGTAATCCACTCGATGATATCGCCTACGACATCCTTGACCTTGCTATCCTTGTTGGCGAGTACCCAGGTACCTCCCCAGAAGAATCCTACCGGTGGTTCACACACCGCCCAATCCCCAAAAGTACCTTCTCCAGGAGCAGTACCACCGCTGTTGCCGGCCATGACATAGTTGATCAACCATGCGGGACCAAAGAATCCGAATATGGGCTTGGCTCCCGCATCCTTCATATCCGCGAACCATGCGTCGGTCCAGTCACGGGTATCGTTATGGTACCCCTTGTCCCTCAACAACTTGGCCATATCGAGGAAAGCTTCACGATCGGGATCCAAGTATAGTTTGCCGTCTACGATCCAGCCCTTCTCCGAAGCACCTTCGATAGCATGCCAAATGTCTCCATCACCGGAAAGTATTCCATAGCCTTTTGCCTTCAACTGGGCTGCGGCTTGGAAGAACTTCTCCCAACCCGGACCGACCTTGGTCTTGATCACGGCAGGATCGTCGGTTCCCCAAACAGCTTTGGCTATGGACCGGCGATAGATCAATGCGCCTCCGGTCGCCTGGTAACCGAGACCGACCAGTTCCCCGCTTTTGTTCGTTCCGATATCGACGGTGTACTGCGCAATATCGGCTTCCTTCAAGAGTGCATCGACCGAAATGCCGAGGCTCTTGTAGGGTGCCGCGAATTGTGCCGCATCGCCTTGGGTGTACTTGAGGACGAATGCACTCTCCGCACAGTAGATATCCGGTGCATCGGCTCCTCCGCTTACCAGTGCCTGGTCGAGTGCAGGCTGGTAGGCACCGTCAGTCGTAGCGATTATGGTGGATTTGATCTCATAATCGAAATCAGGATGCAACTCCTTATATTTCTCCAACATTTTCGGCACTTCGTCGGTGAAGCTCCACACGTTGATCACTTTCGGACCACTCTCTTGTTGTCCTGCCGCGAATATGGGCAAGCCCATGCTCAAGATCAACAGAACACAAACCACGAGACCCAGTTTCCGTTTCATTTCAATTCCTCCTTACCTGTGCATGCCTTGCGGATATCGATTCATTGGATAGCGCAAGAACCAATGTATCCAGGGAGCAATGGTCTATGCTTCTCCCCACAATCGAATGCTACAATCGATCCGAGCAGGACGCCATTGGGCATTTGTCTTGACTTGTACTAGGACGTTTGTCCTAGTACGATTCATTGCCCCTCGCCCATTTGATTGCGAATTTCCGCAATTCACCGGCATCGGCAATGGAAAGCTTATGACGAATATTGTCACGATACACGTTGACAGTCTTTACCGAAAGGTTCAGGGTTTCCCCAATTTCCGAGACACCGAATCCTTGACCGATCAACCGCAAGACCTCCAATTCACGCACGCTCAACTGGACGATGGGGTCGACCTCCATGGCATTCGAGTCTTGGGCGAACATGGAATCCAACATCCGTTCATGCATGGTGGCGGAAAGATAGATCTTTCCCTTCAAGACCGTGTCGATCGCCTCCAGAAGGGTCTCGGCAGCCTCTTGCTTCATGACATATCCACGTGCACCGGATTTCAGGGCACTTGAAGCGTAGATGATCTCATCGTACATGGAGACGACAATCTGAAGGATCTTGGGATACATGGCCTTCACTTGCTTGACCAGTTCAAGCCCATTCTCCTGTTGCAAGGCAATATCGACCAGGAGGACATGGGGCGGACGTGTCCCGATAATCCCAAGCGCTTCGGAAATCGTCCTGGCTTCACCGATCACCGTATAGCGATCATTGTTTCCTATGACACTCACCAACCCCTGACGGAACAACGGATGGTCATCGACAACCACGAATTCAATTTGATTTCTCATCGTTTCTCCCTGGAACCCGTATTCGAACCACCGTTCCTCCGGAGGAGGAATCGATACTCAATTCGGCTTTTGCCATACTCGCCCTGTTTCGCATGATACGCAAACCCAAGCCATTCTTGTGAAGCTGTTTGGGCAAACCGACACCATCGTCCGCAATGGAAGCAATCCGTTGGACGCTCCCGTCCGAATCTTGCTGTACCTGTAATGAGATCACGATATGGTGTGCATTGGAATGACGGATAGCATTGGTCAGGGCTTCCTGGATAATCCTGAATATGTGCAAGGCCCTATCGGCATCGGCTATTTCGAACGCGGAATCGATCTTGACCGATATATCCACATGGGCATACCGTTTCGTATCTCCGACCAAGGCCTCCAACCGTTGCGCGAATGTATGCGAATCCATCTCCAAGGGTAACAAGCCACGGGATATGGTCTTTATCTTGCCGATGGATTCGGTAAGCAGCGAACTGATGCGCTCCAGGGTTTCCGGTTGTACCTAATGGTGGTCCAACACAGTCTTCTTGACTGAAGATGCGAGTAGCGAGATCCCCAACAGATGTTGGCACAGGTCATCGTGCAAATCCTGTCCGATCCGTTCCATGGTCTTGCTGGATATCTCCATGACCTCATGTTCGAGTTCTGTGCGGCGTTTGATTTCATTGGACAATTCACGGTTCGTACGGATCAGGTCCTTGGTCCGCAATTCCACCTGCTCCGCCAACGTCCTCTCATGGGATCTGATCTGCTCAAGCAGCAATGTCCCCTTCAAGTTGCTTGAAATCTGTTCCTGCAGGACATCGTAGAGTGCCGGCAGAACGATTCCGATGGGAATTATCAGATATCCCAAGGGTTCATCGTTGTATACCAACGGCATGAGTATCCATTGGCCTTGTCTCCATACAGGCCCGATTCGGGCAGGCAACAGTTGCGCATAATCGAACTCTTGCGAAAAAGATGGGTCGGAGCGCTGTTCATCCTCGACACTCATCAACAATCGGGCTTTCCCCTTTTTCCTGTTGAAGACTACCAGATATCCACGATCGAGGCCAAATAGCTGCAATCCCCTCTTCAGGTTGGAAAACATATCGGCAAGTTCGAATGCTCCCGCCAACATCGCACTCACTTGGCGCAACGTCTCGAACGACGACTCGGCGGCTATCCGTTTCGCCGCCTGGTACCGTCCGATCTTTTCGTTGGTAAACACACGGGCGGCTCCCATGAGGGTCGAAAGCGACATGTCTCCAGCCAATGGAGTGTTCTCGCAATGGTGTTCCACGATCGACAGGTATTCGTTCCAACGATCGACCGACCCATTCTCGGTCCCGGTGGTATCGATAGCCCGATTGAGTCGCATGATCAGACCGTTGTAGTCGCCCTTGCGTATGAGGATCATGAGATCGAACATCGCCTGGTGTTCGGAACTGCTTGCATACCGGGGAATCTCGTGGAAATTCGGTGTATAGTTGAACCTGGGGCCACATCCGCAGGATTCCCTGACCAATGGAGAACAGGAAAGGGAAATATGCTCCTCCCGCCCGCCTTGCATCAACCGCTCCAACATATCCACTGCGGTAACACCCAATTCATGCATTGGCTGTACGACGGTGGTGAGTGGTGGCAAGGAATACCTGGAGGATTCTATTCCGTCGAATCCGATTACCGAGACATCGTCCGGGACCCGGATGCCCCGCTGCGACAATTCCTCCAAGGCTCCCTGGGCCATCCGGTCGTTCAGACATACGAGTGCATCGAAGGGAATTCCAGATTCACAAAGGATACGTACCGCATGGGTACCCGATTCTTGGGTAAAGGAACCCGGTATCACCATCCGTTCGTCCAGGGGAATTTCCCGTTGCTCCAGGATGTTCCTACAGGCATGCAACCTGCTGATAGCCTCGTCGTGACTACCAGGCCCGCAAATCACCGCGAATCGCCTTCTGCCATGTTCGTCGACGAGGTGTTCCACCAAACTGGAAATGCCGTTGGTTCCCTCGACGATGACATCGGACATTCCGGGAATCCGCATGCCGATCGAGACCCGGGGCAAATCGGCCCACGGTGCGAAAAACTCCTTCAAGTCCACCGACGTGAAGAACGTGGCCAACGAGGAGGCGATGATGATCAAGCCGTCGATATTCCCGACATTCGCCAAATGGTATGCCAGGTTCGACGAAGCCTCAGAAGCAATGGGCGAGCCCAGGCGCGAACCCAGGAAAGATATGGAACCGAATCCATGTTCCCGGGCGGATTGTTCTATCGCATGCCAAATCGTAGATTGGTACCCATCGTCCAACGAGGCAGTGAATACACCGATGCACCGTTTCGTCTCCTGCATATGTTTGCCGGCTCCTTGTTGCTGCATATCACTTTCATGATACCCCAATTGGCGGAGAATGCAAGGACGAGTACTTTGGTGCTTTAGGTATAAAAGTCAATTTATGACATGGAATTCCTGGACAAGGCCGAAACCGGCCTTCCGAGCCCTTTCCATTTCCTTTTCAGACTTGCCGGCCGACTGGGGCCCGAAATGGGCCGGAAAAGCCAGCGGTTCGGACATGCCATACCCGAGGACGGCGATCGCATCCTGCATGGAGACGATCGTATATCCCATCTCCTTCGGGTCCACCTGCTCGCAGACTCCGAACACCAGGGCCCGCTTCCCCCTGTCCGCCAATCGTGACGTATAGGGGCCCGGCCGCGGCTCGGTGAAATCGAAGAAAGGGTACAACCGGTCGATGAACGCTTTCATCCACGGCGTCACGTTGTAGTTGTAGGTGGGGGAGCCGAGTATGATACCATCGGCCTCGATCAATTTCGGATACAGCAGATGCATGCCGTCGTAGAATTGCGTACAGGTCTTGTCCTTCCGGCAACGCTCGCAACCGATGCACCCTTCGATATGATACGATGGGAGATGGATGTACTCCACTTGAGCCCCGGCTTCTTGCGCCCCCTGCAATAGGGATTTCATGATGGCGGCGGTATTCCCGGTCTTCCTTGGACTTCCATTGAATCCGATTATCTTCATAGTATCCTCCGTGCTGTCGATCACTGGCGATTATACCATTGTCTTTGAGTACACCAAAGGACAATTGATGTGATATACTCCATCAACACTACAAGGAGGCCTTGTTTCATGAACCAGAATAGTCGAAGAGTCAAAATATCGCTGTTCGTTCTTGCCATGGCGTTGTTGATCCTGCTATCGTCGTGTTTTCCCGGCACCATCGAATCGGAGGGAAGGAAGCAGGCGGGATTCCTCATGGGAATCTGGCATGGATGGATCGCACCGATTTCCCTCATAGTCAGGCTTTTCAAACCGGAAGTCAGGATCTACGAATCGTTCAACACCGGATGGTGGTATGATTTCGGCTTCTATATGGCGATCATCAGCGGGTTCGGCGGCTTGTCTTTGGCGCGCAAGAAGGACAACAGGGACTATCACCACAGACGGGACTCTTGAGTATCCGGTTGTTCCTGCCTCGAGTGTGAGCCATGTTCATCGAGACGTTCCTGCAACTGTTGCCTATACTCCTGATCTCTATGGGTGGATTCTTCATGACGAGGAACCATTCGTTCGACCTATCGCTGTTGGTCAAGCTCATCGTTGACTTCTTCATGCCGATGCTGGTGTTCCACTCGTTGTATTTCAGTGACCTGCAGGGCTCCCTGATGGTGGACATTCTCGGTTCGACAACCTTGATAGTCGCCTTGCTCGCGCTCACCACCTATGCGTATGCACGCATTGCCAAAATCGATGCACGTGATTTCATGCCCCCTGGAATTTTCATGAATTCCGGATTCATCGGCATTCCGCTCATGAAGTTGTGGGGAGGCCTTTCGGCGATGGGTGTGATTGTGGTATTTGACCAGATTCTGACGATATATGTATTCACCCTGGGTATCTTGATACTCACGGGAGGCCTGTCCACCAAATCCGTGCTCAACATGCTCAAATCCCCCCTGCTCTGGGCAATATGTGCCGGATTTCTCGTACGCATCGCAGGTATTCCCATCCCCCAACCCGTGTTGACAACCATGGAGTTCGGGGGTGATGCCGCTCCGCCCCTCGCAGCGTTTGTGCTGGGAGGAACCTTGAACAAGGACAAGCTGACGGTGAATCGGCACATACTCGCTGGAGTCTTCATTCGGCTTGTCGGCGGCTTTGCATTCGCCCTTCTCGCCACATGGATCTTCGGCATCACGGGAGTGGCACGGACAGTGCTAATCGTTGGAGCCACCCTCCCGTCGGCCGTGTTCACCTCCGTATTGCCCCTCCGGTATGGTATCCGTTCCGAGTACGCGGGACCGATAGTGATGCTTTCCACACTATTGGGAGTGGTCACCATTCCAATCGCGTTCATTCTCGCAACATGATAGCTACCACTAAACAGAATCCTCTGCTATATTGAATCCATGAAGTTATCCGAACGCATTACCAACGCAGTGTTGCGCACACTATTTCGCTTGTTCTTTACGATGAACCTGGAAGAATTCGAGAAAGTGCCACGCACCGGACCGTTCATGTTGATCGCAAACCACACGGCGGCTTTCGACGGCCCTTTGATGTATGTATTCATGAGACCGCGCGAAATGGTAGCTATGGCGAAGCAGGAATTGTGGGACCATATGGGAACACGATACCTCATGAATCTGTGGAACTCGATTCCCGTGGACAGGGAGAATATGGGTCGCCAGACCATGGAACAGTGCTTTTCAATCCTTGACCGCGGCGATATCCTCGCTATTGCTCCCGAAGGTACCCGTAGCAGTGACGGCGCGCTCCAGCAAGGTAAGGCAGGCGTCGCATTCATCGCCCACAAGAAACAAGTCCCCATGGTACCGGTCGCAATCACAGGATTTGAGAATCTCCGGAAGAACATCAAGCGCCTGCGCAGGACTCCCATAACCATTGCGGTGGGAAAGCCGTTCGAGGTGGCCAACAAGGGAGGCCGTTTGGATGCGGACGGTCGTCAGAAGCTGGTCGATGAGATCATGTTGCGATTGGCAGAGCTGATGCCCCCTTCCCATTGGGGATTCTACGAGGGGCACCAACTCGATTTCACCATGACCAAAACGGTATGACTAGATTCGACACGAACGCCGCCACACACCGCTTAGACCGAAGGAAAGTGAAAGGTAACATAGGTTACCTTACGTTGCCTGCACTCGCTCGGTAAAGTGGCCATTGCATAGCCCCTCTCCTCTCGCTTCGTTTGGCAATAAAGTATTACAGTTTACAGTCCACTAGGAACCGGCTTTGCTCGAGCGTGCCCACAGGTTGATATTTCCCTCCTGGGCGTAGTCGTCGATTTCCGCCAATTCCGCTGCCGAGAACTCCAGATTCCCCAAGGCACCGACATTCTCCACGATCTGCTGTGGTGAACTGGCTCCAATGAGGACCGAAGTGACTTCCTTGCGACGCAAGACCCAGGCCAATGCCATTTGGGCCAAGCTCTGTCCACGTCGGGTAGCCATATCGTTCAGTTTCGAAATCCTTTCCAAATTCTCCTTGGTCAACAATTTCTCCGAAAGGGCTGTTCCGGCGGTCGCCGCACGGCTACCTTCGGGGATTCCCTTGAGATACTTGTCGGAAAGCATGCCTTGTGCCAGTGGAGAAAAACAGATGGTGCCGATACCGAGTTCGCCGACCGTATCTAGCAGGTCCTCCTCGACCCAGCGGTTCAGCATCGAATACGAAGGCTGGTGGATGAGCACCGGCACATTGCGGGCTTTCAGGATCTCGTATGCTTCCCTGGTCTTCTTTCCAGAATAGGACGAGAGTCCGACATACAATGCCTTGCCCTGCCGGTATGCCGTTTCCAATGCGCCCATGGTTTCTTCCAACGGTGTATTGGGATCGAACCGGTGAGAATAGAAGATGTCGACATAGTCCAATCCCATCCGCTTCAAGCTCTGGTCGAGGCTGGCCAACAGATATTTGCGGCTCCCCCATTCCCCGTAAGGGCCTGGCCACATGTTGTACCCTGCTTTAGTGGAAATGATCAGCTCGTCACGGTATGCCGACAAGTCCTGTGCCAACAACTTGCCGAAATTCAGTTCCGCGGAACCGGCGGGCGGTCCGTAGTTGTTCGCCAGGTCGAAATGTGTGATCCCCAGGTCGAATGCGGTGTGCACCATCTTACGGGCGTTGGTCAGCGATGTCGCATCCCCAAAATTATGCCAAAGGCCGAGTGATACGGCAGGAAGTTTCAATCCGCTTCTTCCGCAGTAGTTGTACTGCATGTCTTGATAACGCGACTCTTTCGGTACGTACATAGTTCCTCCAATTATGATATATGCTCAAGTATCAAAGTATGGCCGCATGAAGGTAAAATCAAGGCAATCGGGCGATATTCACAAAATTTTGCTGGAAACCAGTGAATTTTATTGCGGGGGGACAGTCGGGTACAGTATTGTTGAGCAATCGGTGTTCCCAGACCATCAAGAACATGAAGAGGACCATTATGAACGGAATAGTGTTGCTGATTGTGTCCATTGTCATTCTCATCGTAGCTTATATCACCTATGGCAAGTTCCTGGCAAAGCGGTGGGGAGTAGATCCCACCCGCAGGACACCAGCGGTGGAGCTGGAGGATGGTGTGGATTACGTACCCACCGGAGCCCAGGTCGTCTTCGGGCATCAGTTCGCATCGATCGCGGGTGCCGGACCAATCAATGGACCTATCCAGGCTGCGATATTCGGCTGGCTTCCTGTCGTATTGTGGATATTGGTCGGAGGGATCTTCATTGGGGCTGTCCAGGATTTCGGATCGATTTTCGCCTCTGTGAGAAACAAAGGACGTTCGATCGGTTATATCATCGAAATCTATATTGGGAAGGTCGGCAAACGGCTGTTCCTGTTGTTCGTCTGGCTCTTCTCCATTCTGGTGATCGCCGCATTTTCCGATATAGTGGCGGGAACCTTCGC
>Ga0209231_1001015_pt1 | contig 12029 bp, 7 predicted proteins | sample Deesub45470m_DNA_FD_188086 | JGI IMG/M metagenome (GOLD analysis project Ga0209231, IMG submission 188086) | Deep subsurface microbial communities from North Pacific Ocean - 450_OLKR46/470m Metagenome (SPAdes) (version 2) | ecosystem: Environmental > Terrestrial > Deep subsurface > Unclassified ... | reverse complement strand
AAATCTACATTTTCAATAATTGGATGAATTCCGTTATATATATATAGGATAGGTGTATCATTTTGAGCACAAGCAATATCGTAACCACTACCTCCAAATGTACTTTCTAATAATTGATATGGATTAATTTTTGCCCAATTTGCTAAATTATTTATTAAGGTTGAAGAAGTTCCCAATCCCCAATTTTTTGGAAAGGTTAAATTTGTTTTAACTAAAAATCCTTTGTTAGAATTTAAAAAAGCAGGATTCAACTTTTTAACTTGCAACAATATTTCAAATAAATCTTCAGCTAAACTTCCTTTTCCTCCATCTTCTTCAGAATCATACGTTGCACTCATAAGCCTTAATTTTGGCAAATCAAAAATGGCTTCTAACCAACATTCATTGGTATTTGTATAACTTTCCCAAATTAAATGAGGTTCTTTTAATTTTTCAACAATTAAATCTTGCCCACAAGTTGTTGGAACAGCCAATGATTTTGCTCCTTCTAAAACAAAATATTCACCTGTGAGTAATAATTTTCCGTTGCTATAAAAATTCTTCAAGTCCTGTTTTTATATTTTTCACACACTTGTTATGGATTCCTGCCCCTGCCTGCCGCAGGCTGGTACGCAGGAATGACAATGTTTTAAAATTCTTGTTGCTCATTTTGGATTCTTTACTGCGTGGGAATAACATTATTATTTTTCTTCAACCAACTTATTGTAAGCTTCAACTACTGCATTGTGCGTTATTGTATTATTCTCAAAATAATTGATTAAAAATTCTTTTTCTTCATCACTAGCACCTAACTGTTTTATAATATTGGTTAAATGCATTTTCATATGTCCTTTTTGAATTCCTGTTGTTGTTAAAGCTCTTAAAGCTGCAAAATTTTGAGCTAAACCAGCAACAGCAATAATTTGCATTAATTCTTTTGCTGAAGGGTTTCCTAATAAATTCAACGATAGTTTAGAAAGTGGGTGCAATGATGTTAATCCGCCAACAGTACCCAAAGCCAAAGGAATTTCAATCCAAAATTTGAAAATCCCATTTTCAATAGTAGCGTTTGTTAAACTTTTATAGGTACCACTTTTAGCAGCATACGCATGAGCACCAGCTTCAATAGCTCTAAAATCATTTCCGGTTGCAATTACAACTGCATCAACTCCGTTCATAATTCCTTTATTGTGCGTAACGGCTCTATGTGGTTCAGCATTTGCAATTTGAATAGCTTGTACAAATTTCTGAGCAAATAATTCAGAATTTTCAGCATATAATTCATCTACTTTACAACTTACTTCAGCATTAACCAAACACTCAGGCACATAATTAGATAAAATGCTCATGACTATTTGAATATCTGACATTTGAAACTCATTGGCAATGGCTTCCAAGCAAGAATTTATAAAATTAGCACCCATACTATCGGCTGTTTCAAACGTAACATGCAACTGATAATAGTTTTCTAATGCTGCCGTTTTATCACGTAATTCAATAGCTAAAATACCACCTCCACGATTTCGCATGTTTTTAGTGATTGCTTCTGTGACTTTATAAAAACTTTCTTTTTTTGAAGCAAAATAATTTTCAAGTGCTGTTTTATCTCCTTCAAACATAAAATGAACTTGACCAATTTTTTTGGTAGAAATTACTTTGGCTTTAAATCCACCTCTAGTGCTCCAAAATTTAGCCACTAATGATGCTGCAGCAACTACTGAACTTTCTTCAATAACCATTGGTATGGTATAAACTTTTCCATTTATCACAAAATTAGGTGCTATACCTAGTGGTAAATAAAAATTAGAAATGGTATTTTCTATAAAATCATCATGCAAATCCTGTAAAATTGGATTCGAATTCCAATACTGCATCAAAACTTGTTTTACCTGATTATTATTTTGGAAATAAGTTGACACTAGCCAATCTATTTTTTCTAATTTATTCAGTTTTGAAAATCCGTCAACACTTTTTGACATATTTTAAGAATTTTTATGATTCAACAAAGATAAATTAATAAAATAAAAATCTCCCTATATAAAATAATGATAATTTTAATGATTTATTTCAGTTATGCTTTGCTAAATTTTTCTTAAACTTGACAATTATTTCAAGATATCTTAATTTAATGAGAAAAATACTTATTTTAATTATTGCTATTACTTCTATAGCAACTGCACAAAAAAGAGACATTACATTAGACGAAATTTGGAACGGCACTTTTAGAACTGAACGAATGAACTCGCTAAATTCTATGAATGGTGATTTTTATACGCTCCAAAATTTTGATAGAAACACTCGAAGTACAACAGTTGATAAATACAATTACGCTACTTTAGAAAAAGCGGAAACTATTGTTGATAGTAAAGATCTAGAAGAGTTAAAATACTTTGAAAGCTATTTTTTTAATGATAATGAAACAAAATTAATTTTAGGAGTCGATTCTGAGCAAATTTACCGTCATTCTAGTTTAGGAATTTTTTATGTATATGATATTGCCTCCAAAACGCTTCAACTTATTGATGAAGAGAAGATACAAGAGCCTACTTTTTCGCCTGATAGTAAAAAAGTAGCCTATGCTAAAAACAATAATATTTTTATTAAAAATTTGGAAACTAATGAGGTTACACAAGTAACTTTTGATGGTGAAAAGAACAGCATCATAAATGGTATTTGCGATTGGGTTTATGAAGAAGAATTTGCTTTTGTAAAAGCTTTTGAATGGAGCAGTGATAGTAAAAACATTGCTTTCTTACGTTTTGATGAAAGTGAAGTTCCAACCTATTCTATGGATATTACTGGAACTGAATTATACCCAACACAACAAGTTTTTAAATACCCAAAAGCCGGAGAAAAAAATGCAACTGTAACACTTCATATTTATAATGTCGCTGGCGGAAAAACTTCAAAAATAAATTTAGGTGAATATGAGTACATTCCAAGGATAAAATGGACGAACAATGCGAATTTATTAAGTGTTATTACGTTAAATCGTCATCAAAATAATTTAAATCTATATTTTGTAAACGCTTTAGATGTATCTTCAAAATTAATATTAAATGAAACCGATAAAGCCTATGTTGATATTCATGACAATCTAACTTTTTTAGCGGATAATAGCTTTATTTGGACGAGCGAAAAAGATGGCTTTAATCACATTTACTATTATTCAGAAAATGGTATTTTAAAAAATCAAGTTACCAAAGGAAATTGGGATGTGACTAATTTTTATGGTGTAAATGAAAAAACCAATTCTGTATTTTATCAGTCGGTTGAAGATGGCTCCATTAACAGAACTATTTATGCTGTTAAATTAAATGGAAAAGACAAAAAGCGTTTATCAAATGCTTCAGGAACAAATGATGCTTCATTTAGTAAAAATTTAAATTATTTCATCAACACGTATTCTGACGTTATTACACCTCCAATTTACACGCTTTATAATGGTGAAGGAAATTTATTAAAAGAAATTTTGAACAATAATGAACTTTCAAAATCATTAGAAACTTACAATTTATCAAAAAAAGAATTCTTCACCCTAAAAACTATCAACGGCGAATTTAATGCTTGGATGCTAAAACCAACTAATTTTGATCCAACAAAAAAGTATCCATTGTTTATGACACAATATTCTGGTCCAGGCTCACAATCAGTTAGTAATACTTGGAATAGTTCAAACGACTATTGGTTTCAACATTTAATTGAACAAGGCTATATCGTAGTTTGCGTTGATGGTAGAGGTACAGGTTTTAAAGGAGCAGATTTTAAAAAAGTTACGTATAAAGAATTAGGAAAATTTGAAGTTCAAGATCAAATTGAAGCTGCAAAAGAATTAGGAAAAAGACCTTATATTGATTCAAATAATATTGGAATTTGGGGTTGGAGTTATGGTGGATTTATGTCTAGCAACTGTTTATTAAAAGGAAACGATGTGTTTAAAATGGCTATTGCTGTTGCTCCGGTAACAAGCTGGCGTTTTTACGATTCTATATATACAGAGCGTTATATGCAAACTCCACAAGAAAACCCAAGTGGTTATGATGAGAACTCCCCTCTAAATTTTGCTAACTTATTAAAAGGAAATTTTTTATTAGTTCACGGAAGTGGTGATGATAATGTACATGTTCAAAATACAATGCAATTTTCAAACGCATTAATTGAAGCCAATAAACCCTTTGACCACGCTATCTATCCTGATAGAACTCATGGAATTTATAGAGGAAAAAATACGAGGTTACATTTATACGAAAAAATGACTAGATTTATCGAAGAAAATTTAGGTAATAAAGAGCCTAAATTTGAATCATTAAAAATCTAATTGAATAACTAATTTTAAATTTATAAACCTAAACTAATTAATTATGAGTAATGAAACAATAAAACTAAATCCTGAACAAAGAGAACTGTTTGGGCATCCAATAGGATTGTATTTCTTGTTCTTTTCAGAAATGTGGGAACGTTTCTCTTATTATGGAATGCGTGCAATCTTAACTTTATACATGGTTCACGAGCATAACGCTACGTTTAATCCAGGGTTAGGTTGGTCAGCTGGAAAAGCATTAGCACTTTATGGATGGTATACAATGTTAGTTTATGTTGCTTCTATTCCAGGAGGTTATATTGCTGATAAATTTATTGGACAAAAGAAAGCTGTATTATATGGTGGTTTAATCCTAATTGTTGGACAATCTATTCTTGCTGTTTCTGCAATGTGGGCATTCTACACAGGATTGGCATTAATTATTTTGGGAGTTGGTTTATTGAAACCAAACATTTCAACTATGGTTGGTGGACTATACAAAAAAGGTGACATTAGAAGAGATAAAGGGTTTACCATTTTTTATATTGGTATTAACCTTGGAGCTTTTCTATCTGCTTTAATTGTAGGATATGTAGGTGAAAAAATTGGATGGCATTACGGTTTTGGCTTGGCTGGAATTGGTATGACTTTAGGAATGATTGTTTATTATTTGGGTATGCCTTATTTAACTCATGTTGGTAATTTTATAGGAAAAGATGGTTCCGATGAAGATAAAGCTGCTATGAATAAACCATTAACTTCTATTGAAAAAGACAGAGTTAAAGTGCTGTTAATTTCATTTTTAATTGTAATCGTATTCTGGGGAGCTTTTGAACAAGCCGGTGGTTTATTAAATATCTATACTCAGTCCAAAACAGATAGAATGTTAGATTTTACTTTACCATTAATTGGTAATGAAGTTCCTGCATCTTGGTTTCAATCTTTAAATGCTTTATTTATTATTTTCTTAGGTACTGCTGTTGCTTCTTGGTGGGCTAAACGCAAACTAAAAGGAAAAGAAGCTTCTTCATTGTTCAAAATGGCAATTGGAACCGTAATTATGGGTACTGGGTTCTTTTTTATGACCGCAGCAACTGCACAATTTGAAGCTCAAGGTTCTTCAGCAATGTATTGGTTAGTACTTGCATATTTATTCCATACTGTTGGAGAATTAAGTATGTCGCCAGTAGCATTGTCTTATATTACCAAATTAGCGCCTGTAAAATACGCCTCAATTATGATGGGGGTTTATTTTGCAATGACTGGTCTTGGAAATAAAGTTGCCGGATTATTAGGAGAATCTGCTCAAGGATTAGGAGATTATGCTGTATTTACAGGAATTGCAGTATTCACTATAATCTTTGGACTTTTAATAGTCGCTTTATTAAAACCATTAAACCGTTTAACTCACGGGGCAGAAGATGATGAACATTTATAAATTGAACTAGTATTCACAAAAATATGTATACTTCTTAAATATAATAACATTAAAAGCTCAGGTAAATTTTACTTGGGCTTTTTATTTAAAAACACTTTAGCAATATGAAATTTACACAAGTTTTTAAAAAGTTTCCAAGAGCGTTCTGGGTAGCCAACACCATGGAATTGTTTGAACGTTGGGCATGGTATGGTTTATTTGCTGTTTTGGCATTGTACCTAACAAACTCAACTGATGATGGGGCATTAGGTTTTACACAAAGTCAAAAAGGAAGTATAATGGGTAATGTTACATTCATATTATATCTCCTTCCTCTAATTACAGGAGCTATTGCTGATAGAGTTGGATACAAAAAAATACTAATTATTGCCTATCTAATATTAGGTTCTGGGTATTATTTAATGGGTGAAGTCACCTCATATACCCTTGTATACTTTGCTTTTATTTGGGTTGCAATTGGTGCTGCTTTATTTAAACCTGTAATTTCTGCAACAATCACAAAAACAACAGATGATGAAACGTCATCAATCGGTTTTGGTATTTTTTATATGATGGTAAACATTGGAGGATTTATTGGCCCCATTTTTTCATCAAAATTAAGAGAAACGTACGGTTGGAAAATAGTTTTTGTTATGGCGGCATCTGCTATTGCTGTTAATTTAATTTTAGTAACGTTTTTTTACAAAGAACCTGAAAGAGAAAAGTCAACTGAAAACTTAGGAACAACTGTAATAAACTCATTAAAAAATATTTGGACTGCTTTATCTGATAAAAAACTAACCATGTTTTTATTAATTATGGTTGGTTTTTGGACAATGTTTAACCAGCTTTTCTATACACTTCCAAACTTCATAGATCAGTGGGTAAACACTAGCGTTATCTATGATTCTATTGCAAATATCTCTCCAAAATTAGCAGCTGCTATTGGAACAAAAGATGGAACAATAGCACCTGAAATGATGGTGAATTTAGATGCCGGAGCAATTATATTATTCCAAATTATCATATCAACTTTAGTTATGAGGTTAAAACCTTTAAATGGTATTATCTCTGGAATTATTGTAAATGCTATTGGTGTTGGGTTGGCATTTAGTACTGGAAATGGATTTTTTGTTATTTTAGGTATTTTCATTTTTGCCCTAGGTGAAATGGCAAGTTCTCCAAAATTTACAGAATATGTTGGTAAAATTGCTCCTAAAGGAAAAGAAGCATTGTATATGGGAACTTCATTTTTACCTGTTGCTGTAGGAAATTATATTACTGGGTTTTTATCAGGTGATGTTTATCAAGCTTGGTCAGATAAAATTAGTCTTTTACAACTTGAAGTTGCAAAAAGAGGTTTAGAAATTCAAGAAATTGGAGAAGGGTTTACTCAAAATGAGTATATAGCTAAAGCAAGTGAATTGATGGGAATGGACAATCAACAATTGACAGACTTTTTATGGACAACCTACAATCCATCTAAAATTTGGATGTTATTCAGCGCAATAGGTGTTGGAACCGTTATTTGTCTTTATCTCTATGATAAATTTATTATAGGAGATATAAAAAAGGTATAAAAAATTATAGTTCATGAATACATCAACAAATGATTTTTTTAAAACGCAAGTATTAGGACATCCTGCAGGTCTTTTTGTGCTTTTTTTTACCGAAATGTGGGAACGCTTTTCATTTTACGGAATGCGTGCATTACTAGTACTTTTTTTAGTTAGTTCATTAGGTATTGGAGGCTGGGATTGGCCGCGTGAAAATGCCTTAGCATTATACGGAACCTACCTCGCACTACTCTATCTAACACCTATTATTGGAGGCACTTTAGCCGACAAATATTTAGGAAACAGAAAAGCAATTATCATAGGCGCTGTTATTATGACACTTGGTCATGCGAGTATGGCTATAGAATCTAATCCTTTGTTCCTATATATGGGATTAGGATTATTAGTTATAGGTACTGGTTTTTTTAAACCAAATATGACTTCATTTATTTCTGTACTTTATAAAGATTTCCCTGAGAAAAAAGATGGCGCTTATACCATTTTTTATATGGGCGTTAATGCTGGTGCATTTTTAGGAATTATGCTTTGTGGCTATATGGGAGAAATACTTGGCTGGAGTTGGGGATTTGGCTTAGCTGGTATATTTATGCTATTAGGTCTATTGCAATTTACTTTAGCACAAGGAATTTTTGGAGATGTAGGAAAAAAACCAAACAGTCAGGATAAAAGCATTGAAACTGATGACCACAAAAAAATTGAAGACAAATTAAATCCGTTTACTGCTATAGACAAACTCTTAATTATAATTGTTGCAGTTACAGGCTTAACTTGGATTATTAATGACCCGTTATCTAAAATTGGTGATTTTAATGTATTCAGTATTGGAGGAACCGATTATTCCGGATATGTAATTTTAGGAACGTTAATTCTGTTTGTTTATTTATTAGGCTCTCGTATTGTTCGTTACAGTCCAATTACCAGAGACAAAATGATTGCAGTTGTAATTTTCGCCTTTTTTATTATTTTCTTTTGGGCTTCGTTTGAACAAGCTGGTGGTTCTATGAGTATTTTTGCTAAAGATTATACTAGTAGAGTTTTATCGGGTAATTCAGCTTTTATTTTTAATATAGTTGATGTTATTATTACCGTTGTTCCTATTGCAATTATAACTTGGGTATTATTTCTGTTATTTAAACAAACATTCAAAAAATATTTATTGTCAAATATTGTCTTAGGTTTTAGTTTTGTAATTATTTGGGGATTAATTATTTGGAAAATAAACAACAATTTTAACACTTATTCTTATGAAGCATCTTACCCCATATATCAGGTAATTTCTCAAAATGATAAAAGAGAAGAAGTAAAAAAAGAGTTTCCTATTACTGCAGAAACTATAGTGCCAGATGGTGCTATTTTAAATGAAGGAATTACAGTAATAAGATCATCTTCTGAATTCATTAAAAATGATAAAATATCTATTTTAGATCTTGATAAAAAAGGCACAAACTTTAAATATTTAACTACCGAACAGGCGAATGCTATTAATAACAATATTTCAGCTTCAATAATACAGAAAAAAGAGAGTGAAATACAAATTCCAGCAACTTGGTTTCTAATTCTAAACTCGTTATTTATTATTGCCTTTGCGCCATTATTTTCAAAATGGTGGGAAAGTAAGTACAATCCTAATCCTGCAGCAAAATATGCAATTGGTTTATTTTTCTTAGCAATGGGATTTGCATTTTTAGCTTACGGTGCTTCAGGAATACCACAAGGTGCAAAAACGGCTTCAGTAAGCATTGTTTGGTTAATTATGGCATTTTTATTTCACACATTAGGAGAACTTTGTGTTTCACCAGTAGGATTATCATATGTTAGTAAATTAGTACCACCAAGAATGATTGCATTTATGTTTGGAGTTTGGTATTTAGCATTGGCAATTGGTAATAAAACCTCAGGGAAGATGGGTTCTATGATTGATGATATTACAACTAAATATGATATTTCAACTTTCTTTTTAATATTTACATTTGTACCTATAATTATTGGTGTAATTGCATTATTACTAACTCCTGTTTTAAAAAAATTAATGCACGGGGTTAAATAAATTTATGAAAATATTGTAATTTTGGCAACATTATTGCGACAACTTTGCAATAGTTATATTTAAAAACAAACAAATGAAAAATGTATTTATAGTAGTATTCACTTTTTTAAGCATTTCAATTTATGCTCAGGAAATAAAATGGATGTCTCTTGAAAAAGCTGTTGAAGCTCAAAAAATCAATCCTAAAAAGATTTTTATTGATGCCTATACTATTTGGTGTGGACCTTGTAAAATGTTAGATAAAAACACCTTTAGCAATAAAGATGTTGCAGCCTATATCAACAAAAATTATTATGCGGTAAAATTTAATGCCGAAGGAAATGAAACTATTAAATTTCAAGGTAAAACCTATGTGAATCCAAATTTCAATCCAAATACATCTGGAAGAAATAGTTCGCACGAGTTATCTTCCTATTTTGGTATAAGAGCTTACCCAACGATGCTATTTTTAGATGAAAAAGCAGCTTTATTATCACCTATAACTGGGTATCAAACACCTCGTCAACTTGAGCTGTTTTTGAAAGTATTTGCATCCAATGATTATAAAAATGTAAAAACTAAAGAAGCTTGGGAAGTCTACTCCTCAAAATTTAAATTTGAATTTAAAGAATAACATTTATTCACTTAAATATATAAGCTCCTTTTTGCATGGTACTGTGAAAAGGAGTTTTATTTTTTAAACACGTATTCTCCCAATTTTCCACATCTTTTTTATAATTTGAAGCATCCGCAATAATTAGTTTTGGTTGAAGTATTTTCAACAATCTTTCCAAGTTTATTTTAGGTGATTGTTGTAACAAAATAATCGTTGGTTTAATTGTATTAAAAGTATAAAGACCCAAGCTATCAACAACTAAAATAGTTTCACTATTATGAAAATATAATTTCTTGTTTTCAACAATTTTAAGATTATTTTGTACTCCCAAAGCCATTAGATAGGACTTAATTGTAAAATCATCTTGACTTATAGAATCCTTTGAAATAATTAGTTCTAATAGCTTACCTTTTCGTTTTCCAATGACACTTGATTTCGTTTTATTGAACACTATTAATTCATTGGTAGATTCCAGCTTATATTTTTCTGAAACTATAACAAATTGTATTAAAATAATTGAAATTAACATAAAACCTAATCTATAAATAGTCCTTTTTTCAAACCATTTAATACTAAAAAGAATGAATAGATAAGATGTAATGGTTACAAAAAATGAAAATGAAATGTTTTGAATAATAAATTCATCTTGATTAGAAATCCAACCCACAAAGAAATTCATTTTCTGAATAATATAACTGTATAAATCTCCTAATAAATGTGGTAAAATATCAAATAAGGAAAGAAATATGACTACAATTCCAACTGATAAAATAATACCTAAAAATGGAATTATCACTAAATTAGAGAGAAAAAACAGCCCTGGAAATTGATGAAAATAATACAAACTTAAAGGTAAAACTCCAATTTGAGCAGCAATAGAAACCGTAAATAATTGCCATATTTTATCTGGAAACAAAAATTTAGGTTTCCATAAATTATACATTTTTGGCTGAATCCATACAATAGAAAACACAGCCAAATAACTTAATTGAAATCCTACTTCGAATAAATAAAATGGGTTAAATAACAACAGAAAGAACATGGATATAAATAAGTTGTTATACACATTTGAAGGTTTATTTAAATGCATTCCTATTGATAAAGCGGTAAACATTGTTACAGCTCTGACCACAGAAGCTGATAAACCAGCAATTACTGCATAAACCCATAGCAAAAGTATAATGACTAATACAGCTAAAAATTTACCATTTTTAAAGTGATGTAAAGGTTTAAAAACAAAAGTCAAAATCAGTAAAATAATTCCAATATGCAAACCTGAAACTGCTAAAATATGTACAGCACCTGCACCTACATAACTTTGTAACAATTCTTCTGAAATATCTTGTCGCTGCCCCAATAACAGTGCATTAACAACTGCCAATTCATCATCCTTAAATCCATTTCTCTTTAATTTTTTATTAATAGTATCTCTAAAATTTGCAGCAACTCCAGTAATTGTTTTAGAGGTATTTTGAAGTGTTAAAAAATGATTTTTATAAATATGAACCTGATGATAAATTTGTTGATTCTGTAAATATTTTCTATAATTAAATCCATTCGGATTTTTTGACCCTTCTATTTTTTTAAAAGCTGTTTTAACAACTAATTGAGCATCTACTTTTAAAGAATTTAAGCTGCTGTCTTTTTGTATATTAACAAGTATTTTACCAGTAGTTCTTATATTGTTTAACTCTAAAACTGCTGCTTCATATTTATTATAATAGGTATTTCCCTTCAATACTTTTTTAATTTGAATAAAAGTTGTCAGCGGCAATTCTTCATTAAACTCAATTGCATTTGAATAGTGTAAACTATTATTCAGTTGATTCTTAAAAGTTATGGCGCTAATTCCTATCAATAAAGAAGTAAGACAAACAACTACTAAAAATGGTATAGAAGGTTGAAATTTTTTATTTGAATAATTATAAACAAACCCAAATATGATACATAAAATAATACCAATTCCTGCTAAATAAATAGGTTGAAAATTAATGTAATTCCCTAAAAGAATTCCTATAATTAAAAAGAAAGTAAGTTGTACCGGTATAAATCTCAAAAACTTTATCATAGCAAGATAAAGCTACAAAAAAAATATAAACCAAATATAAATTTAT
>Ga0209231_1001013_pt1 | contig 12052 bp, 13 predicted proteins | sample Deesub45470m_DNA_FD_188086 | JGI IMG/M metagenome (GOLD analysis project Ga0209231, IMG submission 188086) | Deep subsurface microbial communities from North Pacific Ocean - 450_OLKR46/470m Metagenome (SPAdes) (version 2) | ecosystem: Environmental > Terrestrial > Deep subsurface > Unclassified ... | reverse complement strand
AGAAATTTACCAGCACCACCTTGCCGCGCAACTCCGACAAAGTCACCTGCTTGCCTCTGGTGTCTTCAAGCTGAAAATCAGGGGCAAGCTCACCGGCAACCACCGATTTCACCGCTTCGCGAGGTGGACGGGAACCGCTTGAGGAAACCAGGTAGACCGAAGCCCCGACCAGCACAATAACAACAGCTAAGATCAAACCACGCATAATGAACCCTTCTATTCCTCGCAGATGGCAGATTGTTCATTCCATTGTAAGTCACTGTTTTTACAGCAATAGTTGAAGCAAATCTGCTATTGGCGCAAGTCAAGCGGACACAGTTTTTCAATACAATGGGCAATGGGGTGAAGCTTATTGATCGATTCTGCACCAATCACTGCTGGCAACAGAATCCTGGCGACGCAATGGGGTCAGGAGAGTTCCGGAGGGTATTCGATGGCGTGGTAGCAGGTAGACAGCTTGAGCTTATCCGTCAATCGTGTAAGGAGGGTACTGTTGGTAATTTCATGGCATAGGTCTGTACATCTTGAGTGCAGGAGGGTGACGCCTGTACAACAAGGGCAGTTGGCCAAGGCACAGGAATCTTCCTGCGCGGCGTCATCCGTGCCGGCGTGCTCACAGCAAGAAGGGTGCTGCCCGTTCTCGACTAGCAGCGAAGCTGTAGCGTTGATGTCGGACAGGCTGACAAACATGACCAGAAGAATGAAGAGGGCCATCGCCCGAAATAATATCTTGCTCATTGCGACTAAAACTAAACGACTGTGAGATGCTTTGTCAAGGTCTGAGCGGCGAGAAAATGGCTTAGCCTGTGGTTGCTTCTGTGAATTCAGGTATTTATTATCAGTTATTTCAAATGCTTGAAAATCAAACAGTTTTATGCTTGACAGAACAGGGGGCGTCTTGCTTAGAATGCAGTGCCGGTGGCTTATAAGTATTTAAATTCATTGAAAAAATTTACCGAAACTAAATATTTAGCAGAACTATTATATGCTTTAGTCGGATTAAACATTTTTCAGGGATGCCCCCAGGGAGAGAGTTCGTTATGCCAATCAAGAAATTTCGCAAGGTTATGGCTGCAAACCGCGGTGAAATTGCCATCCGTATCTTTCGCGCCTGCACGGAACTTGGCATCAGCACCGTGGCGATCTACTCTGATGAGGACAAGCTCTCGCTGCACCGCTACAAGGCGGACGAGGCTTACCTGATTGGTAAAGGGAAGGGGCCGATCGACGCCTACCTGAGCATTGACGAGATTATTGATCTGGCGCGCAAGAAAGAGGTCGACGCCATTCATCCCGGCTATGGCTTCCTCTCTGAGAATCCCGAATTTTCTGCGGCCTGCGAGCGCGCCGGTATCGTCTTCATCGGGCCGACTCCAGAAATCCAGCAGCGAGTCGGTGACAAGATCTCCGGCCGCAAGGTGGCGATCGAGGCCGGTGTCCCGGTGGTGCCGGGGACAGAGAACCCCGTGCGTTCCGAGGAAGAGGCGCTGATCTTCGCCAAAGAGGCTGGCTATCCGATCATTGTCAAGGCCAGTGCCGGTGGCGGCGGGCGAGGTATGCGCGTTGCCCAGAATCAGAAGGAGCTGCTGGAGGGCCTCAAATCAGCGGCTTCCGAGGCCAAGGCGGCCTTCGGCAACGCCACCATCTTCCTCGAGAAGTACATCGAAAAGCCCAAGCACGTCGAGGTCCAGATCCTCGGTGATAATCACGGCAACATCGTGCATTTCTATGAGCGTGATTGCTCGATCCAGCGTCGCCACCAGAAGGTGATCGAGATCGCCCCTTCACTCTATCTCAACAACAAGAAGCGCAAGGAGGTCTGTGATTACGCCCTGGCGCTGGCGAAACACGTCGGCTATCGCAATGCCGGTACCGTTGAGTTCCTGCTGGACAAGGAAGGCAAGTTCTACTTCATCGAGGTCAACCCGCGCATTCAGGTCGAACATACGGTTACTGAACTGGTCACTTTGCGCAACCTGGTGCAGGCGCAGATCCGCGTTGCCCAGGGCCACAAGCTCTCGGACCCCGAGATCGGCATCAAGAGCCAGAAGGACATCGAGCTGCGTGGTTACGCGATCCAGAGCCGTATCACTACGGAAGACCCGAATAACAACTTCGCCCCGGATTTCGGTACCATCAAGGCCTACCGTACCGCTGCCGGTTTCGGCGTGCGCCTCGACGCCGCGGCCGGTTATGCCGGAGCGATCATCACCCCGCATTACGATTCGCTGCTGGTCAAGATCTCTACCTGGGGTCTGACCTTTGGTGATGCTTCACGAACCATGCACCGCGCTCTGCAGGAATTCCGCATCCGCGGCGTCAAGACCAACATCGGCTTCCTCGAGAAGGTCATCACCCACCCGGTCTTCCTCGCAGGCAAATGCGACACGTCCTTTCTCGATGAGTACCCCGAGGTCTTCAAACTGCCGGTCAAGCAAGACCGCGCCAACAAGATCCTCAGCCTCATTGGACACACCACGGTCAATGGTTATCCGGGGATCAAGCCGGAAAAGCGTCTTAACTTCCGCGATCTGCGCGAACCGACCATTCCGGAGATTCCCTACGGTCAACCCCACCCGCGCGGCACGCGCGATATCCTGCTCGCCAAAGGTCCGGAAGGGCTGGCTGACTGGACGCGTAAGAACAAGCGGTTACTGATCGGTGACACCACCTGGCGCGACGCCCACCAGTCGCTGCTGGCGACCCGGCTACGCACCCATGACCTCGACCGCATCGCCGAAGCGACTGCGCATCTCGGCGGAGAGCTCTTCTCCCTTGAAATGTGGGGCGGGGCGACCTACGACGTCTCCATGCGTTTCCTGACCGAGGACCCCTGGGAGCGTCTCGATCGCCTGCGCAAGAAGGTGCCGAACATTCTCTTCCAGATGTTGCTGCGCGGCTCCAACGCCGTCGGTTACACCAACTATCCAGACAACGTGGTGCAGGAGTTCACCGTCAAGGCCGCCGAGTCGGGCATCGACGTCTTCCGCATCTTCGATTCACTTAACTGGACCAAGGGGATGATGGTCGCCATGGATGCCGTACGCGAGCGCACCGACGCCGTCTGCGAGGCGGCCATGTGCTACACCGGCGACATCCTCGACCCGAAGCGCGACAAGTATCCGTTGCAATACTATGTCGACCTGGCCAAGGAACTGGAGAAGATGGGCGCACATATCCTGGCGATCAAGGATATGGCCGGTCTGCTCAAGCCGTTCGCCGCAGAGAAACTGATCAAGGCGCTCAAGCAGGAGATCGGCATCCCGATTCATCTGCACACCCATGACACCTCGAGCAACGGCGGCGCCATGCTGCTGATGGCCGCCCAGGCCGGAGTCGACATTGTCGATGTGGCGCTCTCTTCCCTCTCCGGATTGACCTCCCAGCCGAACATGAACGCCCTGCTGGCAGCCCTGGAAGGGAGCATCTGGGACCCGCAACTCGATCAACATGATATGCAGCAGCTGGCCAACTACTGGGAGACGGTGCGGACCTACTATGAGCCGTTTGAGTCGGAGCTGCGTAGTGGAACGGCGCAGGTTTATCACCACGAGATTCCAGGTGGCCAGTATTCCAACTACAAGCCGCAGGTCGAAGGGCTCGGCCTTGGTCATCGTTGGGAGGAATGCAAGGAGATGTACCGCAAGGTCAACGACCTGTTCGGTGATGTCATCAAGGTCACGCCGTCGTCGAAGATTGTTGGCGATATGACCATGTTCCTGGTGCAGAACAACCTCCAGCCGGAAGACGTCTTCACCAAGGGTCAGGATCTGGCCTTCCCGCAGGGGGTGGTCGATTTCTTCAAGGGGATGATCGGCCAGCCGGTCGGCGGCTTCCCGCCAGAACTGCAAAAAATCATCCTCAAGGGCGAGCAACCGCTCACCTGCCGCCCGGGTGAGCTGCTTGAACCGGTCGATTTCGCCGCTAAAAAAGAGGAACTGCAGGTTAAACTCGGTCATAATATCAGCGATCGCGATGTCCTCTCGGCTGTCCTCTATCCCGGTGTTTTTGAGGAGTACGATCGTTTCCGCCAGGAGTTCAGCGACACGTCCTTCCTGCCAACTCCGGTCTTCTTCTACGGGCTGGATGTCGGCGACGAAGTGAGTATCGATATCGAGCCGGGCAAGACCCTGATCATCAAACTAAACGCCATTGGGCGTGTCCACGATGATGGCACCCGCAATATCTATTTCGAATTGAATGGCGAACCAAGGGTCGTCGCTGTCAAGGACCTGTCGGTCGAGTCCGATGAGGTCGCGCGTGAAAAGGCTGATCCGGCCAATGTTAAACACGTCGGCGCGCCCATGCCCGGCAAGGTCTTCAAGGTGATGGTCAGCGTCGGCGAAAAGGTTGAGGCGGGGGACACCTTGCTGACCACTGAAGCGATGAAGATGGAGACCAACGTCAAGGCCAAGGTCGACGGAGTGGTTGCCGAAGTACGTTTTGCCGTCAGCGATGTGGTGGCCCCTGGCGATCTGCTGGTGGTCCTGGAGTAGCGGTTGATGATGGGAAACCTCTTTCAAGAACCGGGCGCACAGTGTTAGGATTGCTTCAAGTGAGCTCCAGATCATGAAATAAATTTAGCCTGTTACTGAGGATAATGAGATGGCAATCAACTGGTTGTTACTGGGTGGACATCAATTACAGAAGCGCGAGGTCATCACTGAGCAGGATGTGGTGAAGCAGGATGTGATCACGGAATGTTACTGTGCCAACGGCCACAGCATCCTGACCGATGCCGGAGTGTTTCAGGGGCATCCAGGCCTGACACTCAAATTGCGTAGTAAAACAGCTGAAGGGATTTTGTCAATCAGTCCGGTTATTGGTGACACTAACCGGACGTTCATCGATTTCGAGCGGCACCCCGGCGAAGTCGTCGAGATCTGCTGCCCGACCTGCGCCGATCCTTTCCCCGTCTATAACGCCTGCCCCTGCGGCGCTCATCTCGTCGCACTCTTTACCTCGCCAAAGGCGCAATTCTCGAAATGTATCGGTATCTGCCAGCGGATCGGTTGCCTGCATTCGGAGTTGCTGAGCGAGCGGGACCTGCGGCTCTACAGTCGTGAGAAGTACTTCTAAGCCATAGAACTCTTTTTTGGTGTATTCCCCTCTTTGAGGTGGAAATATTTATATTGCTTTTTCTCTGTTGTTGTTAATAATCATTTTGTAATTACATGGCGTTTATTTCCCTTCTGATGCCAGTGCAGGCGTGAACAGCCTTGCCTCTCTTCTGTTCGCGCAGTAATTCACTTTTTTAAATAATTTCAGTTGCGGTTTTGTTGTCCTTTCTCTGTGTGACCTTCAGCGTCTGACGAAGGATATGAGTTATGAACCGTTCACGATTCATGTTCCTGGTGTTCTCCCTCGCCTTGTGGGCTGAAATCTTTCTGCCTGTTACTGTCCTCGCCGAAACAGCCGAAAAAAAACTTCCTGAATCCTGCCGTCAACTTCCCTCGGATGGCGACTGCAAAGCTTTGCTGTCCATTGCTTACTACGACCAGGACCGCAACGCCTGCGATGAAACCTTTTACGGCGGCTGTGGCGGTGTTGTCCCGTTCCAGGATATCTCCGACTGCCGCGCCGCCTGCGAAACGGGTGAAGCGCTGCGGATGACAGAGTTCCGCAAAGTGTCGAACGCCCCTCTTGCTCGAATTCAGATTTCTTTTCCAGCCGTTTGGGATGAATCGGCACTGCATGTATTCGTTAACGATATTGAAGCCGAGTACTCTTTACAGGGACAAGAAGGCACCTCCAGAGATGAAATCCGTGAACTTATAGTGCAACTCGGCCATGCTCCGACGCGAAAACTGAGCGTGGCAATAGTTGTAAACGGTCGAACCTATACTGCTTTTACCCCGTTATACTGGTAAATAAGGCTACTCTGGAGAAGGTGCTTTCGCCATGTGTCATTTGCTCCACATGGTTAGAGCATTGGACAGAGGCCATAAGTGGTCATAATCGGGGACATTCTTGGAAGGGGGCGGTGATGGAAGAAACATTTTCTTCTCCTGCGGTGCGACAACTGTTTATTGTCGGGGTTCTCGCGCATCTTGTTGGCCTTTTGCTTTACGACCTCTTCCCCTATCTCTATTTCCTTTCTGTTTACTGCCTTTGCCATTGCTATTACCTGTTTCTCAAAAGCAAGGGTTATGCCCCTCTGCGGACAGCAGCCTTCTGGGGGATGACCTTTGTTCTGGCCCTGCCGGTCGTCGGCGTGGTTGCTGGCTATCAGAAACTACGTATTACCCCGCAAAGAGGAGAGGGGACAAAACGAAAAAGTCAAGTAACGACCTCTCTGATTTCACTCCTGTTGTTTGTCCCATTGCTTGTTTTCTATGCGGCACTGGTCTTGCCGACTTTTGCCGAAGCACCACCAATAACGATGCCCTTGATATTGCTTGTTGCTGCCTTGGTAGAGATTGGGCTGATTGTCGCCTTGGTCAAGGTTAAGCAGAAAGAGGGTCCGGGAAGGTAGAAATAAATGAGTTTGTACGAAGTATGTCTCATCGCGTATTTCCTGCTTTGGCTGATTGCCATTATCGATGCCGCCATAGGCAAGTTTTCTCGCTGGTATGTGCAATTGGCCTGGCTGTTCGCCATCTTCCTGATCCCGTTCGGTAACCTGATCTACCTGCTTTGGGGCTGCCGCCAGGTTGTCAGCGGCGGTCTGGGTATCTTGCATAAAAAATAATTTTTCCTCAAGGAGATGTGAGCCATGAACAAACTGCTGGTTGGATTACTGGTGCTGTCATTCGCCCTGCTGTTGAATACACAGGCGTTTGCCGACTGCGCTTCAGACTGCGTCAACAGTTGCAGCTCGAAGCAGGGCAAAGATTACGAAGACTGCATGGTCCCCTGTTTGCAGGACTGTGTAAAGGATGACCCTCCAGCGGTTCCGGATGTGCCGGCGCCGACGCCGGTGAAAGAGCCTGAGAAAAAATAAGGTGATTTTTTCTCGATGAGGAGAGCCGTCGTGCGTTGTCTCTGTTTGATTTTGTTGAGCGTGCTCATGGTTTTTGCGGAGGGACCCTGCGCCGGAATCTCCGCTCCTTACAGTCAGGTTTTTGCGGATGAGTTGCGCGGTGGTGGCGTCCCAGAAGGCAGCATCAACGTTGCGACGAGTGAAAAATACGATGATCTCAGGAAGATTGTTCCCGGCGACGACAAGAAGAACCCTGGCGGCTACGCGTACGTCGAAGAAATTGAGAATCCCGGTTCAAAGTCTGCCGGCGTTCGCGGCCTGCTGACGTTCAATCACCTTAGGTTGCGAGGCTATGCTGGTCGGCAATTACGCACGCCTATAGGATCTTTCCATTACCTTGAATCGCAAATGCTTTGGGAGCCGCAGGGCTGGTTCCCCATGGCGGATATCCCCGTCAAGACGGCTGCTGAGATGATTGACGGTTCTGCTTTGATCTCTGGTTCCTACAAGGGGGTGCTAAGAGTCGGCACTCCTGAAGACTGGTGCTACGATCCGGGTCTTGACACCTGGTACGCTCCGGAACTCTTGCTGCTGAAACCGCAACGCGCCAATTAGGACCGCCGTATTGAGGGGGCTGTCATTTTTCAGGAGGGAGTCATGTTGGAGAGGCCCTTGGTACTGTTGATGGCAGGTTTGCTGTTGCCAGCCCGGGCATGGCCGAGTCGAAAGGCTTGGGAGCCTGGCCCGTCCTCGGCAATCCTTCGGCGTATCGCACCTTGCAGGTTGCGGTTGAGGACGTCAAAGCGGTCGAAATCAGAGTCTTTACCGAGACGGTTCGGTTCGATTGCAACAGCAGCAACGAGCACATCTCATGGACGCGGGTGTCAGGGGAGGGGCAGGGTGTCGGCGATACCTATGTCGCAGAATATCATCCTGCAACCATGCAAACCATCATGAATTGTCCCCCCGAGAAACCCGTGACGCAGACACTCTTTTCGGAGCCCCTGAAGGTGCAGTCGGTACGCGACGGGCAAGGCAAAAGGAGGGTCGACCTGACCTGGGTGATCCCGAAGCGCTGTCAGCTCGAGGTCGTCCACATCGAATGAAAAGGAGGCGACGGGGAATGTACAGACAGCTTTTCGCCCTGGTTCGGTTCGGATTTATGGTGATGCTGTTGACGGCATCGCCGTCTGCTGCTTCGGAGGAATGTGACCGGCTGGGAGCCTGCACGTTGCCGGACGGTTCCTGCGGCTTTGCATGCAACGGCACCTGCCTCACCTACGATGAGGGGTGGTGCTGTGCGGCGGGCATGTGTTACCGGGATGGCACCTGGTGCGGTGGTGTCCCTTACGATGGTGACTGCCTGCCGCCGGACGAGGCGCGGTGCCTGATGTCGGGTTGCCGTCTCGAGAACGGCGAATGTGTCTGTGCACCCAGTCGCTCGCAATGAGGCGAGTTTGAGAGAGGAAAGGCAGGAAAGATTATGGGAAACCTGTCAAGCCAAGCCGGAAACGAGTTGAAACAATTGCCGCTGATGCTGGGCAAACTGCTCGGCGGGATCATGACCGTCGTCGGGTTTGGAGCGGCCGTCTGGCTGGTTACCCGCAGCACGGGGAAGGGTGAAGATGCGGTGATGCTCTCTCTGCTTGCCGGAGTGGTCGGAATCGTACTCTTCGTGCTGTCCGGCCGGAAACTGGCCGGGCGGTCGGCTGCAACCGGGACGCAACCGTCCAAGGTCGACAAGAAGCGTACGAGTATTCTGGCCTGGACGCTGCTCTTGCTGTTTGCCACGATCTTCGTGCTCGGTGTCATGTTCTTTCTGCGGTGATCCGGCCGCGGAGTTGTTTATGCCCCACATGGCTGAATATGTTTCGAAAGTGAGTGAAAGATGCAGAAATTATTGAGAATTTTCCTTGTCATTGTCGCTGTTACCATCGTTTGGGGCACCCTGGCCTCGATCGATGCCGGCCCGGCCGGTTTCGGGGTGGTCCTGGCCCTGCTGGCCCTGCTGGATGTCGTTACCTCGGAATTCAGGGGGAACAACAAAATCGCGCGATGATGCGTCAAGTCCTTGCCGAGCAGTCATTGCCTGCTAGTGTCGGGACGGTGATCGATAGAATGGATGATTGAGAAAGCATGAACGTATTTCGTCGCCTTTTTTGTCTGTCGGTTGTTTTGCTCGCCTCTGTAGCAACAGCTTTCGCCTGCCAGGTCGAGTACAGCGACGGTTTGGTCGAAGCGATGCGCCGCGCGGGCCACCCGGTGTCCAAACGGGTGGGCAACTTTGCCAGCCTCCAGGAGTGTCAGGCCGCTCTTGAGGATGCCGTTTTGCAATCAGGAGACCCCTCTCTTGCATACAACATGCAGTGCGTCGGCTGCGGTGATGGAGGCGGTGGGCAATCCTACCGGCAGCCCGCATCTTCCTCGTCAGGCCGGGACAGGAGAGGGCAGGGGCTTGGCTCCTCCTCCAACGTCGAAGACCAGGCGCAAAAGCACAGGGAAGCTGTCGAGCAGCAAAGGCAGCAGGATTTCGAAAAGGCCAGACAGGATTTGCAGCACTCACTCAAGGGGAGCGGTTCGGGAAGTTCCAGCCTGGGGTTGAAAACGTCCGGTTCATCCGGCGCGGGTATGGCCCTCAAATCAGGAGTGCCCCCTTCCAAACCCGCTCCGATGCAGGACCCCGTTGAAGAGAAGGTGCGCGAAGCCCAGCAGCGGATCAACAAACTCCGCAATGATGTTGCCGGCATTCAGGGAATGCTGCGGCAATACATCACAAGTCTCAATAATAATGCTGGCGATTTTACGGCATGGGGAGAAACGATAAGCACCGCATATGGGAGCGTGCTCAACAACTCAAAGGAATATGTGACGGGTCTCTTCCTGGATTACGGCCTGATGAACGGGCTGAAGTCGGCGCAGAAAGAATCTTTCCAGAAGTTGAACGGCCTGCTCACCCCTGTTGAACCAAAGTTCAAGTCCTGGCTGCTCAAGGAGCTGGGAGGGAGAAACCTCGACTACGACCGGTTTGAAAAACTGGTCAAATTGGGCCTGGCTGAGGGAGATTTTGCTGCACTGGTCAATACGGATAACGGCTTGCGAAAAAATCTGGATACGTTGATCCTGATCAGCGATTTGCTGGATGTTGCGGATGTTCCTGCGTTTAAGAATCACCCTTTTCAGCATGCCCGTATGATCGGCGAGACCTACGCAGATCTCGCTTCTATCTGCTACGGCTGGCATGCCCTCAACCGGCTCGAGAAGGATACCGCGAAGCTGTCTCGGGAAGCCGATCGGCTCTCTGTGAGGATGAACTATGCCATGAAGGAGATGGAGTGCCTTGATGGCTGCGTGCAGAATTACACTGACCGTTGCATGGAAAAATGTGCCGGGAGGACCAAGCTGCATTCGCCGCCACCGTTGCCGCGTTGATTGTCGGGGGAGGACCAGGATGATTCTTTTATTCTTGTTCAGGAAAAAGGATGAAAAGGAGGACAGGTGGCTTGATTATCTCTATTGAGTTGAATGGCTTGTTACGAGTGGTTGGACACCGCTGGTGTGGGAGCACGGGGCTTCTGATTAACCTGGGGAATGTTCAAATGGGCCAATGCCGGAAACTTGTCAAAAGTCTGATCTGCAGTCTTGCCCTGTTGCTCGGGCTGTTGTCTCCCTCTCTTTCGCAGGCGGTGCCGGACGAAGCCATGCGCCACTTCAACCGCGGGATGGCCGCAGTCGAGATGGCCGTCAGCCAGGACGACTATCAGTTGGCGGTTGACGAGTTCCGTCAGGCCCTGGCACTGGCGCCAGACTGGGCGGAGGCCCGCTACAACCTGGGCCTGGTCCAGGAGAAGGCCGGCAACTACCGGGATGCGGTGAATTCGCTGCGGCGGTATCTGCAACTTGCCCCGAATGCCCCTGACGCTGCGCAAGTCAGGACGATGGCCGACAAGCTGGAGTTCAAGGCGGACCAGTTTCTCAGTGACGAGGATGTGCTGGATATCTATGTGTCGCTGACGGACCAGGGCCTCTGGCAGGACAGGGGGAGAAGCAAGGTCAACCTGTTCAGCCATGAAGGTTGGGTCAGGTCGATACGCAAAACCGGCAGCAACGCTCTGCTGATCTCTTACAGCAGCGGTTATTGTGGTGACGGAGCAGGAGGGCAGAGGCATATGGATCAAGAGGCCAGGCTCACAGGGAAGAAAATCGAGTTCGCCACCATCACCTGCTACTGCGATGCCTCACAGGACGAAGCGAGGTGCGCGGTTAGAAAAAAGTATTTCCTTGAGGTCGTGTCCAGGAACAAGGTCCATGTGCGTATGCAATTTAGGCAAGCGGATATCGCAGGGGGTGGGACCGATGAGGATCAGTTCGACTTTGTCAGGAGATGACAGCATCATGAGACATTTTATCCTTCTCGTAATCCTCTTCTCCTGGGGAACAAGCCATGCCGACATGGGCCAGATCCACGCCAACCCGGCCGCAGTCAGTGAATCCTCGCAGAAGGCGATCATCCTGCACAACGGTTCGGAGGAGGTTTTGATCCTCGGTACCGATCTTTGCGCCGAGCAGAAGACCGGCATTATCCGTTTCATTCCGTTCCCCTCTGCGCCGCAGTTTGAGCTTGCGCCGGAGGACGTTTTCAGCCGGGCGGCGGACCTGCTGAAAAAGTACAACCTGCAGTTTCTGATGGCCAGCAAGGGTGGCGGGACGGAAACCCAGCCCGTCGAGCTGCTGCTGCAGAAGAAGCTCGGCGCACACGACATGACGCTCATCAAGGTCAACGACCCGCGAGAAGTCCGGGCCTGGGTAAACGAGTATTTCGAGCGGCTAAATTTGCCGACTCTGGAGCGGTACGCAGAGGCTGAAGAGATCATCGCCGATTACGTGGACCGTGGCCTCGCTTACTTCGTGTTCGATTATGTTGAACTGACCGAAGAAACCCGTTTCATCGAACCGGTTCTGTACCGTTTCGCCAGCAAAGACCTCTACTACCCGCTCAAGAACACCAACACCTTCGGCGGTAGGGGCGGCATCGACTTGATTCTGTTTGTTCCAGGGTCGATGTGCGCGCCGACAATCGGAGCCTACGATACGTGTTTCGGTCTCCCCGCTTTTGCGCAGCGGGTGGAGGTC
>Ga0209231_1001012_pt1 | contig 12061 bp, 11 predicted proteins | sample Deesub45470m_DNA_FD_188086 | JGI IMG/M metagenome (GOLD analysis project Ga0209231, IMG submission 188086) | Deep subsurface microbial communities from North Pacific Ocean - 450_OLKR46/470m Metagenome (SPAdes) (version 2) | ecosystem: Environmental > Terrestrial > Deep subsurface > Unclassified ... | reverse complement strand
TGATGACATCCGAATCCTGCATACCGACCATATGCTGGATGGCGCCGCTGATGCCGCAGGCGACGTAGATATTGGGTCGGACGGTCTTGCCGGTCTGGCCGACCTGACGATCATGCGGCATCCAGCCGGCATCGACGGCGCTGCGCGACGCGCCGACCACCCCGCCGAGTTCGTCGGCAAGCTCCTTGAGCATGGCGAAGTTGTCGGGGTTCATCATGCCGCGACCGCCGGAGACGATGATGCTGGCGCCGGCGATATCGACCTTGTTCTTGCTGTCCTTGTCGCTGATCACCTCGAGCACTTTGGCCAGAATGTCCTCCTCGATCGGGGCGAAGTTGTCACGGATCATCTCGCCGCTGCGGCCGGGGACAGCTTCCGGCATCGGCATGACGTGTGGACGGACGGTCGACATCTGCGGCCGGTACTTGTCGCACATGATGGTCGCCATGATGTTGCCGCCGAAGGCCGGGCGGGTCTGCATCAGGTTTCCTTTGGCGTCGATATCGAGGCCGGTGCAGTCGGCGGTGAGGCCGGTTTTGACCACGGTGGCGACGGCTCCGGCGAGGTCGCGTCCGACGCCGGTCGCCCCCATGAGGATGATCTCCGGCTTGTGTTGCTCCACCAGGTGGCAGAGCGCTGCGTTGTAGGGCTGGGTGCGATAGTTTTCGTAGACCTGGGCGTCGAGCAGGATGGCGCGGTCGGCACCGTAGACAAAAGACTCGGTGCAGAGATGCTCGACATTATGGCCGACGACGATGGCGGTCAGCTCGGCCTTGCGGATATCGGCGAGGCGGCGACCGGTGCCGAGGAGTTCCCAGGAGACTTTGGCCGATTCACCCGCGGTCTGTTCGATGTAGACCCAGACGCCGCGATAGGCAGACAGGCGCTGGCGCAAGGCGGCCTCTTCCGGGTCAATCTCTTCGACGACGGGCTCGCTATTTTTGGCCAGTTCGGCGAGAATCTTCTGTTCTTCGGGCGTAAACACCATCTCCAGCGCCTTGGATGGGCAGATGTTGACGCACTTGATACAGCCGATGCATTTTTCGGCGATGATGATTGGCGAACCGTCTTCGGCCATAACGACAGCATCAACCGGGCAGACGCTCTGGCAACGCTCGCCGCAGGCGATGCACTTGCCCTCGATGAGAAACGCCTTGCCGCGCGGTTTCTTGATCTTCTTCGGCTCCATGGATAAATCCTTGTCGATTATTTTAAAGAGAGAGCAGGTCTTTTTCGAGCAGCTTGTCAATCAGCAGGGCCGCCGTCCCTTGCGGGTCGTTGATGCCGTCGCCGATGATCTCGCCCTGATCGCGTTCAGGCGAGAAGATCTTGGTGACCCAGGTCGGAGAGCCTTTCAGGCCGATACCGTTTTCGTCGAGCTTGAGCACACTGTTGTCCCAGACCGTCACTTCGGCCTGTTCGGCGGCGATACGCATCGGCACGTTGGGGTAGCGGGGGCGGTTGATTTCACGCACGACGGTGAGCATGGCCGGTAGCGGCGCTTCGACGATTTCGTAGCGCCCCTCAAGCTTGCGCCGGACGCGGACAATCTTTTTTTCGAGATCGAGATGTTCGATGCGATCGACCAGAGTGAGCTGGGTGTAGCCGAGGCGGGTGGCGATGCCGGGTCCGACCTGAGCGGTGTCGCCGTCGATGGTCTGCTTGCCACACAGCACCAGGGCAATTTCGTCGTCCTGGCCGAGGCGCTCAATAGCGGCGGAGAGCACTTTGCTGGTCGCCAGAGTGTCGGCGCCGCCAAAGACGCGGTCCGAGCAGAGCACGGCCTGATCGACACCGATAGCACAGGCTTTGCGCAGGGCGGCAACGGTATTCGGCGGGCCCATGGACAAGGCGGCGACGCGGACGCCGAACTGGTCCTTCAGTCGCAGGCCTTCTTCCATGGCGTGGGTATCGTAGGGATTGATGATGAAGGGGATGCCTTCACGGACCAGGGTGTTGGTCTTGGGGTCAATCTGGACCTGAGTGGTGTCCGGGACCTGTTTGATGCAGGCAATGACAAGCATATTGTGTTTCCTTGCGTTCCCCCGTCGTGCGGGGGGTCAGAAATAGCCGTTTCGACTGTATTTGCGCAGGTTGTAATTGGTAATAATCTTCGAATGCAGACAGCCAATGCGCTGACAGATGCCGATGCAATTGGCGAAGTTTTTATCCGGGGTGGTGAACATGGCCGCCAGATAAGCGCCGCAGGTGCAGGCGTCGTAGTGGGGCAACGGCTCCTTGCAGGTCGGGCAGCAAATTTCGACCAGTTCGCCAACGACGCGTTCAAAATTGAAGAACGTGCGGCACATGTCGCCAATGATCGGACTCAGGGCAAGTTGGCCATTCTGGCGTTCATTGCGCAGGATGACATGTAAGCCGTTGAAGCCATTGAATTTGGCTGTATCACTCAGCAGGCTGTGACCATTATGACAGTAACATTCGTTGACGACTTGAAATTCGGCCCCCGACTGAAACTTACTGCTGGTCAACTGCTCGTGGCTCAGTACGACTTTGTTGTCCCGGGTCTTCTCGCTCATGCGGATCCTCCACGGTGGTCTTGGTGTGAAACGGGGTGCCGGCCATTGCTTGCCGGCATAAAAACATACGGTGGGTGTTCTAAAGATACACAGGAACACGGCACAAAATCCGCCGCTCCGTTGCAGGCAGGAATCATTCATCATTGAAACGCTCAGAAGATAACACGACGACCGGTTAGCCGTCCAGAATTTCTTTGAAATCAGGAGGTTATCGCGCAACATTTTAATTCTAATAAAACATACCAGATACGGTAGATGCTAATGTTCTCGTCGTGTGCGCTGAAAATGGCGACTTTTCTGCCATTTGTCTTTGTGTTGGTGTTTGATGGTTTTAATGACAATAAAAACTGAATAAAAAAGCCCGCTGTTTTTCAGCAGGCTTTTTTGCTTCGGATGAGAATGTTTCAGCTACAGGGCGTGCTTTTCGACGAACGCCTTGATGGTTGCGGTATCAGCATCAAGAATTTCGCAGCGCCGTTCGCGCTGCTCGAGCCCATGCAGACTCTTTGGCCGCGGCGGGGCTTGTTTGATGGCCTGTTGCACCGCATCGGCAAACTTGGCCGGGTGGGCGGTGGCGAGGCAGATTGCCGGACAGTCGCTATCGGCTTTTGCTTTGGCGGCGGCAACACCGACTGCAGTGTGTGGATCGAGCAGGTAACCGGTGTCGCGATGAAAGTTGCGAATGGTTGCGACGGTGGTGTCGGTATCGGCACAAAATGCGGCAAAATCTTCACCGGCATGATGAACTTCGTCAGCGCTGAAATGGAGCTTGCCGGTTTTGCGAAACGTCTCCATGGCGCCGCCGACCCGCGCCGTGTCGCCATGATAAAGGTAATAAAGGTAGCGCTCAAAGTTGCTCGCCAGCTGAATATCCATGGACGGCGACAGGGTCGGGACGACGGCACCGATGGTGTAGTCGCCGTGCTCGACGAAGCGGCTTAAGATGTTGTTCTCGTTGGTGGCAAGGATCAGCCTCCGGATCGGCAGCCCCATGCGCATGGCGACGTAGCCGGCGAAGATGTCGCCGAAATTGCCGGTCGGCACCGAAAAGGTGACCTCTTCGCAACCGGTGCTGCGCTTGACCTGGGCATACGCGTGAAAATAGTAGACGATCTGCGCCAGAACCCGGGCCCAGTTGATGGAGTTGACCGCACCGAGGGCGTAGCGACTTTTAAAGGTGAGGTCGCCGAAGATCTCCTTGACGATCTGCTGCCCATCATCGAAGGTGCCGCGGATGGCGATATTGTACACGTTAGGGTCGGTGACCGTGGTCATCTGCAGCTCCTGCACCGGCGACACCTTGCCGTGCGGATGCAGGATAAAGATATTGATATTCTGCTTGCCTCGGACTCCGTAGATGGCGGCACTGCCGGTGTCACCGCTGGTGGCGCCGATGATATTCATCTTCTCGCCGCTTTCGGCCAGCAGATACTCGAACAGGTTGCCGAGAAACTGCAGGGCGACATCCTTGAACGCCAGAGTCGGTCCGTGGAACAGTTCAAGAATATAAACGCCGTCCTGATGTACCACCGGCGTCACCTCCGGGTGGCTGAAGCTGGCGTAGGAACGGTCGATCAACCCTTTCAGGTCGGCGGAGGGGATGTCGGTGGCGAAGCGCGAGATAATCTGGAAAGCAAGTTCCGGGTAGTCGAGCATGCACAGACCGGCGATGTCCCCTTCACTCAGGGCGGGGATCTCTTCCGGCAGCAGCAGACCGCCATCGTCGGCCAGTCCCATCATCACTGCCTCTTTGAATGGAATTCCCTTTACCTGACCGCGGGTGCTGATGTAGTTCATGAAAGCCTCTCTTTTGTGCCTGCGGTTAAAATCGGCGCATCATAGCAGCAAACCGGAGGGCTGAAAAGCCTCGATCTGCATCAGACTTTTGGTGACTGAACCTATTTGTTGTCCGGGTGACAAAAACAGTCGACCAGATGATCATTGACCATGCCGGTCGCCTGCATAAAGGCGTAACAGATGGTCGAGCCGACAAAGTTGCAGCCGCGCTGTTTCAGATCCTTGCTCATTTGGTCGGACGTCGGCGTTCTTGCCGGGATATCGGCCATGGATTGCCAGTGATTGATCACCGGCTCGCCAGCAACAAATTGCCAAAAATAGTCGTCAAGACTGCCAAACTCCTGTTGAATGCGCAGAACCGCCCGGGCGTTTTTAATCGCCGATTCAATCTTCAACCGGTTGCGGACGATGCCGGCATCGGCCAGCAGCCGGGCACGATCGGTGTCGTCGTAGGCGGCAATTTTGTCCGGGTTGAAACCGTCGAAGGCGTGCCGGTAGTTTTCCCGCTTGCGCAGGATGGTCAGCCAGCTCAGGCCGGCTTGCGCCCCTTCAAGCAGCAACATTTCGAACAGGAGGGTGTCATCGTGTACCGGAATCCCCCACTGCTGATCATGATACGACCGGTACAATGGATCGTTGCCGCACCAGGGGCAGCGGGTCGGTTGTTCCTTCATGATTCCTCCAAGGTTGTTTGCCTTCGATTCTCTTTCTAACTTTAACGGTATGTTGCCCATCGGCAAGGCGGTTACGGCACGCGTTGCAAAATAGCCAAAACTTGCTATCATGGCCGCAGCCTTTCCTATCTGCTTTTTATAGCATCGTGGACGTTTCTTATGCCCGGATTTTTAGTTCGCTGTATTGTGTCTGGCCGGTTGCCGCTGCTGTTGCTCGGTTTCGTATTGTTTATCAACTCTCCGGTTCATGCGAGTCTGCAGGAGAAACACGACGATTCCGGCCATAACATGGCGATGCATGAGCATGTGCATCCGCCGGCGACGCCGGTGGCGGGCGTCGGCCTCGACGAAAAGCTGGGTGACACCATCCCCCTTGATCTGGTCTTTGTTGATGAATCTGGCGCCAGGGTGCGACTGGCCGATTTGATCAACAAGCCGACGATTATCGCGCCGGTCTACTACCGTTGCCCGAATGTCTGCCATTTTTTGCAGGGCGATCTGGCGCGGGTGCTGCCGCAGCTTAAGCTTATTGCCGGCAGCGACTATCAGATGTTGTCGATCAGTTTCGACGAGACTGAAACCCCTGAGCTGGCGAAGCGGACCCGTGATACCTATTATACGGCGATGTCGACTCCGATCCCTGACGGGGGCTGGCGTTTTCTCACCGGCGATAGCGACACCATTCATGCTTTGACCGATGCCGCCGGTTTCCGCTTTGCCCGTTCCGGCAGTGACTTTCTCCATCCGGTGGTCTTTTTTGTCGTCACCGCCGATGGTCGGATCGTCCGCTATCTGCACGGCACCCGGGTGTTGCCCAAAGATCTGACCCTGGCGCTGTATGAGGCGCGCGATGGTCATGTCGGCACCACCATTCGCAAGATGGTGCAGTACTGTTTCAGTTATGATCCGGCGCAGAAAACCTACGTCTTTAACCTGCTGCGCGTCTCCGCCACGGTGATTCTGGCAACCCTGGTTGTTTTCCTCATCTTTCTCATTTATGGCGGCAAGAAGAAAAAGAGGGTACCTGACAATGACTGAACAATCCTACGCCGCTGATCGCGGCTTCTTATCCACCGGGCGCCCCGGTATTCTCGGCTGGATTTTTTCCACCGATCACAAGCGCATCGGCCTGCTTTATCTGTGGTGCATTGTCACCTTCTTCTGTGTCGGGATGCTGCTCGGACTGCTGATTCGTCTGGAGCTGTTCTCCCCCGGCGCCGACATCATGACCGCCCAGACCTATAATGCTGCCTTCACCCTGCATGGGGTGATTATGATCTTTTTGTTCATCATCCCCGGCATCCCGGCCGCCTTTGGTAACCTGATCATGCCGATTCAGATCGGCGCCCGCGACGTTGCTTTTCCGCGCCTCAACCTGTTCTCCTGGTGGCTTTACGTGACCGGTGCCGCGCTGGCCTTGACTTCGTTGTTCACCGGCGGCGGCCCGCCCGATACCGGCTGGACTTTCTATGTGCCGTTCTCGGCGCAGACCTCGACCAATGTCTCTCTGGCGGCGATTGCGGTCTTCATTCTCGGCTTTTCGTCGATCCTCACCGGCCTTAACTTTGTCACCACCATCCACCGGCTGCGCACCCAGGGGATGACCTGGATGCGCATCCCGCTGTTCACCTGGTCGCTCTACGCCACCGCCTGGATCCAGATTCTGGCGACGCCGGTGCTCGGCATCACTGTCGCCCTGCTGTTTGTCGAGCGCATGCTCGGCACCGGCCTGTTCGATCCGAATCTGGGCGGCGACCCGATCATGTTCCAGCACCTGTTCTGGATCTATTCGCATCCGGCGGTTTACATCATGGTGTTGCCGGGGATGGGGGTGGTCTCCGATATCGTTCCGGTCTTTGCCCGCAAACCGGCCTTTGGCTACAAGGCGATTGTCGTCTCCAGTCTGGCCATTGCCTTTGCCGGCTCTCTGGTCTGGGCACACCATATGTACACCAGCGGCATGAGTGACACGGCGGTGCTGGTCTTTTCATTTTTGACTTTTATCGTCGCCATTCCATCTGCGATCAAGGTTTTCAACTGGCTTGCCACTCTCTACCAGGGGTCGATTCTGCTCGATCCGCCGCTACTGTTCTCGCTCTCTTTTATCCTGTTGTTTACCATCGGTGGTCTCACCGGTCTGGTGCTGGGGGCGGCGGCGACCGACATTCATGTGCATGATACCCACTTTGTTGTCGGCCATTTCCACTTCACCATGTTCGGCGGCACCGGTATGGCCTTTTTTGCCGCCATGCACTATTGGTTGCCGAAAATCTACGGCCGTATGTACAACAAGGCGGTGGCCACCGTCGCCTGGGGGATCATCTTCATCGGTTTTTGTGTGACCTATATCTCGATGAAAGTGGTCGGCATGATGGGGATGCCGCGCCGCTACTTTGACTACGTCCCCGAATTCACCGGGCTCAATCAGCTGGCGACGATCGGGTCGTGGATCCTCGGTATTGGTCTGGCGCTGATGTTCTACAACGTTATTCGCGGCTGTTTCAAGGGGACGCCGGTCGAGGCCAACCCCTGGGGCGGGGCGAGTCTGGAGTGGCAGATTCCATCGCCGCCGCCAACCGAGAATTTCGGCGAAGACGATCCGGTTGTCACCCATGGCCCTTATGATTTCAAAGCGGCGGGTATTTTATGAGCGGTCACGAACATCGCGACGATGTCGGCGCCCGTTTCGGCATGTGGCTGTTCCTGTTCACCGAAGTTTTGCTGTTCGGTGGCCTGTTTATTCTTTACGCGGTCTACCTGCACCGTTATCCGCACGAGTTTGTCACTGCCGGTGGTGAGCTCAACGTCTGGTTCGGCGGTGGCAACACCCTGGTGTTGTTGACCAGCAGTCTCTGTGTCGCCATTGCGGTCACTGCACTGCAGCGCGGCAATACAACTTTGTGCCTGCGCCTGCTCGGTGTCACCATCTTTTGTGCGGCCCTGTTTATGGTCAACAAGGGGTTCGAGTGGAGCGCCAAGATCGGTCACGGCATCTATCCCGGCTCCGCGCACCTGCACGACCTGCCGCCGGGAGAGGCGGTCTTTTTCAATATATATTACGTCACCACCGGCCTGCATGGCATTCATGTCATCATCGGCGCTGCGGTATTGATCTGGACCATGGTGTTGATTAAAAAGGGGCGGGTGAATGCGGGGCGCTGGGTGATGCTGGAGAATGCCGGACTCTACTGGCATCTGGTCGATTTGATCTGGATTTTTATCTTCCCGCTCTACTACCTTATTTTGCATTAAATATGAGATCGGACCGATCAGACTGATCCGACCGATCGGTCCGCTGTTTCTGCCATGAACCTTAACTTTGGATTTCACCATGACCGAACACGCTCATATCGTTCCCTATCGCACTTTCTTCATCGTCTGGGGGCTATTATTACTCCTGACCGCGACCACAGTGGCCGTCGCACAATTCAATCTTGGTCCCTTCAATGTCTGGGTTGCGTTGCTGATTGCCACCGTTAAGTCTGGTCTGGTCATCGCCTTTTTCATGCACATGAAGTATGAATCGCGGCTGTTTCTGCTGGCCCTGTTTGCGGCGCTGGCAATTCTTGCTGTATTTATCGGCCTGACTTTTTTTGATGTGCTTTACCGGTAGCGGGAAGGAACGCTAGTGAATTCGACCCTGGTCACCACCACCGAGGCCGTTGACAAGGCCTTCTATATCATTTTCGGCATCAGTGGCGTTGCGCTGCTCGGCATCTTTGTCGCTATGGTCTGGCTGGTCTGGCGCTATAATCGTAAGCGGCAGCCCGTTCCGCTGAGCCAGAAGGATAGTAATCTTCGGCTGGAAGTGGTCTGGACAATCATCCCAACCATTCTGGTCATGCTGATGTTCTGGTATGGCTGGGAGGGGTATCTGTCGTTGCGGCGGATTCCGGATGGTGCCATGCACATCAAGGCGACGGCGCGCATGTGGTCGTGGTCGTTCGATTACGACAATGGCAAGACCGCCGACAAACTGTATGTCCCGGTCGGCCAGCCGGTGAAGGTCGAGCTGGTGGCCGTGGATGTGCTGCACAGCTTTTATGTGCCGGCATTTCGGGTCAAGCGCGACACGGTGCCGGGGCTGACCACCTATGTCTGGTTTGTCGCCGAGAAGCCGGGCAGCTATGATCTGTTCTGCGCAGAGTATTGCGGTGTCGGCCATTCTGCGATGATCACCACGGTCGAGGCGTTACCACCGGCCGAGTTTGATGCCTGGCTGCAACAGAGTGTGGCGGTCTCCGGCGAGTCGTTGTTGCAAAAACACGGCTGCCTTGGTTGCCATAGTCTCGACGGCAGTCGCCTGGTCGGGCCGAGTCTCAAGGGGATTGCCGGACAACCCGTGGTCGTCTCCAGTGGGGGGACGTCACAGACCATCACCCGCGACCGTGCCTACCTGGAACGCGCCGTTCTCGATCCGGCGGCAGAGATTGTCGACGGTTACCCGCCGGCGATGCCACCTTACGCCGGCCGCCTGCCGGCGGATGAGCTGGCGGTGATGCTCGACTTTATGCTGCAAACCGGGGCGCAGTTACCGGCTTCAGCCGCTGCGGTGCCAGTTGTCCCGGCCGCTACCATTCCATCACCTGCCAACCGCGACCATGGTGCAACATTGGCCGATGAACTTGGTTGCCTCGGTTGTCACAGTCTCGATGGCAGCCGAAAGGTTGGTCCGAGCTTCAAAGGTCTGTATGGAAGCCAGCGGTCGGTGGAGCAGGGTGGGGTGCAGATGATGCAAACGGCTGATGCCGCCTATCTTGAGCGCGCCATCCGGACGCCGGCATCGGAAATCGTTGTCGGCTATCCGCCGGCCATGCCTCCATACCCCCAACTCTCTGACGAAGATCTGGCGGCGCTGCTTTCCTGGCTTAAGAGTGTGGAATAAATTCATGGCCAGTCATGCCGCCGGTACGACCGCTCTTATTGCCCTGACCCGACTGTTTCGTCTGCCGCTGGCGTTGATGGTCTCCCTGACGGCAGTCGCTGCCACCATGACCAGTGGCCAGCTTGTTGCGGGCACGACCCTGGCCGGGCTCGGCTGGGGGATCTTTCTGCTGGCTGGTGCCAGTTCGGTTCTTAACCAGGTGCTGGAGCGGACCACGGATGCCTTGTTGCGCCGCACCTGTCGCCGTCCCGTCGCCTGCGGACTTTTGTCTGTGGCCAGTGGTATCCGGCTTGGCCTGCTTCTGGCGACGGCAGGTGCCGGACTGTTGCTGCTGGTTGGTGGACTTGCCCCGGCCTTTCTCGGGTTGGCAGCGTTGGTCTGGTATCTGGTGGTTTACACCCCCCTGAAACGCATCACTCCCCTGGCGGTTTTAGCAGGTACTCCGTGCGGCAGCGTGCCGGTGCTCATCGGCTGGCTGGTCGCCGGCGGCAGCTTGCCGGCCCCACAACCTTTTGCTCTGGCGCTGGTTCTGCTGCTCTGGCAGGTGCCGCATTACTGGCTCCTTGCCCTGCCGGAACGGGACGAACTGGCAGCGGCCGGTTTTCGGGTGCTCCCGGCCAGTCTCAGTGACTATCGCTTACTGGTTCTTAGCCATCGCTGGATACTCGGATTGGCCCTGGCGACCTTGCTGCTGCCGGTTCTGGGGCTGGTGGTCAATCCTCTGGCACAGGGGCTGCTGGTCGCGCTGGTTCTCGGCCTGGTCGGTTGCAGCACCATAGTGTTGCGCCGGACTCTGTTTGCCGAGCCTGCCGCCCGCTATCTGCGGATCGGGTTGTCGTTTTATCTGCTGTTTGTCTTGCTGCTTTTATTGGCGGGCGGTTGATGTTTTTCAGGCGGGTTTAAACATTGGACCGATCCGACTGATCCGACCGATCGGTCAGATAGATTTAAGCTGGAACACAAAACCTTCAATCCTCAACCTTCTGCCGGCTACGCTTTTTGTCGCCGGTTTTTTGTTTGCTGTCGAGACGCCGTTCAATAGCGCCTCTGCCCGGTTTGGTGGCGATGCGTTTGCGACGTTTGCGATTTAAAAGGGCGATGCGCGCTTCGAGGCGCTCGTAGGCGCGTTGCAGATTCTGGTGGCGGGAACGAGATTCGGTGGCGGTGACAACAATACCGGTGGTCAGATGGGTGATACGCACGCCGGTTTCGCTGGTGTTGCGGTGCTGGCCGCCGGGACCTGAGCCACGGTAGAAATCGATGCGCAGTTCGGAATCGGGCGGGCGCATGATCAGCTTAACCGGCTCTTATCATTGGCGCAGTTGGCTTGTCCGGGACAGTCGGTTTTGCGGCAGGGTTCGATGTGGATGGTGACGTCGGCGCCGATAATGTTTTTTTTGATCTGCTCTTCAAGGGTGTCGGCAATATCGTGGGCTTCTTCTACCGAAAGATGCCGGCAGACAATCATCTCCAGGTCCATGAACTTTTGCGAACCGGCGCGGCGGGTGCGCAGATTGCGGTAGTCGACCAGATCCTTGCGATGGGCTTCGATCATGTCGCGCACATCGTCGCGGATGCCGGGCGGCAGTTCGGCGTCGAGGACATCACGCATACCGTGACGGACCAGACGCATGGCCTCGAACAGGATGTAAAGACCAACGGCGATGGAGAGCGCCGGGTCGAGCCAGGTGATTTGGACAAACTGCACCAGTACCAGGCCGGCCGCCAGGGCGAGGTTGGTGTAGATATCCATGGAGAAGTGCAGCGAATCGGCCTCCAGGGCCGAGGAGTCGGTTTCGCGGGCGATGCGGGAGAGGTAGCGGCTGATGGCGTAGGAGGCGGCGGTGCTGATTATCAGCACCACAATGCCACCTTCAAGCCGCTGAAGTGTGCTCCCCTGAATCAGGCGACGCACTGACTCGAAGATAATGCCGGCGCCGGAGAGGGTGATGACAAAGGCCTGGATCAAAGTGGCGACGGTCTCGTACTTGCCATGACCGAAGGGGTGACATTCATCCGCCGGTTTTTCGGCGCTGCGGATGGCGAAGAAATTGACGCTCGACATGACGATATCGAGCAGGGAGTCTATAGCCGAGGAGATGACTGCCATGGAACCGGTGAGGACACCAACGACCAGCTTGGTCGCCGCCAGAGTCGTGGCGGTTGGC
>Ga0209231_1001011_pt1 | contig 12063 bp, 10 predicted proteins | sample Deesub45470m_DNA_FD_188086 | JGI IMG/M metagenome (GOLD analysis project Ga0209231, IMG submission 188086) | Deep subsurface microbial communities from North Pacific Ocean - 450_OLKR46/470m Metagenome (SPAdes) (version 2) | ecosystem: Environmental > Terrestrial > Deep subsurface > Unclassified ... | reverse complement strand
GCATCGATTTCGAGCGCTTCGCCAAAGTGGCCAAAGACGTGGGTGCGATCTTCATGGTCGACATGGCCCACTATGCCGGCCTGATCGCTGCGGGCATCTACCCCAACCCTGTGCCTCATGCTGATGTGGTCACCTCCACCACCCACAAGAGCCTGCGCGGCCCGCGTGGCGGCCTCATCTTGATGAAGGCCGAACACGAAAAAGCCATCAACAGCGCCATCTTTCCCGGCCTGCAAGGCGGCCCGCTGATGCACGTCATCGCGGCCAAGGCCGTGGCCTTCAAGGAAGCGCTCGATCCCTCTTTCAAGGTCTATCAGGCGCAAGTCTTGAAAAATGCCCAGATCGTGGCCGAGACGCTCACCGAGCGCGGCCTGCGCATCATCAGCGGCCGTACGGAGAGCCACGTCATGCTGGTGGATTTGCGGTCCAAGGGCATCACGGGCAAGGAAGCCGAGGCCGTGTTGGGCAGCGCCCACATGACCATCAATAAAAACGCCATCCCCAACGACCCGGAAAAGCCCATGGTCACCAGCGGTGTGCGCATCGGTACCCCCGCCATGACCACACGCGGGTTCAAAGACGAAGAAGCCCGCGCCACAGCCCACCTGATCGCCGACGTGTTGGACAACCCGCGCGACCCGGCCAACATCGAAGCAGTGCGCGCCAAGGTCAACGCCCTGACCGCCCGCTTCCCGGTGTACAAGTGATCGGCGGTGGCTGCGGGCAAACACCCGTGCCACCCACCGGCCACCCGACTGCGCCTGGGAGCCTGCGCGGCAGAAGGCATCGAAGCGAGACCTGCGACAACAGAGGATCGTGCGGCGATACCCAGAAGCCCAGAGTGGGCCCCTGGGCGCAGGAAGCAGTACCGCTAGAGACCGGTTTCTCGCGGGTTGCAGCCGCTGTTCTTTCTGCCGCGCAGGCTCCCAGGCCATCGGGCGGCTTTTTTTCCACTGCGTTCAGATTGGCCATCCCATGAAATGCCCTTTTTGCGGACACCTGGAAACCCAAGTTGTCGAAACCCGGATCTCCGAAGACGCCGACTTTATCCGCCGCCGCCGCCAGTGCGGTCACTGCGAAAAGCGCTTCACCACCTACGAGCGCCCTGAAGTCAACTTTCCCACCGTGGTGAAAAAAGACGGGCGTCGCGTCGAGTTTCTCCCTGCCAAGTTACATGCCTCGTTTGCTTTGGCGTTGCGCAAACGGCCCGTCAGCATGGAGCAGGTTGACGCGGCCATTGAGCGCATAGAAGAAAAGCTACTGAACCTTGGCGCGCGTGAGATCCAGGCCAACAAAATTGGCGAGATGGTCATGCGAGAGTTGAAAAAGCTCGACAAAGTGGCCTATATCCGCTTTGCCAGTGTCTACCGAAGCTTTGAAGACATCGATGATTTTCGCGCGCTGGTAGATGAAGTACGGCGCTGAGAAACGATCAACGTGTGGCACAAAAACTGTCTTTATTTACATACCCACAATTGAGTAAATATTAAGCACTCATATTTCTCACGTTAATTAAACTTTAAGTTTACATAACGGAGGCATAGGATGCTGCTTTATACGCAAAAAGCCCGCACGCCATCACAACCGCGCGGTTACACGCTGATCGACCTGCTCATTGCCCTGGCCATATCGGGCGTTCTCCTGAGCTTGGCGGTGCCCACATTGGGCGGCATGCTGGCGAAGTGGCACAGAGACAACGCGACGCGAGCCATCGTCGACCACCTGCAACTGGCCAGGGCCTCCGCGATCAAATCAACGCGGCGCGTCATCATGTGCAACAGCATCGATGGAACACAGTGTGCAGAGGCCGCCCAAAGGGAGTGGTCAAGTGGGTGGCTGGTTTTTCAGGACGACAACGCCAACAGGGTGCTGGACGCCGATGACACCGTGATTGCCGTCACAGGCCCATTGCCTGGCATCACCAGCCTGAGGTCTTCGAACGGGGTGCGACAATTCGTCTTCATGCCAAGCGGCCTGATGGCGTCCGGCATGAGCAGTCTGGTTGTCGAGCCTCGCACAGGCAACCCGATTAGGATCATCGTGAACCGCATCGGCCGGCTCCGGCTCAGCGAAGACCAAACCTAGAAGAAAAAGGAATACCTTTTACCGCTTGGTCGTTTAAAAGCAACCGCATGTCAGCACACCCAAAGAATGGCCTGAATGACCGATACATTGCAGTACGGAGCTGCAACTTGAAACATCTGTCACCCCACAACAAGCCTTCCACCACCAGCCAGCAAGGTTTCACCTTGATCGAGCTGCTGGTGACCATTGCCTTGGTCGCCATATTTGCCGGGTTGGCTATTCCCAGCTTCAGTGAAACCGCCCGTCAGTGGCGCCGGGACAGTGCGACCCAATCCCTCATATCCAGCCTGCAACTGGCCCGTTCAGAAGCCATCAAATCTTCGCGAAGAATCGTGATCTGCTCCAGCGCCAATGGCACCACCTGTGCCAACTCCAACGCCTGGGGCACTGGCTGGATTGTGTTTGTCGATGACGGCGCCACACAGCTTGTCTACGATGCAGGCGAGAGAGTGCTATCCGTTGCACCCGCGCCTTCCGGCATTGCCACGCTCACCAGTACGGGCAACGTCACTCGCCTGTCGTTTCTACCCAATGGCTTGATGGGCTCAGGCGCGACCACTTTCACGATCACGCCTAGCGGAGCAACCTCTGCCACCCAAGTCAGCGATGTGGGCGTGTCGATAGTGGGTCGAGCAAGTGTCACTCACAGGTTGTACCCATGAATTTGGTCAAGTCAATGTCCTCTCAAACTGCCCCAAGCATCCCTGGCGCAAGCGGCGCATCGGGTAAATGCCCTAAAGATCGCCAGTCAGGCGCCAGCCTGATCGAGGTGCTTGTGGCCATTTTGCTGGTCTCCGTAGGGCTGCTCGGGATCGCCGGCCTCTCAGGCGCCACCTTCAACTACAACAAGGTCTCTCAGGTCCGCCTCACCGGCATCACACTCGTGAACGACTTCGCCGATCGGGCCCGCATCAACGTGTACGGCTATGACCGCGGAGGCTATTCGATTGCGTTGAGCGACACCTTTGCAACCAACCCAGTCACCGTCCCTGCCAGCAACTTGACCCTGGACCCGGCCGTCGCTGCCAATGCGATTACCGTGGCCGATGCGTTGGCAGCAGCAGACGTAGACCAGTTTCTGCGCTCCATCAGTGTGCGTCTCCCTCAGGGCCGTGCCGTTGTGGTCAGCCGGCCGGGTGCAACATCACGCGACATGGATGTATGGCTGCTGTGGCAAGAGCCCCAAGCCAGTGTAGGTGACTCACTTTTCGGCGCTGGACAGGGCAACTGCCCAAGCAACCTTTCTACCGCCAATCAAGCGCTATACAGCTGCATGTACTTCAAGGTAGGACTGTAATCATGCCAACAACTCCCCATTTTTCTCGACGGGGCCTGCGCGCTCAACGCGGCCTGAGTCTGGTTGAGTTGATGGTGGCAATGACCATCGGCCTGTTCTTGATGGGCGCCGTGATCACCATCTACGTCAATACCGCTACAACGTCGCGCAGCAGCACCCTTGAATCGCAAATGAACGAAGACGCCACGCTGGCACTTGAGGTCTTGCAACAGCAGATCAGGTTGGCGGGCTTCTCCAATGTCGACGCTGCAGGAGCCCGGTTGTTTCCAGGGCGGGCGGTTCGCGGCTGCGAGGGAAACTTCACCAGCGCCACAAATGCCGCTTTCAATGCGCTGACCTGTGACCCGGCGGGCGCTGGCCCGGATGCCTTCGCCGTTCGCTATGAGGCGACCTTGCTCAACAGCCAACCGGTGACCAACGGCGCTGGCGTTGTGCAGCCGGGGAACTGCGCCAACGAGGGCATTGCTGCCTGGAATGCCTTGGCGGAAGGGGCCGCCTCGGCAACGCCTCTGACTGTGGCCGACAACCGCTATTACATTGCCAATGACAACGGCACGCCCTCTCTCTTTTGCCGCGGACGGACCGGTGCCGGCTTTGGTACGCCCACGGCACTTATTCCGAATATCGAAGACCTGCAGGTTCAATATGCGGTGACGGCTCTGCCAACGGCAGGCAACGCCATCCCTCACCAGGTAGCAGGCTACGTGGCCGCGAACGATGCCGTCTTGGGTGCGGCTGCAGCCAACTGGTCTCGTGTGGCTGCGGTGCGCATCTGCCTGATCGCGCGAACGGCCCGCACCGCACCGCCTGGCGCCAACGACACCAACGATCTTGGGCGCTATGTCGACTGTGATGGAGCCGTTCAAACCAACACCGACCGCTTTTTGCGCCGCGCCTACGTCACCACGATTCAATTGCGCAATATGCGCCCCGGCCTTCCATCGGACTACGCCATTGGCGCCAACCCATGGATGTTCCTGTATGAAAACTGACACCCGTCAACCATCAACGGAAAGACACTGTCGTGCGTAGCTTCAGGCTCTCAACCACTACCCAAAGAACCAGCGCTCGCGGGATCGTGCTCCCTATGGCGCTGATCATGCTGGTCATCATTTCGTTTGCAGGTTTGCTCGCAGCCCGGAACTCGGCCACCTTCGAGCAGTTTTCAAACAACATGCGCACCAACCAGGTCGCTCGCGTGGCTGCCGAAGAGGCATTGCGCTATTGCGAGCGCATCGCGATTGACAGCGTGGGTGGCGGCAGCACATTTCCAGCGGACGTCGGAAAAATACTGGCAACGGTGATTGCGGCCGACGATGTCACCACAATCAAGGCTGGCGCCTGGAACACCAAAAGCAGGTGGGCCGCAGGCGCACTCAACTTGATCACCGTGACCCCTACCTACGGGGGGCAAGTCTACGACGGCACGTCATCAGACCCCCTGCGTGATGCCCGACTGAAAACCCCCCCTTCCTGCATCATTCAGCCCATGGTCAACGATCGTTTTCTGATCACGAGCCGCGGCTTGTCAAGCGACGCCACTGTCGCCAACACCGGCATCTTGAGCTCGGGCTCAGAGGTCTGGTTGCAATCGATTTTGACCCCGACCGTCCCCGTTCTGTCTGCCAACAATGGCGTTGAATGACGCAACTGGTCCAGCTCAAATGAACCAGCGCATATTCAGAGAGGCTCCCATGAAGACCCTATTCCCACACCACCTTTCCGGTCGGATGCTTTTTGCCATAACAGTGGCCAGTTCATTATTGCTGGGCACTCAGGCGTGGGCGCAGCCAAGCAGCCGACCGCTGTTGAGCAACCAGTCAGGTGCCAAGCCCAACCTGATGATTGCACTCGACAATTCGGGGTCGATGGCCTACCCCTTCCACGAGTCCTATGCATTGCAGTACAGCGACAACAACAACAATGCGCTGAGGTATTGCCCATCACCCAACCACAGCTGGGACCCTTCAGAAGGCTATGTTCAGGGTGGCAGGGTCGTGCTTCTTGGCCCCTCAGGGCAAACCTGCATCAACAGCTCGATCACCTCTTGGCTCAACACCGACGTCAGCCTGCCTTACTCACCAGCGTTGACCGCTCGAAACAACTGGTTTGCCCAGCGGTCAGCAGACGTCAACCCGGTCTACTACAACCCCAGAACCACTTATTCACCGCGCTTGGGGCCTGACTATGTCGCCTTGACGCGCCCAGCGAATATCACCTTCATATCAAACCAGGCAAGCACGAACACGGCGAACGCCTTCTACCAAGTCTATCGAAACCCGACCGGTGGAGCGCTGTATGTTGTTCACCAACAAAAACCTGAGCCGTCACCGCGCCCCAGTTGGGCAACGCCGAACGACACTGGAACCAACAACTCGGGCAACCGGGTGTACGGGCTGCGCTCGTATCCTTTTCCAACCCACGCAGAGATTGCCAACAGCGGCAGCGCCAGCACCCCTACGTTTGACTACACCTATTGCCGCAGTGCAACCGGGGCCTCAACCGTAGAAACGGCCCCCGATGGCAGTGAAATTGGTTGCAGCTCGGTTCGCAGGACGCCCTTTGCTACGTCAGCCGCCGGCTCCCGGGTCAGTGTTTATGCCCCAGGCCACCCCAGTGCGGCCGCCAACATCATCGCGCTGCCAGCGGATCACAACCGCACCGATTGCGGGGCCGGCGCCACAAGCTGTACCAACCAGCAGGAACTGAACAACATCCTGAACTGGTACCAGTGGTACAGCACGCGCCAACTGGCCACCAGCACCGCCATTGGTCAGGCCTTGTCAGGAACCGACTTTCAAAACCAGCTCCGCATTGGCTACCTTCCGATCAACGACTACACCCAGTCCGGCACCGGCAACCTGGCGATCACCAAAAACCCAGGCATTGACGCACCCGGCACAGCGACCGGCGACGTCAACGTGTTGCGCGGCGTGCGAACACTGCAGGGCGGCACCACGGCAAGCACCCAGCTGTACAGCTTCTTGAACAGCATTCAATCTCGGGGGGGCACACCCCTTCACAATGCGGTCTCCAAGATTGCCGATTACTACGGCGTGCCGAATGGCGCCGTGGAGAACCCCTGGAGCAGCAACCCGGCAGCGCCGTCGTCTACCAGCGGCAACCCCGAAATGACCTGCCGCCGCTCCTTTAACCTGCTATTCTCGGACGGCGGATGGACAGCGAGCTATGCACCGACTGCAGGGCCAGACTATGACAACATCAATGGGCCGAACTCACCCCCCTTCAGCCGGGTGCTATCAGACGGCTCCACGGAAACCTTCCGCTACCTCAGAACGGGCGACCCCAGCGTTGCCGGCCGAATCAAATACACCCCCTACCCCAGTTCAGATACTGGCGGACTGGCCGACCTCACGGCCAGGTACTTCTGGCACTCGGATTTGCGCCCAGCACTCGACAACCAGGTGCAAACCCGCCCAGGCCAGCCGACCTTCTGGCAAAACATGTCCACCTACACGGTCGGGTACCTCATCAAACCCACGGCCGAAGTCACTGGCGGCGCTGGTTTGTCGTTCAACCGCATCGATCAGTACAAACGCGACTACGCCCTGAATGGCTATGCTGGGGCAACCCTGCCCGTTTGGCCCCTCGGCAACCTGGCAACCACCTCAACCAACCAACAGCGGGTTGACGACTTCATTCATGCAGGATTCACTGGCGGCGGTCGCTCCTTCAGCGCGACCACGTCTGAGGACGTTCGCCAGATTTTCAACACCATCATTGCGGAGATCCTGAGCGCCTCAGGCCGAGACGCCGGTGTGTCGGTGAGCTCTGGTTCGGGAGGCAACAGCACCCTGGCCGGACGCTACAAATACTCCGTGTCCTACCGCACGCTGGACAACTCCGGCGATATCGAAGCCCGAGAACTCAACGCAGCGGGCACAGAAACCGGGGTTGTTGCGTGGTCTGCCAATGCGCTGATGCCAACGCCATCTGCCCGCCGCATGTACACCATGAGTGGCACCAACCTGTCAACCGACTTCCTTGGCTCGTTCAGTTCACTGCCCCTGGATGTGAGAACCGCTTTGGCCACCGGGCCCGATGCGCCGAGGATCCCCACCAACGCCGGTTTCGTCAACTACCTCCGTGGTGAAGTTGCGGTAGCGGACAACAATGGCAAGCTGTTCCGCGTGCGTGAGTCGAAACTCGCGTCCATGGTCAATCCGCCATCGGTGTACATGGGCGATTCCCTTGACTACGCCTACGACCTGGATGGCAGCGGTGGCGTGCAGGGCCGGGGCAGCTATGTGGACTACACCAACCGCAAGCGGGGTTACCCCAAGTCGCTCTACGTTGCAACCAACGCCGGCACCATGCACGCCTTCAATGCCTTGACGGGTATTGAAATGGCCGCATTCAGGCCTCGCCGCAGCTTGCGCCGCATGCTGAATTTCGCAGCCGACCCCTACAACTTTGAGTATGTGCTGGACGGCCCCATCAGTGAAAACGATGTGTTTGATGGTGCCAAGGCCAGCAGTCAAGGCTTGACAGGCTCCACTGAATGGAGGGCCTGGCGCCATCTGGCCGTCGGATCGGGTGGTCGAGGTGAGCGATTGGTTTATGCCATTAACTCCCCCCTGAAGCCTGCTGCTCTGGGCGATCCGGCCAACCGGATTCCCGATCGACAAGACTTTCTTTGGGAAACGGGCCCTGACCTTGTCAACCCAGCTGACGGTGCCAACGTCACCATGGGCTACATCGCCAACTACTCGCGCACGGGACAAACCGAAAACCTGACCGCCTCCGAGGCCAGCAACGACCAGCGTGGGCGCTGGATTGTGGCGGTCAACAACGGTCACTACAACGGCGAGGCCGGTGGCACCAAATCCGGTTTGGTTGTTCTCGATGCCATCACGGGTGCGGTTATTCGCACCATTCCACTGCCCAACGGCTATTCGGCAGGCCGCGGCTTGAGCGGCGTCACTCTGTTGCGCAGCTACCAATCCAATACCCGTGTGGTGGCGGCCTATGCGGGCGATGCCAATGGGCAGCTCTGGCGCTTCAACCTCACCGGTGAGCCCAGCACCTGGCATGTTTCACACGGGAGGCCCTTGTTCACCGTGCCCGGCAACCGCCCGATCTTTGGCCATCCCGCATGGCAAAAGCACTCGGCAGGCGGATTCATCGTGGTGTTCGCCACCGGGATCGTGCTGGAAGAAAACGACCTTGACGACCTCGGTGCACAATCGATTTACGGTATCTGGGATCGCATGGAGCTGGACGGCACGATGTTGAACGGCGAAACCTTCACCCCGGTCACCAACGCCCAGCTTGAAGTGCGCAACGCAGTGACCGCGGGCTCGGTGAGCGCAAACGGCTTCCAGTACTTCGGTTTGAGTGGCAACAACATCAACTGGAACACCCAACGTGGCTGGCGCCTCCCCATGCTCAATATCGCTCAAACAGACGCCAGCTTGCGCCCTGGCGAGCGATCCATCGCCGATGTTCAAAACTACGGCTCGAACGTCGTCATCACCTCTACAGTGCTGCGCCGCCCTGCTTCAACTGAAATGTGCTCGGCCTCCGACCTGCCAGCCAACTACATCTTCAACTTGAACGCCCAAGAGGCATCGCCAGATCTCAGCCGATCCTTTGACGTTGATGGCGACGGGCGGCTCGATCCGTTTGCCGTCGCTTACGCGGCGGGTGGCGGGTTCTCCCGTGGTATTTCGCTCACGCGCAGGTACACCAACTCCACGGGTACAGAACTGCCAGTGGAACCGGTGCCTCCACCAAACAATACCAGTGACCCACAGGTGCCGCTGTCGGATACCGCTCGCTTGACAAAGGCGGCGGATGAGGCTTCTGGAGAGTCGATGATCTCCAATGGCAGCAAGCCCAAGTGCCGCACCATGCGCGGCGTGGTTCTAGGCACCGCCACAAGTGGTTTGGCCACGGGTGTCTTTTGCCCGACGACAGGCTGGAACCGCACCCAGTTCCAGTTGAGCGCGCCGCCCACCAATTGAGTTTGACCCATGACCAAATTCAACGCCCAACCCAAAACCTCACACCAAATGGCGGAGCGTGGCTTTACGCTGATCGAGTTGATGATCGTCGTCGCGATCATCGGCATCCTGGCCGCTATCGCGTTTCCGTCCTACCAGGAGTCGGTTGCCAAATCACGCCGTGCTGATGCGCAACGTGCCCTGATGGAGGCCGAGCAATACATGCGCCGCTATTTCGGCGCCATTGACACCTTTGCCGGCGCCACTTTGCCAGCCGGCATCGCCGTTTCCCCTCGCCCTGGCTCTGATGGGTCCAGCGTGCCGGCTTACAACATCCAATTGCTCGAGGCCGGTGCGGTGGTGGCAACCACCACCGCAGCATCGAGGTCGACTTTCACGCTGCGCGCCACGCGCACAGGCAATATGGCCGCTGACCGCTGCGGCGATTTGACTGTCACCAACACCGGCGTCAAGACCATAAGCAACAACGCTTCCGGTACCACCATCGCGGACTGTTTCAAGGCTTCGTGACCACCCTGCCCGAGGCCGGTGGCTCAGACCATGAAGCGGCACAGCCCAACCACCTGAAATCAGCGCTGGAATGCGCGCGCGACTCTCTGCTGCTCTCGAACCCCAACCCGAGGGTAGGCTGCGTATTGAGCTCGGTAGCCGGCAACGTGATCGGCTCAGGCCACACCCAACAAGCCGGAGGCCCTCACGCCGAAGTCATGGCACTGCGCGACGCAAGAGCACAGGGTCACGAAGTCACAGGCGGCACAGCCTATGTCACCCTCGAGCCCTGTTCCCACCATGGTCGAACGCCTCCTTGCTGTGAAGCACTGATCAAAGCGGGTGTGGCCCGCGTGGTTGTCGCCACGCTGGATCCCAACCCGTTGGTGGCCGGGAAAGGCGTTGAAAGACTTCGCAGGACAGGCATTGAGGTCGAGGTATTGCCCGCTGACAGCTACGAGGCCATGGCCTCGCGTGAACTCAACATCGGCTTTTTCAGTCGCATGATTCGGGGCACGCCCTGGGTTCGCCTGAAGTCCGCGATGTCGCTGGACGGCACCACCGCCTTGAACAACGGCGTGAGCCAATGGATCACCGGCGAAGCCGCCCGAGCCGATGGCCATGCCTGGCGCGCGCGCGCATGCGCAGTCTTGACTGGCATCGGCACCGTGCGTGAGGACGATCCCATGCTGGATGTGCGGTTCGCAGAAACACCACGCCAGCCCCATCTGGTGATCGTGGACAGCCGCCTGGAAACGCCACCCGCGGCCCGCCTGTTTGAGGAAACCACACCCCAACGCCGCATATTCATTTACTGCGCCGTTGAAAGCGCCGAGCGCCAGGCCGCGCTGGAGGCCCGTGGGGCGGTCATTGTTCACATGCCGGGCACACAACAGGCCACCGCAAGCAAGGTTGATCTGGCCGCCATGTTGAGCGATCTGGGGCGACGCGAAGTCAATGAACTGCACGTGGAAGCCGGCCATGGGCTACACGGATCTTTGATTCGCGAAGGCCTGGTTGATGAGTTCCTGGTGTATCTGGCGCCCCAACTGCTCGGACCTGGCAAGGGCATGGCCAACCTGACCCCTTTGAACCAGCTTCAGGACGGTGTTCAACTTGTGTTTGGCCCAGTGAGCCCGGTGGGCAATGACCTGCGCATATCCGCTCGCGTCGCCGGGCGAGATGCCTTCTTGCAAGGTTAAGGAAGCTCAGCAAAAGCCACACCGCGCACGGCTCGGGTTATGCAGAGCATCCTGAAGCAGCGTTTGGGACCAACCCAATCGCGCCAATCAGCTATTTCTGCACCGCTGCGGCCCCACAATTCAAAAGGCGGTCGAAACCCTGCGAAAATACCCGGATGTTTACCGGAATCATCACCGGCGTGGGGCGCATCGCCGCCCTCCACGACCTGGGCAGCTCTTTGGACCATGGCAAGCGACTCACCATTGAGGCGCCGCCAGGCTACCTCGACGACGCCGGCCTGGGCGACAGCATTGCGCTCAACGGCGCTTGCATGACCGTCACCTCGCTGGACCTGCCCCAGCACCGCTTCACCATCGACATTTCCGTCGAGTCACTGGTCCGCACCAGCGGACTGGCCGAACCCGGCAACCGCATCAACCTGGAAAAAGCCCTGCGCGCAAACGATCGCCTGGGCGGCCACATCGTGTCTGGCCACGTAGACGGCATCGGCAAGGTCACCCGTTTTGCGCAAATCGGCGAAAGCTGGGAGTTGCGCGTGATGGCGCCCACCGAGCTGGGCAAGTTCCTGGCCTTCAAAGGCTCGATCACCATCAACGGCGTCAGCCTCACCGTGAACCGCGTGGCCGACAGTTCCGATGGCTGCGAATTCAGCATCAACCTCATTCCCCACACGGTTGAAAACACGGCTTTGGGCCAGCTCAAAGCCGGCAGCCGCGTCAACCTCGAAATCGATACCGTGGCCCGCTACGTTGAGCGCATGCTCAGCGCTGGTCAAAACAACACCCCACAAACTTCCGCATGACTACCACGCCTGCCACCGTTGAAATTTCCCCCATCGAAGACATCGTCGCCGACATGCGCGCCGGCCGCATGGTCATTCTGGTCGACGAAGAAGACCGCGAAAACGAAGGCGATCTCGTGCTCGCCGCCGATCAGGTCACACCCGAAGCCATCAACTTCATGGCGCGCTACGGGCGCGGCCTGATTTGCCTCACCCTCACC
>Ga0209231_1001010_pt1 | contig 12076 bp, 10 predicted proteins | sample Deesub45470m_DNA_FD_188086 | JGI IMG/M metagenome (GOLD analysis project Ga0209231, IMG submission 188086) | Deep subsurface microbial communities from North Pacific Ocean - 450_OLKR46/470m Metagenome (SPAdes) (version 2) | ecosystem: Environmental > Terrestrial > Deep subsurface > Unclassified ... | reverse complement strand
CTTTACAAGCGCACATTTTAACTCACTATGGCTAATCAACCAAAAAACAACGCAACAATTACCCGTCTTTTTAGCGATAATCGCTGGACAATTTTTGTCTTGCTGTTGCTGTTCATCCTTTATCAATTAGGGCCCATTATTACGCCATTTTTAGCAGCCGCTATTTTGGCTTATATTTGCGACCCTTTAGTCGACAAACTGAGTGTTGTCGGCATCAAAAAATACACACTCGGCAGAACGGTTGCAACCATCTTGGTTATCTTTGGCATCATCGCTTTTATGGTTGGCGTTGTATTGATTTTAATTCCCTTATTACAAAAACAATCTACTTTGATTGCAGAAAGATTGCCAACACTGATTGATAATTTCCGCACACAAATCGAACCTTGGCTAGAAGCCAATTTAGGCATTAATTTCGCCATCGATATTGAACAAATTCAAAAAGTTTTAGCCGAGCATTGGCAAGAAACGGGCAACATTGTCAGCAACTTGTTGCAAATGGCTGGTAGCAAAGGCTTAGCTTTTATTGGCATGCTAGCTAATCTTATATTATTACCTGTCGTTTTATTTTATGTTTTGCGCGATTGGGATAATCTCGTTGATAGAATTGGTAATCTCATTCCAAGAAAATGGCTATCAAAAACCACAGAAATTGCCAAAGAAATTGATCAAGTATTAGCGCAGTTTCTACGCGGACAATTGTCTGTGATGGCTGCTTTATCTGTTTTTTATAGCTTAGGTTTATGGATAGCAGGATTAGAAATGGCACTAGCGATTGGGCTCCTGGCTGGCTTACTCAGCTTTGTCCCTTATTTAGGCTTTGCCATTGCGTTCATCATGGCAGTAATGCTGGGATTACTACAATTTAGCGCACCAGCAGATATCGTGCCTGTGCTCTTAGTCTTTGGTATTGGCCAAATAGTCGAAAGTTATATTCTGACACCTTACTTAGTGGGTGAACGCATTGGGCTTCATCCTGTTGTCGTCATTCTTGCCTTATTAGCTGGCGGGCAACTGTTTGGTTTTGCAGGCGTATTACTCGCTTTACCCATCAGTGCAGCACTTGCCGTTGGCCTGCGTCACTCTAAAGAAAGCTACTTAAAAAGTGATGCTTACTTAAAATAGGTATGAAGCAACTCTTACTTGATATTCAACCAGCGCCGCCACAATCGCTCGATAACTTTATTGTTGGACATAATGCGGAAGCAGTCGCTAGCATTTATTATTTATTAGAAGACTCGGCAGAGTCTTCTTTTATCTATTTATGGGGTGCTGCTGGCAGTGGCAAAAGTCACTTGCTGAATGCAGCTAACAACCTTGGCGTACACATTGCTGATGATGTACACCTACTCGACAATGACGGACAAATTGATTTATTTAATACGTATAATCAACTGAAAGCCGATGGTAGCAAACTCATTGCTGCAGGCTTGCATGCCCCATCGCAGATGCATCTACGCGATGATTTGGCTACTCGTTTAGCGTGGGGGCTGGTGTATCAATTACAACCGCTCACTGACACGGAAAAAGCCGAGGCATTAAAAAACCACGCAACTGAACGCGGTATGCGCTTACCAGATGAAGTGATTGCTTACTGTTTGCGTTATTTACGCAGAGATTTACCAACACTGATGTCAACATTAAATGCGTTGGACGAGTGGTCGTTAACTGAAAAAAAGCCAGTGACCGTTCAAATGCTGAAAAAGCTGTTACAACTTGAGTTAGATATTTAACGGACTAACCCATATAACATAGCATTACGTTAAATGCTCAATATATAAAAAGGTCTCTAAGCAATTAGAGACCTTTTTTATTGATGCTGATGATTATGGCTTAAACTTCCAAAACCGAAATCCATTACGATAGACATCTGGAATATACGTAGATAGCACTAACAAACCAGCGATAATCAAGAATATCCAACGTACCGAATAATCAGTGACAAATTTAGCCACAGATGACTGTGATTGAATAAAGTCATAAAATGCGGGCTTGTCTTGTGCTTCAATATATTGACCTTTAATATCACCAGCCATTTCTTTTAAATGCTCTGCATCTAACTGCGACAGATATCGATCAAACTCAGCATAAGCAACTGGAGGATCCGGGTCATCTTTACTCGCATCGTTATAATTAACACCGCCACCAGCACTTTCCGCTGCGGCATCAGTGCCCCAATATCCGACAAATTTATTTTGCGCATTGAAACGTTTAATTGGCGATGGCTCATGTCCGCCGACCCCAACAAAAATCACATTTTTACCAATCCGTACATCAGTAATGTCTAATTTATTAATGCCATTGGCTTTTGGCGCTTCATCGCCATCCGTAAAAAACAACATTTTTGCAGGTACGTTAAGATAGGCAAAAGTGGCTTCTGCAGCTTTTACACCAAACGTCATACGGCTATTGCCACTCCATGCCATTCGCCATTCTAAATGGTCAATCGTATCAATAATAATATCGAAGTTTTTGCAAACTTCTAACGGCATAAACAATAAGGCAACAGTCTCCGCAGAAAAAATACCAAGGCTGACATAAGTACCACAAGCGGATTTCTTGACCACTTCTTTCATCATGTGCTGCGTATACACTAAACGGCTGACCGTTTTATTACCCAGTTTCATGTCTTCCGCATTCATGCTTTGCGAAACATCCGCGACTAACAAATAATTTTGTACATCTTGCTTCAATTGAATGTTGGGCTTAAATAATGCCAACATTAAAAATAAACCTGCCAATATAAATAACAAAGTTTCATAGTTAGCTTTTAAGGTTGCAATCAATTTCTTCATGGTAATCCCTGTGGCAAGTTGCTAATCACCATGCTCGACTGTTCTTTCTCCACTAATTGCATTTTGCCTGGCATGATAGACAGTAATAAACTTAAATTAAACTTTGCTTTTTCTAAATTTGGATTGCTATTTAGTGCTTGTTTGTAGGCGCGTTTTGCCTGTGTATACGCAAACATTGCCTCTTCATGCATAGTGCCATCTGAATTAACAGAACGTTGCAGACCTGTTTTAAAAAAGCTATTAGCAAGATTAAACTGCACGTTTGATTGTGTCGCTGTATCCATTTCAAACGGATTATCATCTTGCTGTTTGGGCGCTTCTAACATTTGGCCATACGCTTGAATGGCGTGCTTATAATTCTTCGCTTTTGCTTGCTCATAGGCGTATGAGAATTTTTTCTGTAACAAATAATCATCACCTTGTAACACGCTGCCAGTCATAAGCGCTTTATTAACGGTACTTAGCTGATGATATTGATACGCCTCATACGCACCACCAGCCAAACCAATCAACAACGTCGTGCAGACTAATGCATTTTTATATTTGATTCGTTTATTCATTCGTTAACCCTCAAGTTTTTAATACCCAAAATTAATAGCACTAAGATAAATGCAAGGATGATAAAAATACGTGAATAGTCATACCCAGCAATGGTTTCGGTATAGGTAATTTTGTTTTTCTCACGCGCATCAATATCTTCAATGGCTGACTGTAAAGTTTCTGGGTTATCTGCTTCATAGGCAGTATATTTCAGCTTCAAACTTTCAAAATATTGGTGTAATTGAATTGAGTTTGGCGTCCTGCCCTCGCCATATTCACTTTTAGAGAAAATACTCACATCGCCTGGTTCACGTAACACAATCCAATAAATGCTTAGCTGGCGTTCTTTTAAGTCTTTGCTCAATAAATATTTCACTCTAGGACTTAATTTACCCGCCCCATCAGACAATAAAATAATGGCGCGTGAGCCTGAGTTTTGAATTTGATCAAAGAAGCCGGCTGCTGCTGTTAACCCTGAACCGATATTGGTTTGATTCAATGATGGACTGGTCGCTGCATCAATCGCAGCATGAATGGCATCGCGATTTTTAGTAATTTTTACGCCATAGAGCGCAGAGTTAGTAAAGCCAACCACTCCCATCATGTCATCGGGTCGGTTATCAATAAATGAGGTAATGATACGACGTGCAGCGGCTGATTTAACCTCACCCGCATGGCCAATCGAATCACCTGCAAAAGGGTGGTCCATACTCACGCTACGATCAATCACCATGACTGTTTGTGCACCTTTACCTTGGCGTGGCACCTCTTCATCTGAACCCCGTGGAGAAATCAACGCAACCACTACGCAAGCCAGCATCAATGCAGTAATCGCTTTAATGGCAAGATTTAAACGATCAGAGAATTGATCTTCTGGAATCATTTCCAGCCAGGAATAGGTTTGGCCTTGGTGTCCTTTTAGCCAAAATGGCAATAATGCAATTGGGAACAATAAGCTTACCCATGGATTTAAAAACTCCATTACACACCCCGCTCGCAATCACGCAAGGCTTTACTCAGATGTACTAGATTTTGAATAATTTGCGCGCTATCTTTTGGCTCAGTGGCATATAACGATTTATTTGAATAGTCAAAAAAATCTGTTATTTCCGCCTTCATTTTGGCAAAAGTGGGTCGTATCGTGATGAAATGATCAATATCTCGCGCAAAGATATTCGCACCATAGTGACTATTAAATGCTTGATGAACATAGACCAAAGCCTGTTTCTCTTCCTTTTGTGTTTTGGTTTGTGCGCCTTTAGCGAGTTTTTTCAACTGCCGATGCGCCTGTGCAAACGCACCGCCCATAAATGGCAACCAACGTCCATCGGCATTCATATAGAGCAAGGCCAGCAATGAAAGTCCTGCCAATGCTAATAGGCCTATGAATCGATTTTGATGTGTATCCGCATCCAGCAATGGCGGTCTAATATCAGATTGCATTGCTTTCATCGCATTGTTGTTATTGCCAACGACCAAAGGTGCAAACCAAAATGACCAACTTGGCACAGATACAACAGGAGAGGTTTCACCGCCCGTTAGCGCAATCGCTAGTTTGGGCAACTGCATGGCACTCGGCACGCCTGGATTGACAAATACTTGATAAACAAAAGTCAGTTTATAATTTTTTGTTTGATCATTAACCACTTCATCCATGGTCACGTCAACTAATTCAATACCTTTGAATTCACTCATTTTTTTAGGTAAAGCACTCTTAGTTAACGTATGAGACGTAGCAACGCTAAAGCTAATCGTACGGGTCAGTTGATCACCAACCTTCACACTATAATTATCGGTGGGATTGGTAATTGATAAGTTTTTTATAGCTGTTTCATTTTTGCTTGCCACCGCCGCCTGTGCAACGTTTATTGATGCACTCAATATCAACGCTGCACTTAAATAAACGGCGTAGATTACCGTACTGATGGTTTGTTTTTTCATAGTGATTCTCACGATTTCTTATTCTGGTTATGTCATGTATTGTTCAAAGTAATGCGTAAAGACTTCTGCGTCATAATCTCCATCCACAAACAATGCAGGGTTTTCATATTTTAAAAACAGCGTCTCTAATGCTTGCTTACGTTGTTCAAACTGAGCAATAAATTTTTCTTTCAATTCTTTTCTAAAGAAAATGGTTCGATTCAAGCCAGTTTCAGGGTCAATCATGGTGCTAAAACCAAGTTTTGGTAGCGATTTATACTCTTGGTCATCCCATAAAATAACGGGCACCACTTTATGGGCAGACATTGCCGCCATGGCTTTTTCAATTACCTGTAATGGCATGTGAAAATCAGAAATCCAAAAAATTAAACTGCGATCTTGGGAGAGATAATTTGGCGCTTCTGATAGCCCTTTGGTGCCAACCCGCATGGTTTGGTAACTCTGCAAATACGCAATGACTGATTTGGATTGATGCAAATCACGACTCAACGGCAAAGTAAAATCCTCAATCACTTCATCGTTGTAACCAATAAAAGAAAATAAATCACCTACTTGATAAGCCGCATTCGCCACCGCTGTCGCAATTTCGATGGCTTTATCTAACTTACGGGTTTTACCTTTAAATTGCATTGAGCTTGATAAATCACCCAACACATAAATAGGCGTTGTACTTTCTTGGTTAAATTGGCGCACTTGCACTTGCTCAAATGGGTCGCGAATCGTTTGGCGAATATCCATTCTTCTCGCATCTGGATAATCAACCAAATTGACATTGCCGCGATACTCAAAGCCCAGTCCGCGTTGCGTGCCTCGATGACTACCCAATTGAATACTGGCTGATTTCCACGGCACCACGTATTCAAAGGGTTTTGCGTAAACTGTTTCCATGTTCGACCTTAAACTTTAAGCGGCTTTACTCAACGTGTCTCTCGGTGTCGAGAATGAAGTGCTAGGCACAGCAACCGTACTCATGATATTAGCCGTCAATTCACGCGCCAACGCAGTACGTCTATTTTCATACATCGCATTAAAGACCAAGCGATGAGAAATCACTTCGTGGAAAACGGCATGAATATCTTCTGGATACATGCTGTCACGCTCATTCAGCCAAGCATTCACCCGCGCCGCTTTAAGTAGCATGCCCATACCACGAGGACTAGCGCCCGTTTGAATGACACGATTCACATCCGCACTTTCCATGGTCACGCCAAATTGGGCTGGATTTTGTGTGGCTTCCCATAAATCAATCGCATACTCTTCTAACACATCGCTTGATTGAATATGATTTTGCAATAGATGCGAAAAGGCATTGAGTTGATCGAACTTCAAAATATCTTTTTCAACTTGATGCGTTAGTTGTTCTGCATCTTGGAACTTGGTGTTAAATACCAATGATTTTCTTAAATCACGGTCTTCAGGAATCTCAATTGGGATTTCCATCATAAAACGATCACGCGCCGCAGATGGAATTTCAAAAGTTTCATTTTTTTCTACTTGATTACGATCAGCAAACACAATCATGTGTGGCATACGATATTCTTTTTGGAATGCATTAAGGTGACGTTCTGCCATCACGCGCAACATCAACGCATGCACTTGCGGTCTGGCACGGTTAATTTCATTAAAGAAAAATACCGATAAATTTTCACCCTCACGTAACAATGGGCCCTCATCAATTTGCGGACGACCATCTGGTCCAAGATAAGTGTGATAAATTAAATCATTCGGCATTAAATCGACAGTACCTTCAATCCGCTCATAAGCGCCGCCAATGCCTCTTGCGATAGACTGTAGTAAAGTTGTTTTACCCACCCCAACACCACCATCAAGCAATACATGGCCACGTGCAAAAATAGCTGCATTCATGAGCCGAATGGCTTTATCTTGGCCAACAATGACACTTTTTACTTGGCTTTCTAGTTTGAGCGCATGATCGCGCCAATCGGTGAGTTGGGCATCTATAGAGGTTGACATAAAACTCCTTTGTTTTAGCTATCAAAATATAAAATGAATGTCGCTTTTCTTGTAGAAACAATGTGGGTTAATTCAAATAACTTTTCACCCGCAACAATCTGTAACAAAATGTAACAAACTGTGACTAATCAACAAACATCCAGTTTCGACGGATTAGGTGGTCCAGCATTTTTCATCTATATACACCTATCAAGTAATCCAGTAGGATGCATACAGTGCTAGTAAGCGCTACACCAGAAATGCAACAAAAATGAATTAAGCAATCATCCAGCTACTAAATATTGAGGTGCATCTATGCGACGTTCTTGGAATTTAAATCTCACCATTACTAAATCGTCAGGCATCGCAGTCTACTTACAGATGTCGCAACAAATTATTGATGAAATTCAGCGTGGCCGTTTACTGCCTTCAATGGCCATGCCAGGAACTCGGGAGTTAGCTGAGCAACTGCAAGTGAATCGAAAAACCGTTGTGTTAGCTTATGACGAGCTGATTGCACAAGGCTGGCTAAGCACAGAGCCTCGACGCGGTACTTTTGTTTCTGCTAATTTGCCACACTTTTTTGCGCCAAAACAAGTAGAAAAAGCAGCTAAACTACCCCCATCAGAAACGACCGAAAAATTAGGTGGCTATGCCGTTACACAAGCTTCAACTAATACAAAAGAGATCATTGATTTTAATGATGGCATTCCAGACACACGGCTAATACCAGTTGAAACGTTATCAAGAGCCTTTCGTCATGCGTTGATTACACCGTTGCGTAGCAATAATTTAGGCTATGGCGACCCTAGAGGCATGTACGATTTACGATCGGCCATTAAAAAAATGGTCAATATGGAGAGGGGGCTCAATGTTGATGTAGACAATATTTGCATTGCACGTGGTAGCCAAATGGGCATTTTTCTTGCTGCGCGCATTTTGACCAAACCTGATGACTTTATCGTGGTAGAAAACTTAAGCTATCCGCCAGCGCGTGAAGCATTTCGTTCTTGCGGCGCCACTATTTTAACGGTGGCTGTTGATAATGATGGCATTAATGTTACAGCCCTTGAAGCGCTTTGTAAAAAGCATCCCATTCGCGCTATTTACGTTACGCCGCATCACCAATTTCCAACAACCGTCATGATGACCGCCGAACGCAGACTCAAGCTATTCTTGCTGGCAAAAAAATATGATTTCTTTATTATTGAAGATGATTATGACCATGAGTTTCACTTTGAGCACCACCCTGTCATGCCACTCGCCAGCCATGATCATGATGGCAGAGTCATTTATGTTGGCTCTTTATCAAAAGTATTAGCCCCTGGGTTACGCGTCGGCTATATTATTGCCTCCAAAGCTATTATTGATGGTTGCGCCTCTGAAGTGATGTTGATCGACCGCCAAGGCAATTCCGTAACAGAACTTGCGGTTGCAAGCCTGATGGAATCTGGTGAAATCAAACGCCATATTCGTAAAATCATTAAAATCTATAAAGAACGTAGAAATTTAACCATGGATTTACTCACCAGTGAGCTTAGTCATGTTTCTTCTTTCACTCCACCAAATGGTGGCTTGGCTATTTGGTTAAAAATAAACGATGCTATTCAGCTCAGCACGACAGTCGAAAATGCACTAAACGAAAATGTGCGCATTCTGCCAGCATCGTTATTTACTGAATCAGAAGAGCATATCAATGCCATTCGACTTGGCTTCGCTAGCTTGAGCGCTAAGGAACTGACTTTAGGGATTAAAAGGCTTAAATCTGTTTTTGAACTGCATTCGTAAGTGGTTTTAAAAACACCAAGACACTTTGATACATAATTATGCAAGCTACCTCAAGTGAAAACGGTTTCAGCTTCGCAAACCATCTGCGTTTCAACATGCCGCCTTATTAAGATTGACGAGCTAAGTAATTATTCCATCACAAAACTCCACCTATTTTTGCCAGCTTCTTTTGCTTGATACATCGCTTGATCTGCAAGCGTAATTAATGAAAAGACGTCTTCAGCATCCTCAGGATAAGTGGCAATGCCAATACTCACACCCACTCGATCATGCTTATATTGGCTTAACAAAGGCTGATCGATAATTGCAATTAAACGGTCGGCTAATTGAATCAGTTCCTGCCTGTTTTCATAACGGTCAACGACCAAAACGAACTCATCTCCTCCAAGCCTGGCTATAAAATCATGCTCTCTAATCGCTTGAGAGAAAAGTTGCGCGACTTTTACCAGTAATTTATCCCCTAACTTATGTCCATAAGTGTCATTGACGACTTTAAACCCATCCAAATCCATATAAAAAACGGCACATCGATTTAATCGTCTTGCAGTTTTTACATAGGTACTCATAAAGTAATCTTCAAAACCGCGTCTATTGTTTAATCCAGTCAACGCGTCATGCGTGGCTAAGTAATTCAAGCTAGTTAGTTCTAGCTCTCCCTCTGAAACCTTTTCAAAAAGCAGAAGTGTTCTTTTGTATGAATGTGTGAAAATCCCGCAGATTAACAAGACTAAAACCACACCACCATATAAAGTCGCTTTGATTTTACTTTTAATTTTTTGCTCATACCTCTGCCTTGTTTCATACAAGATTTTACTCACTTCAGATAACTCAAGCTTAATTTGAGTCGTCAGTAATTTACTGTCGTCTTTTACAAGTGATAGATGAGAAGCATAAGACCCAGTTCGTAGCTGCACCTGGATGCCTTTATTCATTAAATTGAATTTTCTGCTGATCAAATCTTTGACTATTGAAAAATGTAAAACAAGTTCAGGGAATTGCTTATTCAGCTTACTAATTTTTTCAAAGTTATTTTGAATAATGACTTTTTCGTTATCGTAAGACTCAAGAAAAGTTGCATTATTGGTAAGCAAATATCCTCTCTGCCCATTTTCCGCATTAGAGAGCGCGTTGCTCAGCACAACGATGCTGTACCTTTGTTCATCTACATAATCTTTTTGTGTAGTCAACTTTATTATTTGGGACATTTCAAAGAAAATCCACATCATTGATGCGGCAAGCAGCAATGAAGCGATTAATAAAGGAAAAACAATGACTTTCTTATAACTAAGCATAGCTTAATAACGGCATTTAGCTGAAACCCTTTATAAAGATCAAATTGTTTAGTTTAGATATCATATCGCAATGTTTAACTTTTCATCATTGAGAGGAGTTTTAAGTGAGCATTTTATCAAGCTGTTGTAAAATAACAACTTTGATAGATAGTCACTATCCATAAGGTCATTTATGTTGCGTGTTAATGAAATAAAACTTCCCATTGAGCAAGCAGATACGCTCAAACACCAAGACGATGAAATAAAAGCGGCGCTACTTAAGCGCTTAGCGATTACTGAATCTGATTTAATTCACTTTACTATTTTTAAACGCGGTGTTGATGCGCGTAAATCACATGCTATTTTGTATGTTTACAGCTTAGATGTTGAAGTCAAAAATGAAGCGAATTTACTCGCTAAATTTAAGCGCGATCAACACATTAATCCAGCGCCAGATACTGACTATCATTTTGTTGCACAAAGTGAAAGGACTTCTAAACTACGCCCTGTTATTGTTGGCTTTGGCCCAGCAGGTATTTTTGCAGCGTTGATTTTAGCGCAGTCAGGCTTCAAACCGATTGTGTTAGAGCGTGGTAAAGAGGTACGAAAACGCACGCAAGACACTTGGGGCTTGTGGCGTAAAAGTGTGTTAAATCCAGAATCTAATGTGCAATTTGGTGAAGGTGGCGCAGGGACTTTTTCTGACGGAAAACTGTATAGCCAAATTAAAGATCCTAAACATTATGGTCGAAAAGTCATTCAAGAATTTGTAAAAGCAGGTGCGCCAGAAGAAATTCAATATGTCAGTCATCCGCATATCGGCACATTCAAATTAGTTGGTATGGTAGAAAAAATGCGCCAAACCATTATTGATTTAGGCGGTGAAATTCGATTTGAAAGTCGTGTCGATAATATCCATATCGGCAATAACGAAGTACAAGGGGTGACTTTACAATCGGGTGAACATATTGAAACGCATCATTTGGTATTAGCTGTTGGCCATAGCGCACGTGATACGTTTGAGATGATTCACAAGAACGGTGTTTTTGTTGAAGCCAAACCGTTTTCTATCGGTTTCAGAATTGAACACCCGCAAGGCTTAATCGACCGTGCACGTTATGGCAAAAGCTATAGTGAAGACTTACTTACTAAACTCGGGGCGGCGGATTATAAGCTTGTGCATCATGCGAAAAATGGCCGTAGTGTGTATAGCTTTTGCATGTGTCCCGGCGGCACAGTAGTAGCGGCCGCTTCTGAGCCAGAACGTGTTGTCACTAATGGCATGAGCCAATATAGTCGCAATGAACGCAATGCGAATGCGGGCATCGTTGTTGGGATTACACCTGAGCAAGACTTCCCACCTGAATCCAGCCCTTTTGGCCCACTCGCAGGAATGGAACTACAACGTCAATTGGAAAGCAATGCGTATATCATGGGTGGCAGTAATTACAACGCGCCGGGGCAACTGATTGGTGATTTTTTAGCGAACAAGCCTTCATCGCAATTAGGCCAAGTAACACCGTCTTACACCCCTGGCGTCACACTCACCAACTTAGCCGATGCCTTACCTCAATTTGCGATTACTGCTATGCGTGAGGCAATACCAGAATTCGCAAAAAAAATTAACGGCTTTGATTTAGCTGATGCAGTCTTAACTGGCGTAGAAACACGGACTTCTGCGCCAATCAGAATTAAACGTGATGACGAAACTTTGCAAAGCATTAACACCAAAGGTCTATTCCCTTGTGGTGAAGGCGCGGGTTATGCTGGCGGCATTTTATCAGCGGG